>Ga0265293_10000027_pt1 | contig 301074 bp, 250 predicted proteins | sample Munlanlewell138R_FD_192505 | JGI IMG/M metagenome (GOLD analysis project Ga0265293, IMG submission 192505) | Leachate microbial communities from a municipal landfill in Southern Ontario, Canada - Leachate well 138R | ecosystem: Engineered > Solid waste > Landfill > Unclassified | place...
TAAAAAATCAATCGAGCGGTCGGCAACCCAGCTTGACTGGTGCGCCTCTGCCGGAAACTGTGACGGCTGGGGAATATAATAATATTCGCTGCGCATTCCGCCGTCTTCGATCACATATGAATACCCGTGTTCGCGCAGCCAGGCGGCATAGTCGTTGTCGCTTGCACCCCACACCTCTTCATGCCGGTCGCGGCTTTCAAAACCCCACATGCGCAGCGGGTCCGGCGAAAAGTGCATTTTGCCAATGCCGTGTGTCTGATAGCCGCCGCCGTTCAGTAGCTCCATAAAGCTGGAGAGGTTTTGCGGCATTGGAACGTTATCGGTGCAGTCCGTAACGTGTGCCGGCAGTCCGGTGATGAGGCTGCAACGGCCGGAAATACAAACCGGCGATGGCGAATAGGCGCGCGTAAAGGCGGTGCCTTCGCGTACCAGCCGGTCCAGTGCTGGCGTTTTTATAACGGGATTGCCCAGCGCCGCAATCATGTCAAAACGCTGCTGGTCGGTGAACAGAAACAGGATATTCGGTTTTTTCATTATACTACACTCCAGATTTAGACTGCACGCCGCGCTTCCAGTTTCCGGCGTGTTTCAGCGGCGCGTTCACTCGAGATTGGATAGCGGCTGACAAATAAAATAGCTAACAACAGCCCTGCCACCGGAATGGCAGAAAAGCAAATACGCATTGACTGAATGGCTTCCGGCGATTGTGCCGCGCCGAGTTTGGCGTCGAATCCACTGGCGTTAAGAATCACGCCGACAAACAGCAACCCAACCGATACACCGATTTTCATCACGTTGCTGTACATCGCACTGTACATGCCTTCGCGCCGGACTCCGGTATGCAATTCATCTTCATCGCAAATATCGGCGACCATCGACGGCGTGAGAATCCACAGGCATGAAAGTCCCGGCGACATCATTATGGCAGCAACAAACTGCAGCCACGGATATTCCGGAACATACATCACATACTTGAGCGCCGAACCGGCCATCGCCAGAATCAGCCCGCCGATCAGTGTTTTCTTTTTGCCGATTTTTGATGATATCCAGCTGATAATCGGCGCTGCGGTGATACCGCCGCTTAAATGGTAAATCATGCCGCCAAGTCCCATATACGTTGCAGCGGCTTTTGCATTGTCAGGAAATACATAATACAGATTAATGTATATTCCGAGCTGACCGATCATGAACAGTCCGAGACACGCACAGATGACAGCACCGATCAGCAGAAGAAATACCCGGTTTTTTAATGTCGTCAGCAGACTTGAAATCAGCGGGATTCGCTCTTTCCGCTGATTACGCACAAACCGTTCTTTTGAAGTCAGTGCCGGAATCGCAGTAGCGAAAATCATAATTCCTGCAAAGAACAGGGAAATCGTCTGCATCCCGTCCAGCGTATTTTCGAAACAGTCCATCTGTGTCAACCGGAATGTCCATTGAATAGAAATCCCTGCCAGTGCCGCAAAAAAGGCTGTAAACGCCATCACGCGCGTACGCTCATTATAATCCGGACTCAGTTCATAGCTGAGAGCACTAAACGGTACTGAAAAAATTGTATAACAGGTATAAAACAGGATCGAGCCGATCATAAACCATAAAAAATAGCCCGTTTCGTCCCAGCCGCCGGGCACACGCCAAAGCAGCACATACGTCAGTGCGGATAAAATCCCGCCGATGAAAATGTACGGGCGGCGGCGTCCAAAACGGCTGCGCGTATTATCCGAAATTCCGCCCATCGCCGGATCGGTGAATGCGTCCCAGAGGCGCGCGGCAAAAATCCCGAGGCTGACCAGCGCCGGATTTACACCGAGAAAAATATTAAACACCTGGCTGGCCATATTGTTAATGCTGTTCTGCATTAGATTATTCGCGGTGCCACCGACGCCAAAGGCGGTTTTCCTCCAGAACGATAAGGTACCCGCATTTTTTGTTATATTGTCTATTTTGCTATAATTCATATTTTTTCTATTGTCTTATCGCTTGTGTGCAGTGATGACGAATGTCTCAAGGGTCGATCATACGCCTGTTAACATATATCTATTCTCCGAGTTCTTTTTTAATAATTCCGTAGTCCACAATATTATGTTTTTTTTGCCACGTAATGCCCAGTAATGCGAGCTCTTGTACTTTTTCCGGCAACTGCTGTTCGAGATTTACAAATTCCGCCGGATCATTCTGCAGGTCATACAGCTCATATTGTATCCCTGGAATTTTAGACGAGATGTTGTAATTGTTCGGCTCGACAATCAGCTTCCACCGCCCGTTTTGAATGATCACCTGCTGACCTTTGTCGTTAAAAAATTGAATTTCCGGCGGCGAAATCTCTATGCCTTTAAACACCGGAAAAAGACTGCGGCCATCCGGTGCAGGAATCTCTTTTCCATTAAAAATTTTCGGATAGGTTCCACCGGCAATATCAAGGAATGTCGGCAGAAAATCGCCGACCCAGCCGATAGAGTCAGTGATGCTGCCGGCTTTAATCTGTTCCGGCCAGTGCGCAATCAGATGCGTTTTTAATCCGCCCTCCCACAGCAGCGATTTGCAGCCATAATACGGTTTGTTTAAAATATCCGCGACATGCGACGCCGCGCCGTTATCGGAGAGATAAATAATCAGCGTATTGTCAAATTCGCCGCGCGCTTTCAGTTCATCCACGATGCGGCCGATATTCTGATCCACCACATCCAGCATCGCAGCATGAACCGCCAGCGTGAGTTTATAGTCTTCAATCTTTTCCGGCGTTTTCAGCGCAACGATTCCGTTGGTGGCAAATCCGGCAGCGGTTGCAAATTCGTGATAGTGCGCGTCCGTTGGAAGAAGATTTTCACGCACCAACCCTTCTGCGCGTCTCTTTTCAACCCCGGCGAGATTATCATAACGCTTTAAATATTTCTCAACGATCTCCTGCGGCGCCTGCAGCGGTTTATGCGGCGCACGATACGCCAAATACATAAAGAACGGCGGAGCATTTTTTTCTGCGGTTGCGCCGCGAATCATTTCAAGAGCTCTATCTGTTAAACCGTCCGTATCATAAAACGCTTTAGCGGTTCTCCCGTGGTTCGGCGTGAATGTACTTTTATAGCGCCTTGGATTCTGTTTTTCGATGTAACAGAACATGGAATAGATTTTGTCGTACGGAATCGTTGCCGGCCAATTGCCTTCTACATAATCCTGCGGATCCTCCGGCGTAAAAAAGAAATGCGTTTCGCCCTCAATCATGCCGAAAAATTTGTTGAATCCGCGCTGCAGCGGCAGCGTGTTATATTCCGCATCAATTTCCGCCGGCGTTAATTCCCAGCCCGGATGCGCCGCTTTCCACTGTTCCTGCAGCGCCGGATTGTCTTTCATCAGACTGCCGCCGAGATGCCACTTGCCCGCCATCATGGTGTGATATCCTGAGGATTTCATGACTTCGGCAATTGTCGGGAATTCGCCGGACAGACGCCCCCGATATGCCGGACGCTGCAGTTCACGATCCCATCCGCCGAGTGTTCCGGCAGCAAAACCGACTGCCGAGCAGTCACGGCCGGTCATAATCGACGCACGCGTCGGGCTGCACCGTCCGTTCGTATAAAAATTGCGGAAGCGCATTCCGGCGCGACCCAGCGCATCAATATTCGGCGTATCAATTTCACCGCCGTAACAGCCGAGATCGGTGTAGCCGGAATCATCCGTTACGATTAACAGAATATTCGGGCGTTCCGGCATTTCTGTTTTTGTGCCGGACATCGCGAACGACGAGGCCGCCGTCGCCAAAAAAAATTCTGCGGCGATTGTTTTGCGGTTTCGCAGAGATTGAACCGCGGATAACGCGGATATAAACGGATAAAATTCAAACCACGAATTAACACGAATCGACGCTAATGCCGGCGTTTTCCCAAAAAATGAAATCGGGAAGAGGCACGAGGCAATAGATGAAATGAGCTCAGCAGCTTTGCGCGGAAAAAATCTGCGCGCAAAGGCGCGGAGAAGAAGGAGGCTTTTTACAGAAGGAAATGAAGGTGAACGATGAATGACTGGAGGGATGCCGGCCTCGGCATCCGCGGTCGCAGAGGCCTGCGACCCTCCATCAAAAAAAAGATTCCTTCGCGTTCCGTTGCGTCCTTCTGTTAAATTTTTCCATCCGTTTATATCCGCGTTATCCGCGGTCTGACCTGAAAAAATCCGGCGCTGAATTATTTTTTTTATTTTCACTCTCCCAATAAAGCTGCTTTCAGGATCTGATTCGGTATTTCATAGACCGCTGGAGAAGTTTCGACGGAAATCATTCGCCGGTTTCATCATTATTGTGCTCCAAACACTTTTGTGATGTGCCGGTTTTTACGGTAACAGGCGTCAATCAGATCGCCGAGCTGCGCTTCGGCAAGACCGATGCAGGTATCCGCCGCACCGTAATAAATTTTCACGCTGCCGTCATCCTCCGGAATTGCATTGCAGGTGAACACCACATTCGGCACGCGGCCGACCTGCTCATACAGTTCCGCCGGCCACAGCACCGCATCTTCACCGCGAGCAATCACTTTCGATGGATCGTTCAAATCCAGCATGCAGACACCAAGGCAGTAAATCAGCCCGTTACAGGTGTCGCCGACGCCGTGATAAATTTCCAGCCAGCCTTTTTCCGTTTTAAGCGGAACCGCACCGCCGCCGATTTTATGCCGGTCCCATAGCGACGGGCGTACATCCATCAACGGAACTGAATCACGCCAATGAACCAGATCGTCTGAATAACTGAGATACATCATTGACGGCCCGCGCGGGTCGCCCATCGGACGGTCGAGACGCACGTGGCGTCCGTTAATTTTTTCCGGGAACAAAACGCCGTTGCGGATCGGTGCGGGCGTGCGTTCCTGCTCAATACGTTCATAACTTACGAAATCTCTTGTCTTCACTAATCCGAGACTGATGCCGTATTCAATAGAAGTACTGGCATACATAATGAAATAGTCATCCCCGATTTTTGTAATGCGCGGATCATACACGCACTTCTCAGTATAACCCGGCTCAAAGCCCGGCCAGTCCACCGGTTCCGGATCCACTGTAAATTTTACACCATCTTTGCTGCGCGCCAGCCAGAACACAATCGGTCCGGACGCTACAGCGGCATCCATCATCACAATATATTCGCCGTTGTGTTTAATCGCGCCGGGATTCAGCACATACATTACATCCGGCGGCATATCCTGCGGAGCAATCACCGGATTATTTTCATTGCGGGTAAATATACTCATTGCAAATACCTTTCTTTTTTACAGTTTTCTTCCAGCTGCCGGTCAAACAGCAGCATCGCATTTTTTAATTCATTAACTTTTTCCGGATACACCGCAGCCAGGTTATTCTGTTCGCCAATATCTGTACTAAGGTTATAAAGTTCCGGCTGGTTGTTTTCGAATTTCAGCTTCCAATTCTCATGCCGGACACCGGATATTGCGCCACGGGATGCGTAATAAAAAAATGTATCGTGCGGTAATTGAGCATCGTTTGCCCCGGACAGCAGTGCGACGATGTTTTTCCCGTCAAATACTCTATCTTCCGGCAGCGGAGCAGCAGCAAGTGCTGTGAATGTGGGCACAAAATCCATCAGGGTCGCCAGTTGGTCGCAAACCGTATTTGCCGGAATATAGTGCGGCGACCAGGCAATACAAGGCACGCGGTGTCCGCCTTCATAGCTTGTACGTTTTCCGGCACGAAATGGATGCGCACTGCCGCCATGATGTTTTTTTTCAAGCCAGGGGCCGTTGTCGGAAGTAAAGATAACGTATGTGTTTTTATCTAATCCTGTTTTTCTCAATTCCTCTAAAACCTGTCCGACAGAGTCATCAATTTCTGCAATCGTCTGACGGTAGGCACTGTCAACATCCGGCTCATAAAATGATTCTGAGACGAATAACGGGACGTGAGGCGTCGTATACGCAAGCATAAGAAAAAATGGATGCTTCCGGCTTTTGCGGATAAATGAAATTGCCTCGGTGGTAAACCGCTGTGTTAATCCGGTAAGATCAACCGGCTGCTCAATAACAGTTGTGTTCCGGATGAGCGGGATATCCCATTGCCGCCAGCTTTCATTACGGCTGCTCCGCCAGGTCTCATCAAGATTTGTTACAGAGACTTTTGCCGCCATTGCCTCAGGACTGTCATGGGAGTCCATATCCGTACTGTAAGGAACACCGAAAAACAGATCAAATCCGTTTGAGGTCGGCAGATGTTCAGGGCGATGTCCAAGGTGCCACTTCCCGATACAGGCGGTTGTATATCCTGCCGAACGGAGCAATGATGCAATCGTCGTTTCCGCCGGTCCGATTCCGCTTGCTGAATCCGGGAAAAACACTCCGATATGCAGCCCCTCGCGTTTAGGATATCGTCCAGTCATCAAAGCCGCACGCGACGGAGAAGAGACGGACGCCGCCGCATAAAATGAAGTAAACTTCATTCCTTCCGCCGCCATCCGGTCAAGTTGAGGCGTTACATTTTTCTCTGACTCAAAGCAGCTTAAATCGGCGTACCCCATGTCATCCGCCAATAAAACAATGAAGTTCGGTTGTTCAGTATACTCTTTTTTACAACAACCGGCAAAAAGTGCTCCCATGGCAGCAACGGCAGTGCAATTAAAAATTCTTTTGCTCATCCGTCATCCCTTTTAGAAAACACTCCGTATCAGACAATATTTTTTCTGAGGAACGGAATTCTATCAGTGTAATAAGAGCTTCTTCTGCATCAGCTTTTTCACCGGTTCCAGAAAAATGCAGTTCGTGTTTCCCCGCGTCAAAAAACAATTCGCCGAAATCCAGTTCGGTATCGGTGGAAATGTGGGGCAGGCATTCCTGCCTGCCCTTTTCGCAGGCAGGAATGCCTGCACCACAATTTTTTCCAGTTGTAAATGTGGAAGCGGCATCCCTGCCGCTGGCCAGAGGCTGGCAGCCGCTTCCACTTTTATTTCCGACAACATTCAACACAATCGGCAGGCTTTTAGAGAAATTTTTACCCGTTACGATCACGCGGTATTTTCCGGCAGTAATCACTTCTGCTCCGAACACAACAGAGTCTTCCGGTGCCGCAAATCCGCCGGATTTGCCGTGATAAGAATACGGTGAGCGGGCATTGCCGAATACTTTTAATGGTGCATCCCCCGGGATGGTATCCGGCAGAATAAAATCTGTCAGGTTGCCGCTGGCGGTGTTTTTATAGCGTGGATCACCGATCAAAAAGTACGGCATGGTTAATGTACGGCGTGAACTGTTCACCAGACGATTCCACTGCTGCCGGCAGTCCTCCGCGAATGCTGCGGTGAGCTGCGGCAATTTACCGGAAAGGTTATTCGATTCCGGCGCATCGGTTTTGGCATCATACAACTCGACTGCACCGCCCGGCAGATGATGGAATTTATATTCCGGCGTATAAAGTACAGCATGAACATCTTTTGTATAATCCGTTTCGGAAAGATCGTTAATTATACCGATCCTGTCACGTTCCATCGGCAGCGGCATACCCGGCGGTGCAATCGGCAGACGAAAATATGCCCGCTCCTGATCCGGCAGCTGCGGATTCATTAACACCGGCTTTAAGCTCAGCCCTTGAAACGGCAGATGTCCCGGCACAATTTCATCTGAAATGCCGGCAAGGTCGAGGATGGTTGGCAGAATATCCTCTACCGCTCCGAGCTGTGCCCGCTCGCCGGCCGGAATTTTTGCCGGCCAGTGTACAAAAAACGGCACGCGGATTCCGTTTTCCCAAAGCTCAGATTTACGCCCGCGCAGATTGAACGGATTGCGGTTTTCCCAATCAGCGCCATCCATCGGCGTGCCGCCGGTACGCGGACAAACCGGCGTGGCGCCGTTATCACTCATATAAATAACCAGTGTGTTATCCGTTTGTCCAAGCCGGTCAAGCGCTGTAAAAATTTTTCCGGCGGCGGCATCCATCTGTTCAATCATTCCGTACAGTTCCGCCAGCGGTTTTGAATAGCCTTTTTGCCGCAGCGGCGCGGAAAATTCCGGCGCAGAAACCCAGGGTGAATGCGGTGCAATAAATGCCGTTACAGCCAGCCACGGTTCTCCGGCGGCAGCATTCCGTTCAATAAACCGGATGGTTAAATCTGCAAGGATGTCGCTGGTCCAACCGGAAAACTCCTGCATTATTCCGTCAAAATCTAACACCGGATTTTGATGTGCGTATTCTGTAACAAGAACTCCGCTTTCCGTGTATCCGGTATTATATGTGCGGAATTCCGGCGCACGTGTATCCCATTTTCCAAAGTGTGCGGTGCGGTATCCTGCCCGCCGGAAATATTCCGGCAGTAAGACTTCGTCGCGATTAATGTATGCACGCGAACGCACGCCCCATACACCGGCATGAAAATGATTGCGCCCTGTCAGCAGTGCGGTGCGTGCCGGCGCACAGGCCGGAGCGGAAATAAAATCGGTGAATACCGCGGATTCGCCGGCGAGACGGTCAATGTTCGGCGTATGCACCAGGGGATTATTATATCCGATATCACCGCTGCCCTGATCATCTGCAACGATTAAAAGAATATTCGGACGTTCATACGCAACCGCCGGCAACAGCGGCAGCGCCAGGCATGCCAGCAGCTCATTTGCTTTCATTCAGACAAAATCCTTCCGTATGCCCTTAACAGCATTGCTTATTTTTTGCCTCTGTTTTGCCGCAATCAGTTCGCAGTGAACTCGATGCCTGAAATACTAATATTCCAGCCCAGGGTGCCGTTGTTGATAATATCTCCAGCGGCAAAATCTACTGCACGAATTGCGCGCCCGGCGGCATCAGAAATATTAATCCGGCGCTGATACAGCGATTTTCCGTCCGCCTGCCGCAATGTGGCGACGATGATTTTAGCATCGCATTCGAATTCAATCCGATATGCTGTCCGGCCTTGCAAATCAACGTTCGGGGCATCCCCCGGAGAACGGGGGACACCGCCCGAATCTATGAAATTAAATGTAAAGTTACCGGCCGGACGGATCACTGCCTGCACAACGGTCGCAATTCCGCGATTATCACTGCTGCCGAAAGAAAACAGACTTTTTTCGGCATACGCGCCTTTTTTATCGGTTGAACCGGCGGCATACAAGCCGAACAATACCGGTCCGCTTGGTGAGCCGCTCAGCGAAAACTCAATTGAAATTTTCCAGTTTTCGTCCAGCGCCAACGGCTTCTCCGAGGCAATCCACGCGGTGGAAGGTGCCGTCCGTGAAATCAGTTGCAGATTTTTTCCTCCGCCGGCACTTTCCACCGACAATTCGTAACTCCCGGTTCCATTAAGCACAAATCCGGAGTTGCTTCCTGCCGAATCCAGCAGATTGGTTGAGAACGTACCGGTCGATGCAATTTTCCCGATCGTATAATTATTAAAATCCACCGGTGCCCCGAAGATTGAAACTCCGGCAAATAGCAGGCAAGAAACTGTCTGTATCTGTTTCAGCTTCCTCATGACTTTCTCCTGAAATTTAAAAACACCGGTGGACTTTTCCCTTCTACCGGCCAATCAATTTACGGCCGGCAAGTCCGGTAATTGCTGAAATAATTAATAAACTGACCGTTCCCGCTTCCGGGATTGTTTCAATACTGTATACATCAACGTTCCATCCTTTTGTTTCGTGGTTTATCACATCTCCGAGCGCAAATTTCAGAGCATCGCCGGTAATATTTGAACCGAAAGATCCAATCGCATTCGTGGTCGACAGCATTGTCGTGACGCCATTTTTCAGCGTCGTAATCACGTTGATGCCGTCGCACTCAAGCGTATACGTATACTTCGTAGCACCTGTCAGATCTAAAGCGCCGGCAAGCGTCGCCCATCCCGGAAGTTTTCTCTCATTATTTTCTGCGTACATTAAAGAGACATTACCGTTAGGACGGGCCAGCAGTGCGGTCGCACCCCGCACGTCGGTGCTGGCGGTATTCCCGGCCTCCGCTCCAGTAAGACCATCCGCGTCCACCACGGTCGCGTTATATATGCCCATAAAAACAGGACTGGTGGCGGGGGTGGACGTCAGAGCGAAGTCAACTGAAACCGACCAGGCGTCGGACAGTTTAAATGTCTGCTGTGAACTGAGCATCGCCACGTCTGTATTCTCGACCGAATTCAGCCGCAGTACGTTGACACCCAAGCCGTCCGTCGCAATGACGGCGGTCCCGTCGCCTGTTACAGTGATATCCCACCCCGCTACGGTCGAAACCGCGCCGGTAGTGAAGGTGCTGAAATCAACCATTCCGGCTGATCCGTGATGTGCGGCAACCGTTGCCGCGATTACTGTTGCAAGTAAACGAATACTTTTATTCATTCCTGCCTCCTTTTGGGTTGGTTGTAGTTATGCCTGCGCCATTTATCTGCCGGCATCCGTCCCTCGGATGTACCGGAAATATAAATGCTGCAGGCGCGATTGGTTTTTCAAAATTCATCAATTTAATGCAGTGTTTCTTTTATAAGCTGAACCCTGCAGTCCTCTTTTTAAAATGTTGCTGTTTCAATACTGTATACATCAGCGTTCCATCCTTTTGTATCGTTGTTTGTCACATCTCCGAGTGCAAATTTCAGGGCATCGGCGGAAATATTTGAACCGAACGATCCAATCGTGCGCGTGGTCGACACCATCGTCTCAGCGCCGTTTTTCAGCGTCGCGGTTACGTTGACGCCATCGCACTCAACCGTATATGTGTAGCGCGTAGCGCCCGTCACATCTAAGCCGCCGTTAAGTGTCAATTGCGCCGGATTTTTTCTCTCATTATTGTCTGTGTAAATTAGTGAGACATTACCGGTAGGACGGGTCATCATTGCAGTCGCGCCCCGCACGTCGGTGCCGCCGGTATTCCCGGCTTCCCCTCCAGTAAGACCATCCGCGTCCACCACAGCCGCATTATATACGCCAAAGAAAACAGGACCGGTGGCGCCGTTGGTCGTCATAGCGAAGTCAACTGAAACCGACCAGGCGTCGGACAGTTTAAATGTCTGCTGTGAACTGAGCATCGCCACGTCTGAAGTCGCGATTGAATTCAGCCGCAGTACGTTGACACCTGCGCCGTTCTTTGCAATGACTGCGCTCCCGCCGCCCTTTACAGTGATATCCCAGCCTGCCACGGCTGAAACCGCGCCGGCAGTGAAGGCGCTGAAATCAACGGTGCTTCTGGTGATATTTTCAGCCGCTTTGATTTTCTGCGCCGGAATGCTTTGCAGCAGATGCCCAACTTCTGCATAACGTCCCGCGATATACGCCAGATTTAATTTGCGAAGAAGCGCTTCCAAAATGGCGGCCTCTTCCGGTTCAACGCGCATTGCGCTATATGCCGTCTGCATTTTTTCTATCACAGTTCTAAGCATCTCACCCATTTCCGCCGGAACACGGCAGGCGAAATTTTCCGGCATGATGGGTTGAGTTCGCGTTAAACAGAGTACTTCGAACGGCGCGAGTGTAATTTCGAATTCACCGGAACTGTTTACTGTAAATTCGCGATTGCTGATCGTCGCTCTCAGCGGCGCGTTATCCGTGAGGCGCAACACACACGGCATTGCATTCGGCAGGCGGTTGACAAAATAGATCCAGCTTTGATTTCCGGCATTGTAATAACGGACTCTCACCGGATCTTCAGCTCCGGGCAGATCCATAAAATCAAACGCCGGAATCGAACGGTAGCTGGCATAAAATTTTGAAAATTCATCAATGCCGCCGTTATCCGGACAGCCCCACCAGCCGTGAATAATCCGGTGCGCATCCTGATTGGCCAAGGTGTCTGCCATGTATTCGCGCATGTACTCCTGAGAAGGAACTACATTTGCAAATGCGTGAATCGGACCGTTCACCCGGCCCTCCCACGCACCGAAAGACCACCAGTAGGATGGGATTCCGATCTCGTGCCACGGCAGGAATTCGAGATTTGAAAAATAGGAGATAAATTTACCGCGTTCCTTGTGTGACGACACCAGCGCATCCACGGCCGGATTAAAACAGTCATACCGGTACGTCGCTTCAAATCTGTGCGGCCGGATACGGCCGCTTTCCGGCGTAATTACAGGAAGCAGAGCAATATCTGAATCATCTTTGTAAAGCGCAAAGTCTATGCCGCATTCTTTCCAGTAACGGTTCAATCCATCGTCCGAAAGCGGCCAGTCGCGATTCTCCATCGCAAACGCACCGTTATATCCCGCCAGCGAGATAAGCAGTTTTGCGTCCGGATTATAGCTGCGGATAATTCCGGCGAGATGTTTATAAAATTCGCGGAATTTTTTACAGCGCCAGTTAATCCACTCTTCCCGCGCATTCTGCATCAGCCAGTCATACCGCGCGCTGAACCGGCGCCGAAGAGATGCATCCACATCTACGTTGATTCCGGTGTCCGCTTCAAAACGCTGTATATTATAATCGCTGTATCCTTGCTGCAAATCAGCAAAATACGGTCGCCCTCTGTTGTCATGGTTACTGGGAAGAAAATTAACTCCGCCAAAATTGGAATACTGCCCGAATTTTTCAGCATACAAGCGCACCTGCGTTTCAAACGCTTTCTGCACGACCGGATTCAATGGGTCGTAATTGTCTGCGAAATAATCATCCGCAGCGATGCAATCCACGATTAGAGGATTGTCTCCGGAAATAATCTCTTCCATCGTGTTTTTCGTGCGCAAATACTCTTCCGGAATCAGCTTGGCGATCGCTCCCGGCATTTTCCCGCCTTTATACGTGGTTTGGCTGTTTAAGGCGGCGTAAAATACAGTCCCGTTGCGGTTCAGCATTAACGCGCCGAGATCCGCCCAGCCGGGAATCCAGCCGCGGGATGACATCCGCCAGGATGCTGAAATCTGGTTGCTGTTAAGCGCTGTATCCCCCTCGTAACTGGTTACGAGCATGTGCCACAAATTCTGTCCGCTGTAATTCAGATAATCAATGGTCCGGTTCCATTTTGTTTCCCAGAAATTGTTCAAGCGAACCTGATCATATTGAGAAACAAGGTTAAACCATTCTGTCCCTCCCATCGACGGATCCTCGTCCCACAGCCCGATCGTCCGGCGCGGCAAACCTCCAGCCAGTTCAACCTGCCGTTCCGGCAGCGGGCCGGCATTTTCATATAAACGGATTTCAGCCAATGCCGGTCCGTTTTGTCCTTCATATTTATGGTAGTTATAACAGCCGACCATAATATTGGTTGAATCCGGCCAGAACAGAAGCCGCTTCATCTGCATTGTTCCGCTTAACAGGTGATCACCTCCGCTGATGATTCCCACCGTATCCAGTCCTTGCGCACTGACATGACCATCCTTTTCCTGAAACACTGCCACCATGAATGTCCGGGCGGCATCATCCGGATAATAAATTTCCAGCCAGTGCGGTCTGCCGGGATTTTTTAATGGCTCCATCCGGTAGGCAAATCCACTGAATGCTTCATTGAGCGCTTCGCGATAAGCCCCAACCGTTTTGTACTGAACTGAAACATGTCCGTCGTCCCGGTATTTTTCCGGCCCAATATCGGCTGTGCAGTCAATCTGTTCAATCAGCGTCATTGCAGCGGCTTCTCCGGGAGCCAGTGGCGGTCTTGCTAGCTGAGCCGGCGATTGATCGATTGCAACAATTTCATACGACCGGATCTGCCGGCCGCTGGAATTCAATAGATTCAACCGGTAAAGCCCGGCAACAGGAGGCGCAACGTTAACGGGAATGACGCATTCCTTCCCCGCATCCAGCGTCACCGGAATTTCTTCAGTCTGAATGGCGCTGCTTCCGGCAGGATGAATCATCATCTGGAAAGAAGTATCCACCTGTTGATCCCCGCCATTAATAAATTTCAGACGTATAGAATTATCTTTCCCGGCGAATGCTGCATAATCCAGCAGATCAATATTAAGCCCCGCCTCCTGGTAATAAATCTTCATTACATCCGCATGACTCAGCGCATAATTGTAAATTGACACTTCATCCAGAACACCGTCGATTTCAGCAAAACTGAATTTCGTAATGGGTTTCCTGAGCGGTTCGAAAATAGAAGAGACACATAAAAACTTTCCGTCAAGATACACTCGAGCCAAACCGGAATCGCTGTCCCAGGTGATCACATAATGGTGCCAGGTATCCTTCATAATCTGCCGGTTTCCGCTGGCATAAATGTCATTACCCGACGACCATTTAAGCCGGATAAAGTTCGACAGGAGGAACCGGAGACGCTGGCTGCCCGCTTCGGCAGTGAATACTGTATGACGCTCACCTTCCGCATCGGCGCCGGCGCGGCTGATATGCCAGCCGTTTCCTTCCGGCTCCCAGTTCAGCTTAATCCACATTGCAACCGAACCTTTTCTGCTGGAAATATTATCTTTTCCGGAAAAATCGAGCTGTGAATTTTTATCAAGCTGTGCGCCGTTTCCTATAAGACCGGGCGCTGCTTTTATATTCTGTATAGTAAGCGGCCGGGAGGCGCCGGCTGATTCATCCGCCTCGTTACCGGTTAAAAATGACAGCTTGAACAGGCGCTTAGGAACCTCATCCTGAACTGTTTTTTCCTGCAACGGAGCGCGCGCCGTTTTTAATTGTCCCGCAAACTCTGTTTTTACTTCCTGGGCGGTCAGCGGACGATTGTACACTTTCACATCATCAATCACGCCGCGCGCATAATGCTCACCGCGCCAGGTCACAGATCGTCCAATATGGATCTGACCGTTCTTGCGCGGTGTCCAGGTTTTTGGATTTTCCCGGACTTTTTCACCGTTTACATAAATCTGTAACCCCTCTTTATAATTCCACAAACAGGCAATATGCACCCATTCACCGGGAATCCAGCTCCGGACACTGGTCAGACACGCCTGCTCATGATCAATCTCAAATCGCAATTGACCTGTCCGCGTGATTAAAACTTTCATTACATTGGGATTTTTAAACTCTTCTGTTCCGCACAGAAAAAGCCCCAGATCAATATCTGTAAGATCCAGCGATTCCGGGCGATACCAGAACGAGAGTGTCCCCTGCTCTTTGTCCAGATTATCCACATCCGCAATCATTACGTTTTCGCCCTTTCGGAAAACGGAAAGCCCCCGGCCTTGGTATCCCTCTGCAAACTCTGGATAATCCGCATACGCAGCCGCACCGGTAAAAGAATATTCAATATAATTATCATTCTCAAATGAGAGGTGCAGAAGCAGTTGCAATGGTTTTTGCACTGAAGAAAATTCGAACGAAAATCCGAATAAAGCTGTATAAAACAATACACACAAGGGCAAAAGAAGATTCTTCTTAATCGGCAGCATATAATTCGATCTCATCTTTTCCTTTCTCCTCGCCAGAGTACGGGTGCCATTCTTGATAGCTGTATGCTTTATTTAATAATGTTTCGTTTTATGTAAATTGCATTTTCATAAATAAAATATCATCCAATTTCAAGAAAGGTATTAATTATTTATCATCATGTCAATACAATGGTGCAAAAATTTTTATGATAATATTGATTTTTTATTTTAGTTTGTTGACGAATGTTTCTGAAAAGTTTTAACTGCTATTGAATTGAATAGGAATACAGTGTATTTTCGGGAAGAAATGAAAAAAACAACTATTTATACGCTAGCCAAAGAATTAAATCTCAGCCCGTCAACCATCAGTAAAGCGCTGAATAATTCTCCGAATATTAACGCTGAAACCGCCGCACTCGTCCGCCGGAAAGCTGCCGAACAGGACTTTACCCTGCGCCCGTTCGTCTCGCGCAGTACGAATATCTGCGCGGTATTACAGACGACCGGCATACAGGATAACTGCTTTACCCCCTACACGATCGCTGTAATGCAGGGAATGATGGAGTATCTGCAGGAGCATGAACTGGAATTTTCAATCCTTAACGACAGCGCTGAACAGTTGAATAACGGAACGCTGCAACGACAGCTTGGTAAGCGGAACGTCAACGGGGCGGTTTTAATTAACATCAATAAAGACTGTTTTTTTTGGCGGGAACTTGACCGCCATGAATTTCCATATTGCAGCCTGCTGACTGACCATTGTAACCCGCAGCGGCAACTGTCAATCGACAACTCTCAGGCTGCCGAACAGGCAATTGACTATCTGCTGCAGCTCGGACACCGGAATATCGCCGTACTGTCAACGCCGATCGGCACAAAGCGCGTTAATGGTTACCGAAAAGCACTGGAACGCGCCGGACTCCAGCCAAATCCTGATTATATTATTCAGGCTGATTATGAAATTGACGGTCTGGTATTTGGACATAGCTGCGTGACAGATTTATTCCGCCGGAAACCGGAAATTACCGCCCTGCTGGTGATGGGCTCACGCGCAGCGATCGGCGCAATGCATGCATTTTATCACCTCGGAATTTCAATTCCACAGCAGGTATCGCTGATTGCATTCGACGATGCGCCGGAAGCAGCCTATTTGAATCCGCCGCTCACGGTCATGCGCGTTCCAAATAAAAAACTCGGCTACTCCGCCGCCCGATGGGTTCACCGGATGATCACCGGTACCGCCGGAAATGATATCCGGATTCAGGAATCATGGATGCGCGGAGAACTCGTTGTGCGCGGCAGTACCGGCCAGCCGCGCAACCAGCCGGGGCAGTTGAAATGAAAAAATCTGAATCTGCAAAATGAATATAGTATGCGCAAAACAATCTGTATGAGTACAAAACGGATTTAAATTTGAAGGAGAATATTTGTATGAGCACCGCCAGACGGTTTTTAATTTTCGGCGCACATCCGGATGATCCGGATGTATATACCGGCGGACTGGCGATCCAGCTCGCGAGCGCCGGGCATCAAGTAAAATTTGTTTCGTTAACGGACGGCAGCGCCGGGCACCATATCCAGCGCGGCATGGAACTGATCTCCCGGCGCTATGCTGAAACACAGGCCGCTGCAAAACTGGCGGGGTTGACCGAATATCAGGTAATGAACAACCGTGACGCAGAACTGGAAAACACCTTAAACAACCGGGCTGAAATTACCCGGATTATCCGTAATTTTTCTCCGGATGCGGTGATTACCCACCGGTTGTGTGATTACCATGCGGATCATCGCACCACAGCTCAGCTGGTGCTGGACACATCATTTCTGGTGCAGGTGCCGAATTACTGTCCTGATACGCCGCCGCCGGCCGTCAATCCGGTCTACGCACACTGCGGTGACCCGTTTACCGATCCGCGCCCGGTCCGGCCTGATGTTGCGGTTAATATTGATCCGGTCATCAATGATAAATTTAAACTGCTCGATTGCCATACATCTCAGTTTTACGAGTGGCTGCCATGGATTCAACGGCATCCGGATTTCAATAACATCAATAAGTGGTCATGGATGGAAAAACGGCGCTATCTGGATGAAATCTGGGGTGCCAGAAACCGGCAGGCGGCAGACAATGCCCGCGATGTACTGATTGAACTTTACGGCAAAGCCGGCCGCAATTGCGTTTATGCAGAAATTTACGAACAAACCCCTTATGGCCGTCAACTGCCGCTGAAAGAATTCCAGCGCCTTTTTCTTCCATAACACGGCACAGCGCCGAAGAAATCGATCTCCGTTACTTAAAAAATAAACAGGTCTCTCATGGATTCATACAGTATTTTCTCCATTGTGCTTTTCACCATGGCTCTTTTTATTTCTGGATTATCGCACTCCGTCACCGGCTTCGGGTTTGGGATTGTCTCCATTGCGCTGCTCGGCCTGGTGATGGACATTAAAGAAGCCTCTATTCTGCTGGCGCCGCTGAGTTTTTTATTAAATCTGTATCTCCTGTATAAGCTGCGGCATCACGTACGCCTGAACGGTCTGATTCCGCTGTTAATCACCTATCTCATTTGTGTGCCGTTCGGAGGAATTCTATTGTTTTCCGTTAACGAAAAATTTCTGAGCGCATTGCTGGGCGGCTTAATGATATTCGCCGCCATTCAGCGCATCATGGCCGGATGTCGCAAAAAAGAGATACAGAAAACCTGGCATCCGGTTGCGGGCGGCGTTCCATGCGGCATTGCGGGCGGACTGCTGACCGGCGCATTCGGAACCGGCGGACCGCCGGTCGTCAGTTTTCTGCTGAACCGGAATCTGGACCGGTTTACCTTTGTCGCAGCAACTCAATTGCTGTTTACACTGGGAAATGCAATCAGGGCGGTTCAGTTTCTGCACCGGGGCAATCTGGAAATGAACGATCTGAACCTGTTACTGCCCGGCATGTGCGGCATGATCAGCGGCGCGTTGTTCGGCCTCTGTTTATTACGACGGATGTCTGAAACGGCATTAACCAGAGTTCTGGCCGGATTTTTAATCTTCACCGGACTCTGGTTCTTATATAAAGCATATTAGTCTCAATTTGATCTGACAGTCAGCCCTGTCAGGAGCGCGATTAATTTGCAGCGTTTTTTGTTTAGGGCGTGTTAACACAAACGTAAGAATTCCACGATGAACGCGAAGACAATGAATCCTAAAAACATAATATCCAGTTTGTCATACCGGGTGAATACCCGGCGATAGGATTTCACCCGCCGGATGAGTCGCTCAACCTCATTCCGTCTTTTATAGATTATTGTATCGTAATCCCATGGGTTTTTCCGGTTCGGGCTGGGCGGAACAACGGGTATAAACCCCGGCGCCTGAGCCGGTTCCCGGGTTTCATCCCCTTCATACGCACGATCCATAAGCAGCCGGCATGGTTCCGGGATTCTGCCCATACGCATCAGCAGTTCTCTGCCCCACGGCGCGTCACCCTCGTTGCCGGCAGACAAGCAGAAAATTACTGCCTGACGAGCAGTTGCGGCAACCAGATGTATCTTTGCGGTTTGTCCGCCCCGTGACCGCCCGATGGCTTGCGGGCCGTTTTTTTCAACGCCCTGCAGGCCCGCAGGCATCCGGGTGAACCCGGACGCTGGTGCTGTCCAGTGACATGGCGTCGATCCGGACATAAAGCATAGCCTCTTCCTGCAGTTGAACAAAAATCCGGTTCAGTACGCCGGCTTTTGCCCAGCGGCTCATGCGGGTGTAAATGGTATGCCAGTTGCCGAATTCCGCCGGCAGCGCCCGCCATTTACAGCCGTTTTCGAGCGCATAGAGAATGGCATTCATCACGGTTAGATGATCCAAAGAGACATTGCCGCGCTGCGTCGGAAACGCATCGGCTATCCGGTCATATTGTTTCTGCGTAAGTTTCATGCGGCATTTTTACAACCATCCGCAAATAAATGCAATAGTGTTAACACGCCCTAGTCCAATTATCCAAGGCGTGTTGAACGATTTTACACCCAAAACTAATATGAATTGCAAGTTTTTCGGAAAGAACTGGGGGACACCGTGTTGCATCAAAAGATCGTTTGCCATTTAAATTTATCGCTATTATTGGTAATTCGCGTTTTATTGCTTGTTCTATTTCCCAATGTACAAATTTGTGTAAATATCTAGTTTTTTCACCGATTAATAAAAGGAACATTTTAGAGTTTCTCAATCGTTCAGCTAATTGCGCTTTAATGGATTCTTCTTTACTAGAATCTCGCGCTTGGCATAAATCATGCGCATCATAAAAGTTAAACGAAAAACCATCATTCTGTTTCCATGCCGTCATCAACCGATAATAATGCATGTCAGAATCGGCATCGAAAGATACAAATGTTTTATTTCTATACGGCATAATAAAAATCCTTTTTCAAAAAAGATAACAATTTATTAAATTTTTTCGACAATAATCCGGCTGCCATGCACTGCGGTGATTTTTACGGCGGTGTCTTTTGCGATGAATTCGCCGCGTGAAATGACGTTGACATCGTTACCTGAAATCCGGATGCGCCCGGATGGAATCAAGTTCGTGAGCGCGATGCCTTCCTTTCCGATCAGATCTGTGCGTTCGCGCACAGCACCGCCGGAAATTTCTGAGTCGGTGCCGAGCATGAGCGGCCGGATAACACGCGCTTCCGGCAGCCATTTGGCGGCGGCAATGGCAAATATGATTAACCCGGCGAAGGCGATGGCGAGGTTGATGAGTGCAGTCTGCAGTGTGGCTCCGCCGCCGGAAATTGCCGGCAGAAGTTCGCCGGGCATTTTCCAGCTCATGGCGGTGACGAGTGAAAGAATGATCAGCGCAATGCCACTGATGCCGAGTATGCCAAACCCCGGTGTGACAAAAATTTCAATCAGCAGCAGCATAACGCCGACGGCAAATATGACGATATCTTCCATGCCGGACAGTCCGGCGATATGGTGTCCAAAAAAGAAAAGCGCGAGCGCAAGAATTCCGCCGATACCGAAGATTCCAAACCCCGGTGTTTTAATCTCAAGGTAAATTCCGCCCAGTCCGATCATTAAAAGAATCGGCGCCGCAACCGAAATGATGCGCGCAAGTTTTTCGGCACCGGTGACTTCAAGCGTAACAATTTCGGCGCCGGTCATTCCGGCGGCGGTGAGCAGTGCCGGAACGTCCGCAACGGTGCCTTTGGATAAAATTCCGGCGGCTTCACTGGCGGTGAGTGTGAGCAGTTCACCGGCTTTGCTGACAACATTGGTGCCGATGCTGTATTCCATTTCACGCCGCACCATCGCTTCAGCGAGCGCCGGATCGTGTCCGCCCTGCTCTGCAGCGGCGCGCACCATGGCGGCGACGGCGGATTTCATTTTTTCGCTGACCTCTTCATTTAAATCCTGCGCGCCGCCGGCCGGGCTCATCATCATCGGCGTGGCGGCGCCGATAACGCTGCCGGGCGCCATATAAATATTCGGTGTAGCGAGCGCGATAATGGCACCGGCGGAATAGGCGTCGCGCTCAATGAATGTATACACCGGCGTTTTAATGTCGCGGATGATGGCGATGATTTCGCGCGTGACGTCGACGCGTCCGCCGGGCGTATCCATCACAAATACAATTGCATCGGCGTGATTTTTTTCGGCGGCGGTAACCCCGCGCCGGATGATGTACAGCAGCGACGGACTGATCTGCTCTTTGATCGGAATCTCATAAACGAGCTGTTTCCCCTCTGCCGCCGGCGGCAGAGCCGTTTGAGTCATTTTTGTTTCTGCGGCAAAAACGAAATGACTCCATGCGGCAAACAGAATGACAATCCAGCCGATTTTTGCTTTCATGTTGCAAACCATAAACAGATTTGCGCCGAAATGAAAACAAAACTGAATGTGGCGCAGACATTCCTGTCTGTGCAAGGCAGACTGGGAAGTCCGCCTCACGACTCTAAATAAGGTTGCAATGAAATGAAAACAAAACTGCATATGGCGCAGACATTCCTGTCTGTGCAGGGCAGACTGGAAAGTCTGCCCCACCACTCTAAATAAGGTTGCGATGAAATGAAAACAAAACTGACGAAAACGGAGTGGGATGCGGTTCTGATTGAACGGCACGGCGCGGCGGTGCATGAAAAACTGAAAGCGGCAACGGCGGGGATCGCGGGACTCGGCGGACTGGGTTCAGCGGTTGCGGTCGCGCTGACGCGTTCCGGAATCGGAAAACTGATTCTCGGCGATTTTGACCGCGTTGAACCGAGCAATTTAAACCGTCAGCATTATTTTATGGATCAGCTCGGCGAACTGAAGACCGATGCGCTGGCCGCAAATCTGCGCCGGATTAATCCGTATCTTACTTTAGAACTGTACGCTGAAAAAATTATGCCGGAAAATGTATCGCCGATTTTTTCCGGCGTGGATGTAATGATTGAGGCGTTTGACCGCGCCGATCAGAAAGCGATGCTGCTGCAGGAATTTACTGCGCAGTGCGCCGGAATTCCGTTTATCGGCGCATCCGGCATGGCGGGGTGCGGCGCCGGCGAAACAATCGGTGTGAAAAAGCTGTCTGCAAATGTGTACATTGTCGGCGATTTAAAAACCGGTTTGTCTCCGGAACACGGGCTGATGGCGCCGCGCGTCGGCATCGCTGCTCATATGCAGGCGAATCTGGCGCTGCAGATTATTCTCGGACAAGTTTAATGCCTGTTCCGCGTGTTACAGAACGCGGACGAAATATTTCCTGCAGCTGTTCAGCCGCTTCCGGCGCCGCATTGCGGTGAGTGATGATCAGCTCGTCGAGATGATTGACCCCGTGCTGCTGCAAAAAACGAACGGTGCGCGCAGTTTGAAAGCGGCTGCCGGCAGTGGCAAGAATCCAGCCGCGATCCGGCGTACGTATGGCAATAGCGGAATCCACCGGACGATGGAGTTCGATCTGTTTCGCCGGTGCATAATTGATCGCCGGCCAAAGCAGTACGGAACAACCAATCAGCGCGATGGAAATTTTGCGCAGCCGCACCGGTCCGGTAAAAAGAGATGAAAATCCGGCGTACCATAAGATCACGCTGAGCGCCGGCGGCGTTTGTACAAAAAACCGCTCGCCGGGAACAGCGGCAAGCCATTGGGTTCCGGCGATGAGAACGGAGGTGAAGATGCGGTTGGCGTGATTGAACATCAGTGCCGCCGGTGGAAAAATGATCCCGGTGAGCAGCGAAAAACAACCGGTGAGCACGATCACAAACGTGAGCGGTATGACGCCGAGATTGCCGGCGATGGCGGCAGGCGAGACGGTGTTGAAATAACGTGCGGAGAGCGGCATGGAAAAAATCCACGCGGCGATGGACGTGAGGAGCAGCAGCCCGGCGGCTTTGAACATTCGCGCACCGGATGTTTTGAAGGCCGCAGTCCAGTGCGGGCGGATACGCCGCATGACAAAGCTGTGCACCATGACGAGACCGCAAACTACAATAAATGAGAGCAGGAAGCCGGGATCAGAAATCTGTTCGGGACCGATGACGAGCAGAATAATGGCCGCGGCGGCGAGCGCCGACGGCACATCGGGACGGCGACCGAACAGCAGCGCCAGGAAATAGATGGATGCCATGGTGAAAGCACGCAGTGCGCTGGCCTTCATGCCGGTGGAAGCGACATAAATGAACAGTGCCGGAATTAAAAAAACTCCCCACCACCGGCGCGAAATTCCGGCGGTTTTCAGCGCGCCGGCCAGGATCGCCGCCATAACGCCGACGTGCAGCCCGGAGATGGCAAAAATGTGAAACATGCCGGTGTATGAAAATGCGCGGTACAATGAATCCGGCAGTGAGCGGCGGAGTCCGAGCAGCAGTGCTTCGAGCAGACGCAGATTTTCCTGTGCACCCTCCATTTCCGCCGCAATAATTTTTGCAGCGGCGCGGCGCGCGGAATAACAGCGCGCAAGAAATCTGTTTTTTGCGGCGGCAAGACACATCGCGTCACTCGCAGAGAAATAACCGGAGAGCCCGCTGAATGTTTTTGGATATGCGGTGTAGCTGCCGGCAAACTCCCATTCTTCACCGTACGCCGGCGCTTGCGCCGGACGGCTCAGATAAATCTGAACGGCACTGTTTTCTTTAAGCCATTCGCCGGTAAAATTTACCGCGCTGACGCGCAGACGAAACACGGTTTGGCCATCCATGTCCGCCGGATCGTCCATGATAATTCCACGAATGTGCTGCCGGCTTGCGGCTGTTTCGGCGTGCAGTAATGCGGCCGGTTTAAACTCGGTGCGAATGCCGATCACTGCGGCGGCAAGAATGGAAAATGTGAGGTAGATAAAAACCGATGGAGCTGAACGTAGACGCGACGAGGACGTCGCGTCTGTTTCCCAGAAGCAACCCATGAGCAGAAAAAAACCGGCGGCGAGCAATAACAGCGGATGAATTTGAAAAACCTGTTCAAGCCAGAGTCCGGCGGCAATAGATAAAGCAATTCCCATGAGCGGGCGCCGTACCGGTTGCATTCAGGCTCCTTTCGCCGGTCAGTTTTTCATCGAATCGAGCAGGCTCGGGCGTTTCGGCATCTCGATTTGGAAAATACGATCTGTCCGGCGACGCTCAATTTCATGCCGGCGGAGAGTTTCAATCGCGCGGCGGGTTTCGGCATCGGCGAGGAAGTCGACATAAACACGAAATTCATCGGTTTCGCGGATGGGGTCGAAGCCGGGGCTTTGAATCCAGCCGGCGACAACCGGGCTGCCGTAAAGGCTGGCGGCCTGACCGAGATAGCTAACGGCGCGCTCGGCGTTAACGAGCTGTGCATAGCTGATCGCAAGCCACTTGAACGATTCTTCGTCCGGTGCGTTGCGCGCGAGATCAACATAATGCGGTGCAGCGTTTGTCCAGTCACCGCGCGAACTCAGAATAGCGGAAGCACCGCGCAGCGCGGTGATGTTGCGGTGATCCAGACTGAGAATGTGTTGATAAACGTCGAGCGCTCCGTCCAGATCATCATCTTCGATACGCAACTGTGCTGCGATTTCAAGTACCGGAATGCTGTCCGGCCGCAGTTCGAGCAGACGGCGGGCGACGGTGATCGCGGCGGCGGTGTAATCCGCATATTGCAGCGTCTGCAGAAAGCGGATCTGCATATTGACATCCGAGCTGTCTTGATGCATCAATTTTACTGCGAGCGGAACGGCCTCGGCATATTTTTCTTCACGGAGCAGCTGAGTGAACAGCAGCTGCAGCGCTTCGCGGTTTTCCGGCGAGGCTTGCAGAGTTTGTTGTAAACGTTCAACCGCTTCTCCTTCTATGCCTCTGCGCTGAAGCGCCGCTTTTGCCGCATTCAAATTACGGTTCGCCGCATCCCACCGGATCATCTGTTGTTCAATTCCGGCAGTTAAACTTTCGGCATCGATCACTTCCAACTGCTGTGCGACTGCGCCGCCGGTGCCGATCTCACGTAACCGCTGGGCATGCTCCGCCCATCTCTGCTTCTGTGCTTCGGTCGGGTTTTCCAGGTGCCTGGTAATGGTTTTTACCATGATTACTCCGCCGCCGATTGCCGCAACAATAATGATGGCGCGCACCCACAGAAGGCAGATATGATATACGCCGACGCGGTTACTGCTTTCTCGCAAGCGCGGCGGTTTGTGTCGCGACGTCAACTTCTGTGCCGGAGAAATAGACTGTTCGCGCAATAAATCATCGAGCGGCTTTTCCGGGATTTGCTGCGTATAAAAACTGCTGTCCGGCACCTGGTGCCGTTTACTGAAATGTCCGGATGGTTTTGGTGGTTTCATAATTAAAAAGCGGGAGCAGTATGCATCGGGAATGCTGAATGTTCAATTATCAATTTTCACTCTCCGATTGTTCACTGAGTGTTAAATTTTGGAAATTGAATATTGAACATGATTGATTCATAGTGCCTGCATGCAACTGATCATCCTTATGTTTCTCGCGGTTTTGATTATGCTGATCCTCATTCAGCTTGCCGGCGCGCTGCGCAGTACGGCGCGGCAGGACGCCCAGATTGACATGCTCACCAAAAACTTAACCTCCCTCACCGATCAGGTCGAGGCGCGCGGACGGAAAAGCGAAGAGGCTGTTCAGACGCAAATGGAAAAGCTGATTGAACGGCTGATCACGATTGATAAGGCGCAGGCAAAAATCGCCGAACTTTCCGGCAGTGTCGTCAGTCTGCAGGAAGTGCTTGCAGACAAACGTTCGCGCGGCGCATTCGGCGAAGTACAGCTCAACGCACTCATCTCAAACATTCTCCCGCCGAACAGCTATGCCTTTCAATATACGTTTCCCAACGGCGTACGCGCCGACTGTGTGCTGATACTTCCGCCGCCCACCGGCACCGTTTGCATCGATTCCAAGTTCCCGCTCGAAAATTTTCAAAAAATGACCGATATCTCGCAGCCGGAATCTGAGCGCCGTGCGGCGGAAACTCAATTTAAGGCCGACATCCGCAAACATATTAAAGACATCGCCGGCAAATATATTATTCCCGGCGCAACTGCCGACGGCGCCATGATGTTTATTCCTGCTGAAGCTGTCTTTGCCGAAATTCATGCGCACCATCCCGACCTCGTGCAGGAAGCGCAGCGGGCGCGCGTCTGGATGGCATCGCCGACAACGATGATGGCGGTGCTGACCACTGCGAACGCTGTGCTGAAAGACGAGAAAACGCGGAAGCAGGTGCATATTATTCAGGAGCACCTCAATATGCTCGCCAAAGATTTCAGCCGGTTTCAAACCCGCATGGACAGTTTGGCAAAACGCATTGACCTCGCAAATACAGAGGTATCGCAAGTTCAAACCTCCGCCCGCAAAATTACCAGCCGTTTCAGCCGCATTGAAAAGGTGGATCTTTCCGGCGAGCGTGAAACATTGCCGGCAGACGGCGATGAAATTTCTGACCAGCCCGAAGACGGTGAATAAAGTTCACTTATATCAAGATCAATTTAACCGGTATTTATTTAACCGCGGATGATACGGATATAAACGGATTTCAATACAGAAGAAACAGGGAGAATTTTTCAACAAACAATTGCGAAGCACGCAAAATTTTTACCGCAGATGAACATTTAAGAGCAGTTTCGTTTTAATTTGCAAAAGGTCGCGCCGATAAATATGGGGCAGACAGGAATGTCTGCTCCACGCGGTGCGAATCGTGGTTTGAATTAATCAATACAAATCAGCTTCATTTCATATTATCCGTCCAGATTTCGACATCCGGGTGGCCGGCAAGGGCGACACCGGCGGGAATAGTTTCCGGTGTTTTTAACAACTTTTCAATCACCGGCTGCTTGGCCTGGCCGGTGGCCAGGATAACAATTTTTTTTATCCGGAACAGCAGCGCCGGAGTCACACTGATCCGGTCAGGCTTTTTCAATTTAATGACTGGAATTGCCAGCCGTTCATCGCGCAGCGCTGCATCGTTCAGATTAAACAGTGATGCTGTGTGACCGTCAGTTCCCAAACCAAGCAGGCCGAACGGAATATGCTGAATCCGGCGCAAATTGTTTTCAAATGTTTTTGCCGCGGCATCAATCGGCAGTTCTGTCCGGACGCGAACAATATGGCTGGCGCCAAAAAACGGCGCGATCACTCCGTAATTATTTTGCGGGTCTGAAACGGGAACGTAACGTTCGTCGCTGAGAAACAGAGTTCCTTGCGTACAAATTTTTTCGCCGGCAAAACGCCGGTAGAGTTCCAGCGGTGTTTCTCCGCCGGAAAGCATCAGCCCGTCCGGCGCGGACAACGCCGGAAACAGTTTGCGGAATGTCTCCAGGCCGTGTGCGATTAATTCGCCGGCGGATGAGAATCGTTTAATTTTCATGCTGATGGTGGAAGAAATTATGAATGCCGTGCTTAATATCTTCGGTGATCATGTAGAGCGCCGGTACGAGCACGAGCGTAATGGTGGTTGAAAAGAGCAGGCCGAAGCCGAGTGAAATGGCCATCGGGATGAGATAGCGCGCCTGCCGCGAGGTTTCAAAGATCATCGGCGCGAGTCCGGCGAACGTGGTTAATGTGGTGAGCATGATCGGACGAAACCGCTGAATGCCGGCGGAGACTACAGCATCATGCGCATTGTCGTGAGTTTTCCGGCGCGCGTTGGCAAAATCAATCAGGACCAGCGCGCCGTTGACGACAACACCGGCGAGCGCGAGCATGCCGACCAGCCCGTTCATCGTCATCGAATAGCCCATAATAACATGACCGAGCACCGCACCGATGGCGCCGAACGGAATACTGACCATAACGATCAGCGGCTGCGAGTAGCTTTTAAACGGAATCGCGAGCAGCGCATAAATTGCGATCAGAACCAGCGGCAGGGTCACACGCAAACTGGCCAGGCTATCGCGGCTTTCTTTCTGCAATCCCTCATAGCTGTAAGAAAGTCCGGGATAGTTACGCATAAGTTTCGGCAGAGCGGTGTTATCGAGCAGCGCCATGACTTCGCCGGTGCGGGAACGCGGCCGGACATCGGCGCGGATGGTTTGCGTGCGCAATCCGTCGCGGCGCCGGATCGAGGTGTAGGAGTAGCCTTTTTCGATGTCGACCACTTCAAGCAATGGAACCTCGCCGCCGTCGGGCGTGCGCAAAATAAAGTTTTCGAGATTGTACATGCGCCGGCGCTCTTCCGCCGGATAACGGACTTTCACTTTCACTTCATTACGTCCGCGCTGCTGCCGCAGCACTTCGGTGCCTTCAAACGCGGAACGGATCTGGCGTCCGACATCTTCGGCAGTGAGTCCGAGACTGGCGGCTTCGGCGCGCATCGTGAAGTCAAACTGCGGTTTGCCCTGCAGAACGCCGTCATCGATATCGGTGACGCGCGGAAACTCGCCCAGTTCCACCGCGAGCTCCTGCGCGGCGGTTTCAAGGGTATCAACGTCTTCGTGCCGGAGTTCCACCGTCAGCGCATAACCGGCGCCGGGACCGCCGCCGGAGTCGGCAGAAAAACGGGCGGAGCGCATACCGGGAATCGGCCCGACTTTTGCGCGCCAGCACGCTGCAAATTCGGTGGTGCTCATAATTTTATCACGCACTTCGGCATCCGCGAGATATGCGCGAACATTGACCTGATGCGAACCGCCGCGGCCGACATCCGAAAAAATTCCTTCGCACAGTTCGGGATGTCCCGATTCTTCAACCAGCTCCTGTGCCGCGCGGACAATCCGCTGGGCAATCGCCGCCGTTTTTTCCACCGGCGTGCCGTACGGCATAACGAGAGAAACCTGTGCGAAATCGCTTTCGATCGTGGCGAAAAGCTGATACCCGAGGCGTCCGCTGGCCCAGTAGCCGGAGACGGTCAGCAGCAGCATGACCGAAAATGCGACCACGAGGTAACGGTGTTTTAAACAGAAATTAAGGAACGGCCCGTATTTATTTTTAACCCACCGCTCAAACCATCCGCTGAATTTCTGCTGCTTCCGGTGGATCCACGCATTTAGACCGCGTTTCTCGCCGCGCAGACGGCCGTGCGACAGGTGCGCCGGCAGAATGAAAATGCATTCAATCCACGAAAAGATGAAGACAAAAATAACAATGAGCGGCAGCGGTCCCATATTGCGGCGCATCATACCCGGCAGCACGAGCAGCGGCATGAAGGCCACAATGTTGGTGAGAATACTGTAGGCTACCGGCGTAGCCACTTCTCGGGTGCCTTTGACGGCCGCATCAACCGGCGGCATACCGTTCTGCTGATAATAATAATAGTTTTCGCCGACAACGATGGCATTATCCACAACCATTCCGAGCGCGAGAATAAATGCGAACATGGTGGTCATATTGATGGACAGATCGCACAGCGGCATGAGAATGACGGAGCCGAGAAATGAAACCGGAATGGCCATCATCACCCAGAACGCAATGCGGATCTCGAGAAAGATGCCGAGAAAAAGAACAACAAGCAGCAGCCCCATATAGCCGTTGTTCAGCAAAAGTGCGGCGCGCTGAAAGAACATTTTGGTACGATCGTTTAAAACGGCAATTTCCACTCCGTCCGGCAGTTCGGCGCGGATCTGCGGCAGCATTTCAGCGACGGCGCCGGAAATCTGCGCCGGCGTCTGGTCACCTACACGATACACTTCGAGCATGACGGCGCGCCGGCCGTTATAATAGGCAAAGCGGTCGCTGTCTTCAAAACCGTCGATCACCGTGGCAATTTCACCGAGCAGAATGCGCGTGCCGTCTTCGGAGGTAACGACCGGGACCTGTTCAAATTCATAGCCGAAATTTTTCCGCTCTTTCATCCGCAGCAGCGTTTCGCCGCTGTCCGTTTTAATCCCGCCGCCGGACAGCTCCACCGCTTCGTTAGAGAGCTGCGATGCGATGCTGCGGTGCGTTAATCCGTAGCGCCGGAGATTTTCCTGCGAGACTTCGATGCTGATTTCAAAGTTGCGCGTGCCGGCGAGGTCGATCTGTGTAATATACGGATTTTGCAGCAGGCGGTCGCGCACCTGCTCGGCCAGCATACGCAGACTCACTTCCGGAATGTCGCCGGTAAGAACAAGATCCATCGTGCCGCGCCGGCGCACCTGCAAGGAGACCTGCGGCTCTTCGGCATCGAGCGGAAAGGTGGTGATGCGGTCAATTTCGCTCTTGATGTCCTGATAAACCTTCATGCGGTCGGAGCCGTCCAGAATTTCGGCGGAAATCGACGCCGAGCCTTCATTCGCCGTGGCGATCACCTCTTTGACGCCTTCGATGCCGCGCACCGCTTCTTCCACCGCGAGACAGATGCCCTGCTCCACTTCCGCCGGCGTAGCGCCGGGATAGCGCACGCTCACCGTGACAATGTCCTCTTCCGCGTACGGAAACACTTCCTGCGTCACCTGAAAAAATACGATCAGTCCGCCGACCAGACAGGTAAGCATCAGCAGGTTTGCCGCGACGGGATTATTCGCCATCCAGGCGATCGGACCGCGTATTCTCATTCCGCCGCTCCTTCCGGTGCGTTATGAATGCGGAGCTCCATACCCTGCACCGGCGCCGGAATATCTGAACTCACCAGCTGCCAGCCCTCTTTAAAGTGAACACGCACCAGCACCTGCTGCTCATAGCCCTGCACAAACTCTGCCGGCAGAATGTGCATTTTATTTTCCGCGTCCACCATCCAGACGTTTGAACCGTCGCGATACGCTGTGCGCTCAATCAGACAGACATTCTCCTCTGTCTGTCCCGTCAGCTTCACGCGCACCACTTCACCGAGCAGCAACGGGCGGGCGCCGGCAAACGGATCGGCGACTGCAATCAGAATCCGCGCCATGCGTCCCTGCGCTGTTAAGTCCGGCAGCAGTTTATAAAGCGTGCCGGAGCGCACCGTGCCGTCTGTTAAAATAATTTCCGCCGGATATGAATTGTTTTCAATCTCCGGAAACAGTGACAGGGCATTTAACGGCAGCGATGCGCGCACAAAAAACCGGTCTGTCGCTACAAGCTGAAGCAGCGTGCGGTTCATCGACGCATAATCGCCGGGGTCCACATCCACGCTCTGTACCACCGCATCGAACGGCGCTGCAATATTTGTACGCCGCAAATCGAGATTTGCTCTCTCCAGTTTTGTCTTTGCCGCGTCAAGATCCGCCTGGGCCGCTTTCAACTGCGGTTCACGCAGCGTGAGATCTCGATACGCATCGTCCATGCTCCGGCCTTCGCCGATCAGTTCCAGCTCATGTTTCGCCACCGCCTGCCGGCCCTCCTCCTGCCGCAGCGCGCTCTGCGCGCCGTGCAGTGCCGCTTCCGCCTGCTGCACCGCCAGTTCATAATCGCTGCGGTCGATCGTCAGCAGCACATCGCCGGCGTTTACAAAAACCCCTTCCACCAGCCCCGGCAGCGTGCCGGTAATCCGTCCCGCCACCTCCGCCTGAATTGAAACATCGCGATCAGCAATCACTGTGCCCATACAGTCCACTGACACCGGCACCGACACGCGCGTCAGCTCCGTTACTTCCACCACCGGAATCATCGTCGACATCCGCGTGCGCTGCGCCACCGGTTTGCTCTTATAAAACAGCCATCCGCTGATCGATCCGAACAGCAGCATTCCGGCGCCGGTTAAAAGTCCGATCATACGTTGTTTTTTTGTCATCGTTTCTCCTTAAAAACTATTTGGCACGAGGCAATAGGCACCAGACATTAGGTTTTCAAACTGGTGCCTAATGCCTATTCCCTAATCCCTTTCAAAATTTCCCCCCAATCGCCGCCGAGCACACGATACAGCTGAATGCGGTCTGTCAGCAGTTCATATTCCGCCGCCAGCACAGTCACCTCCAGATTCTGCCGGATTGTTTCCATGGTCAGCGCATCAAAATAACTCTCCAGTCCGCGCGTGTAGCGCCGGTATGCCTCTTCCGCCGCCGACTCCGCCGCACCGTACTGCCGCCGGATTTTTGCGACATACTCCTGCTGATATTTTTCCGCTGTCAATGCGTTTTCCACTTCGCCGAAGGCCGATAAAACCGCTGCACGATACGCCGCCGCGCGCTCATCCACCACCGCTTTTACGCGCCGGACTTCGGCGCGCCGGCGCCCGCCGTCGATCAGCGGCGCCGTTACACCGGCGGCAAGATTTTTCACCCAGTTATCAAACAGACCGTTCATCGAATCATCGCGATAGGACGCCGATGCCGTCAGCGTAATTGCCGGCAGACGGTCTGCGCGCGCCGCGCGCACCGTATGATCCGCCGACTCCAGCAGCGCCCATTTCGCCTGCAGGTCCGGCCGGCGTTCCAGCAGTACCGCCGGAATCCCGGCATCCGGCCATGCCGGAATTGCCGGCAGCGGCAGCACCGTTAAATTCAACTCCGTCTGCGGCATTTCACCGATTAAAACCGCGAGCGCATTTCCGGCGGCGCTCAGCGCCGCTTTGACCGGCTGAAGCGCCGCCGCCGCCGAAAAAACCTGCCGGCGCTGCTGAAAAATATCCAGCGAACTCGACTGCGATGTTTCAAACCGCTTTTCCACCACCGAAAGCATTTGCCGGTTTGTTTTCAACTGCTCTTTCAGCACGGCGAGCCGGCACTGCAGATACTGCCATTCAAAATAGGTTCCGGCAGTCTGCGCCGCAATTGTCATCGCCGCCGTTTCCAGATCAAACCGGCTCGCTTTTAGATCGTACAGCGCCGCACGCCGCGTCGATGCCACGCGCCCCCATAAATCCACTTCGTAACTCGCGGAGAGACCGAGCTGATAGTCATCCGTTGTCACCGTTCCGGCGCGGTCGGTATGCCTGTACTCCGAGCCCGCCCTGGCCGATCCATCAGCCGATGGAAATCGCGCCGCACCGGATTTAACCGCCGCCGCTTCCGCCTGCCGCAACCGCGCCGCCGCCTGTTCAATAGTCAGGTTGTTTCCCAGCGCACGTTCCATTAAACGGTTCAGCTGCTCATCACCGAACGCCTTCCACCATTCGTTGGTCGTGGCAATTCCGGCGGACTCCGCACGCCAGGCATCCGGCAGATCGTCCGGTGCGGCGCGTTCTTTTTTTGGCAACAGCGCGCACGATGTGCAGAGCAGAAGCAGCACCGCGCCGGCAGAATATTTTTTAGTCACAAACTTTTTCATCATCTCAAAACTGCATTATTTTAAATAATCGGTCAGATCAGACTGATCCGGCTGATCTTTTTTCGCGTTCTTTTGCGGTTAACCCTTTTGTGCCTTTCCGTGTTTTTCGTGGCTGATAACTTCCCGCCTTTTTATGCGTGATGACCGACCAGATATTTTCAACCAGCGAATCCAGATCCACTCTGCGCCCGCGCAGCTCCCGCACGCGATTTCTGAAAAACAGCGGACCGACCAGCAGGCAATGCAGTTCCGCCAGGGGAATATCATCACGCAGCGCGCCTTCCGCGACACCCTTTTTAAGCAGGTAAAACACCGCCGCTTCGCTCTCGCGGAAATACGGCTCCGCCTTTTTTTCAATGGAATTTTTTGACGACTGCTGCATTAAGCGAATCAGACCGAACCGGCGCCGGGCAAACTGCGACATTTCCTTAACATACTGCAAAAACCGCGCGCGGTAATCACCGGGTGAATCCGCAATTTCGCGAATCCGCGCCGCAACTTCGCGCGTTCCTTCGCCGATCAGTGCAACAAACAAATCCTCTTTGTCCTTAAAATACAGATAGAGCGTGCCTTTACCGACACCGGCCTGCGCCGCAATCTCCTCCAGCTTCACCTCGTCATAACGCCGGTCTTTCGATACCTCAGCCGCCGCGCGCAAAATTGCTTTGCGCCGCAGATCTTTTTTACTGAGCCCCGGTTGTATCATATGGCGGCAGAGCCTACAAAACTGACCGGCGGGTCACAAATTAAATATGTCAGAAAGTTCAAGGTTCAGGGTTCGGCGTTCATAATTCACATAAATCCCATGCATCCCGTCTTTTAGGCTTTAGACTTTAGCCCTTAGACTTTAGGCTTCCAAATTATGGACTCTCTCTCTGAAAACACCATTTACATGCGCATGGCGCTGCGCGAAGCGGAACGTGCCGCGGAAGCCGGCGAAGTGCCATGCGGCGCGCTGATTGTGCGCAACGGTGAAATTCTCGGCAAAGCGCATAACCAGACCGAACTGTTGAAAGACCCGACTGCACACGCCGAAATTCTCGCCATTACGCAGGCCGCCGCCGCCGTTGAAAACTGGCGGCTCACTGATTCGGTTTTATACGTAACGAAAGAGCCCTGCCCGATGTGCGCCGGCGCAATCGTGCTTGCGCGCATCAAAAAAGTGGTGTGGGGCGTGGACGACCCGAAGCGCGGGGGGGCACGCTCTAAATTTGAAATTCTGGATCACGCCGATTTGAATCATCGCGTTGAAATTGAAACCGGCGTGCTCGCCGGCGAATGCCGGTCCCTGCTGCAGGATTTTTTTCGCATGCGCCGCGCCGGAAAATAACCGGCGTTATTTAATAGAGGCAGGAAACAAACCGGCATCAGGAACAGCTTTTGCATAAGCACACTCCATCCTGAATGCCGGCGCCGGCGGTACCTATTGCAGCCGTTCGATCATCCGCAAAACGGTGTCACCGATGATCTGCAGGCTTTCGACAGAGAGTTTATCCATCGTATCTTCCGGCGTATGCCAGTAATCGTTGAGTCCGGGCGCAGAGCCGTATTCAAAATCGATCAGATTAATCACCGGCATTCCAAGCGCGAGGAACGGAACGTGATCGTCAATGATATCGCCGCGCGCGAGTCCGAATTTTGCACGGTGTCCGAGCTCATCGGCAGCGGCAAACAGCTCTTTTGTCAGCTTGCGCGAACTGTTGCGCGGTATGGTAACATTCAGATTTTTGTCGCCGATCATATCAAGAATAATGACTGCCTCAACAAACTGCGCACCGCCGGCGGTATACACTTCTTTTGCCAGGCGCCGGCTGCCGTGCAGTCCGTCGGTCATCATGTTGTACTGCTTGAGACATTCCTCGCCGTCAAAAAATGCAAACATAAATTCCGTTTCATACGGTGCGCGCGATTTTAAAACGCGAATCATTTCAAGCAGCACGCCGGAGCTGGATCCGGAATCGTTCGCGCCCTGAAAATCCGGTGCAATGCCGCTTTTTGTGTCAAAGTGCGAGCCGATCACAATCAGCCGTGATGTTTTTCCCGGCAGCCGGCCCACCACATTATGGAAATACATTTCGCCGGCCGGCGTCTGATCCTTAAACGTATCGATCACCGCCGGAACGCCGATTTCTTGCATGCGCGTTTCCAGATGCACCGCTGCACGCCGCGCACCGCCGGTACCCGACTCGCGCGGCACAATCTTCACCAGCGCCGCTGTTTCAGCCAGTGCATGTTCGCCGGAAAACAGACTCGTTTCCACCGCCGGTTTGCAGGCAAGCAAACAAAATCCGCAACTGATTAAAAACAAGATTTTTAAAATTTCCATCATCATTCTGCCTTCGGACTTGAACTGAATGTAATTTTAGCAAAAGGCCGCCATGCGGCAAAGAGCTAACATATTTACTTTTGCCGGCGGTTGCAAATTATTCAATTTGAAGGCTGGCAAAAATTCCGGCGGCGGGCATACTTTGCGCATGGTTGAGATAAAGGCAGTCATTCAGAACGAAGCCGGAATTCACTGCCGTCCGACGGCGGTGATTACACAGGCGGCGGTTGAATATTCCGGCAAAATTAAAATCAGTGCGCCGTCCGGCTCGTGCAATCTCGGCTCCGCACTTGAACTGATGATGCTTGGTCTCGATCACGGCACACCGGTAACCATTCAGGTCTCCGGCGAGGATGAGGCTGCAACCGCCGCAAAATTCAAAGAGCTTTTTGAGCGTCATTTTGATTTCCCAAACGCCGGCCAGGAATAAATTCAATGTATAGTGCGCCTTCCATTCCGGAACATCTCTTTTTTCGCGCCGCAAAATATAAAAGTCTTTTTCAAAACAACGAACTTTGCGAAACGCCGGCGCGCCGGTTTCCTTATACTGAACGTCATTTGCAGGCGCTGTGGTTCGATAAACAACTGCGTCCGCCGGAACTGAAAACGACGCGCGGAGAAATCGTCACTGTTGAAAATGCCGGCCGGTGGAATCTGGAAGCCGGCCCCGACTTCACCGGCGCGGTGCTTTTAATTGGACGTTCACAGCGCCGGATTTCCGGCGATGTTGAAATCCACGTTCATCCGTCCGGCTGGAAACATCACGGACATGCAGATGATCTGCGTTATTCAAACGTCCGCTTTCACATCACCTGGTTTGCCGGTGCAGCGGACGAAACACTGTTTCCGGCGGATACAGTTCATATTGCGCTCGCCGGACAATGCACGGTGGATCTCAATAGTATTGATACAGCGGCGTATCCTTATCTCCAACCGAACCTGCGGGGCCGGCTTCCCGAATTCGGCGGCACACCGGATGAAATTATCGAAATCCTTGAAAGCGCCGGCGTTGAACGGTTGAAAAATAAAACACGGCACATCGCGCGGCAGATTGCAGAACACGGTGAGGCGCAGGCACTCTACGAAGAAGTTGCCGGCGCACTTGGCTACAAACACAATAAAGCGCCGTTCAAACAGCTTGCGCGCCGGCTGCCGGTGAACACCTTAATTGAAAAAACATCCGGCGACTGGGAAAAAATTTATGCCGTTCTGCTTGGAGTTTCCGGCCTGCTGCCCAAACAGCCCGCCGCCAGCTGGACGGACGAAGCAAAAAAAGAGCTGCGCCGCCTCTGGGATAAATGGTGGCGCGAAGAACACCGGTGGGAAGATGTGATACCACTGAAAAAAACCGACTGGCGGCTTGCCGGTGTCCGTCCGCTCAATCATCCCGTCCGGCGGCTGTGTGCACTCGCACAATGGGTCGCCGGCGGAATTTTTAAAAATATGATTGCAGTACCCTCATCACATTTTCTGCAGTTTAAAAACAATTTCTGGACCAATCATATTGGCTGGACCGGCAGAGAAGCTTCTGCGGAACTCGTCGGGGAAAGCCGGTTAAATGCTATCGAGCTCAACGTCATCATCCCGTTCCGGCTAGCTAAAGGTGATTCCACTGCGCTCAACACACTTCCGGCGGAACCGGCGAACAGCATCATTCGCGAAACCGCCTATACACTTTTCGGACCCGATCACTCGCCGAAACTCTATCGCACTGCACTCGCGCGGCAGGGGCTCATTCAAATATTCAATGATTATATTTTGAATCAGTACGCCGGTTGACTCAACCGGCGCGCCGCGTGAGGCCGCCCGGCCTGTAATTTCAGGCAGCACGTCAGATCAAACTCAGCTGTCCCGGCCTAACTTTTAGCCGGCCTTTTACCGTGACGCAGACAATTCCGTCTACGCGGCCCTGTCTAAAATGTGACTGCGATTCCCTATAATCCACTCTACTCCAGCCCCATCCGCAGATACTGTTCCGGCGGAGCGGCGCTTGACTGCATACACTGAATCAGCAGATCAATCATACGCTGCTCGAGAGCTGGATCATTGAGTTCATGCTGCTGCTGCGGGTCGGCTTTAATATCAAAGAGCATGGTGCGGAAGTTGTGCCGGCATTTCCAGCGGTCGCTGGATATTTTCATGACGGGACACTCTTTGCTGAAACTGAGCGGCGGTGCCATTTCGGCGGTACGCAATTCTTCCAGTGTGAACGGTTCGCGCATGTGTGCCGGCATCAATGTGTATTGACAAATCGGTGCATTCGGTTTGCCTGCTTCCGGCGCGCGCATATAAACATAGCGGCCGTCGGTGACATTAATGTGTCCGCCGTTCATCCCGAAGAGTCCGGCTTCACGTACCGGCGTATCGTTTTCAATCACGCCGCGAAGCGGCCTGCCCTGCATGTCCGGCGGCACCGGCAGATTGAAAAAGTCGAGCAGCGTCGGCGCAAGATCAATGGTTTGTACAAGCGATGTACGCCGTTCGCCGGAAATTCCGGAACGCGGATCCCAGATAAACAGCGGCGTCCGGGCGATTTCATTATAGAACGGCGCCCAGCATTTTGCCCAGCAGTCATGTTCACCGAGCAGGAAGCCGTGATCGGTATTCACAATCAGCATGGTGTCGTTCCACATATCGTGCGTGTCCATAAAGTCGAGAACACGGCCGAGGGACTCATCGCACATGCTGATGAGCGCAGCATTTGTTTTCCGCATGTGCCGGATGGTCTCCTCGTCTTCTGTTGCCGGCGCGTACGGCGGCCAGTCGTAAAACGGGCCGGTGTAGTCGTCGTCGTACAGTTTTTTAAAGCGTTCCGGAACCTGATAGGGCTCGTGCGGATCGAATGTTTCAATCTGCAAAAACCAGTTATCCGCCTCCCGGTTGGTTTCAAGAAAACGCAATCCCTGATGAAATACCACATTCTGCGGATAATACTCTTCACGGTTGTTGATAAATTGACGGTTGATCCAATCCTGAGCGACGTGTTCTTTTGGACTGCCAAGTTCAACCCCCTGATTCGGATGGAGATTTTCCGGCGGTTTTACTGCACCGGAAAGGTCGGCAATCCATGGATCGCCCTCCTGTCCGCGCGCAATTTCCCACGTGCTGTATTTGGTATGATAGTTTGCGCCGCCTTCTTCCCAGTAGTGAGCATGATCGCTGCACAGATGTGAATAAATTCCGGCGCGTTTCAGAATTTCCGGCATCGAATCGTCGAACGGCTCGAGCGGACCCCAGCTCCGGTGCAGAAAATTATAACGCCCCGTGTGAATTTCCCGCCGCGCCGGCATGCACGGCATGGAACCGACAAAACTGGTTTCAAACGCAACTGTCCGTTCCGCCAGGCGTTGAAAATTCGGCGCGTGAACCCAATCGCAGCCGTACGGCGGCAGCATATGCCGGTTCAGCGAATCAAACATTACCATAATGGCTCTCATAAAACTCTCCTTTCTACCTTATATAACGATTTTTCAAATTATAACAAGCCTTTGAATGCCGGATCCGGATAGTCCCATACCCAGCCGCGCCGGGCAAAAGAGAAATCTTCGCTGAGTCCTCCATCTGCCATAAGAAATTTGTCTTCGTGCGCGCGGAACGATTGTTTATGAATCCACTTGCGCAGCGCTTCGCCGTATTCAATGCGGATGTGCTGACACTCCGGATCGTCAATCCGGTTGTTCAGTTCCTGCGGGTCGGAATCAAGGTGATACAGCTCGCTGAAACCTGCGTCGTAATCAACAAGTTTCCACGGGCCTTTGCGCACCATGCAGCAGTTGGAAATGACACCGTAACTGAACGCGTCTTCGCGCTCATCTTCGTAAAGCGGCTCATAGTCCCACCACGCCGGAATTTCAGCGCCGGCATATTTTATCAGCGTCGGCGGAATCTGCTGAAGCTCAACGAGAGAATTTAGACGTCGTCCTTCTGTTTGCGCCGGCGCTTTGAAAATCAGCGGCACGCGAATGGATTCCTCGAAATAATCGCTTTTGCCGACCATTTCCCGATCGCCGACATGATCGCCGTGATCGCTGCTGACAATAATAAGTGTGTTATCCCAGATTCCTTTTTCTTTGCATGCACGAATAATGCGTCCGATTTCGTCGTCGAGCTGTTTCACATTGCCTGCATATTGTACGCGAATATTTTTGCGTTCTTCTTCAGTAAAGGTTGTATAATCAAGCGCGTGCCATGCGCGCATATGTGTTTCTAAAAAATTCCGGCAGTATTCTTGCGACCCCGGAAATCCGACCATCAATGCGAACGGATGAAAATGCATTTTGCCGACGGCGGCGGTGCGGTAGCCGATATCGCGCAAAACATCCGGCCACGTTTTCATGCCCATCATTTTCAAGTCCGGACGCAGCCACTGATGGTTGGAAAGAACGCCGCTGCGCAGCGGCGTTAATCCCGTCAGCAGCGCCGCACGCGCCGGAACACAGATCGGCGCACTGGAATACGCCCGATCATAAACAGTGGGTGGACTGTGCCGCAAGCTCATTGAGATGCGGCGTAGCGATTGCATGGCAGCCGTATACCGGCAAAAAATCGGCGCGGAACTGATCGGGCATGATAAAAATGAGATTTGGCTTTTTCATAACACCCTCCATTTTGTTTTATACAACCGGCGTCATGCGGATTTCGTTGAAGAAAATTTTCCCGGCGCCGTTAATGAAGATGCGAATGTCGGCAAACGCAGCACTTTCCGGCACGGTGATTTCAAATGAATCCTGTGTCCAGTCGGTATCGCCGGCAAAAAGTTCGCCCTTCGGTGCCTGCGTTACATCGCCGAGCAGTCCGTCGAATTCATCTTTGAAGGCAACCTGAATGCAACCCATGCCGGAATTGATCCCCTCGGTTTTCAGCCGGCAGCCGACACGATAACTCTGTCCGGCGTCAACCTTCACAGACTGCTGACAGCACAGCGCACCGGCGCGGTCATATTCCAGTCCCGGCACCGGTTTCCCGTAAGCACTTTCGCCCCAAATCATTTTTCCGCCGCCTTCGGAGAGGCGCGTCGCCAGCGTCCAGTCCGCCGGAAATCCGTTTTCATCACGCTGTTTAAAAAAGCCGTTCGTCACTTTTTCATACACCGGTTTTTCGCGCCGGTAATTACGGAACTGCCAGACTTCATCGCCGGCGGGATTCACCTCAACCACACGTTGATGCTGCTGATCTGAAAAAAGCGTGTTGCCGTTCGGCAGGCGCTGCACTTCATAAATATTTGCGAAATACGGCAGCTGATATTCCCAAACGGTTTCACCGGCACGCGTCACTTCAAGCACGCGGCTGTTTTTTGAATCAGCAATCAGAACATTACCGTTTTCAAGCAGGTTTGCATCGCGCGGCCAGCGTAATCCGGCGGCATATTCCCACAGCGTTTCGCCGGCGGCGCTGATCATGCGTACGCGGTCTTCATCGCTGTCCGCCACAATAAAATTTCCATCCGGCAGCGGTTCGCAGTTATGCGGATGATTCAATTCGCCCTGTGACTCTAATGAAATATTTCCGGCGCAATCAACAATGACAAAACCGTTCGAGTTGCGATTTGTCACCAGCATTTTTCCGGCATCCATCATGCAAATGTTGTTGGGATAATGAAGCGGACTGCCGTTTGACATTTTTCCGGTGCCGCCGGTCCAGTCGTCGGACGACCAAACAATTTCATCCGCCGGATTAACTTCAAGAATACGGTTGTTGCTTGTGTCGGCAATCACTGTATTGCCGTTTGGCAGACGGCGCGCGGTATGCGCGAAACGGTAACCGTGAGCGGAACGCCAGACGACGTTGCCGGCGGGATTTACTTCAATAATTTCGCTGCCGCTGCCGCTCTCCGCGCCGGCGTCGGCAATCAGCGTATTTCCGTTCGGCAGACGTTCCACGCTGCACGTGAATTCCAGCATTCCTTGACGGTCATCCATTGCAAAAATCCTTTTACATGTATCCGAGCTTGCGCAGCTTTTCCATCAGGTTTTCTTTATCCTGCCGGCGCCCGCCGCGCTCGGTGGTATTTTCCAGATCCTGTTCCCACGCCGGTGTTTCAGTAATTTTTTTCGTCGTCACGCGTGCACCGAGTGAACGGTACCCGTCAGCATACAGTTTACAGAACGGCACATTGTTTTCACGCAGCGCATCCCATACATCGCGTTCGGTAAAATGCAGAATCGGATTAATCCGCGTATGCTCGCGGTTGAATTCCGTTGCCGGACGCGGGCTGAAATAGATTTCATTGGCGCGCGCGCCCTGCTCATCCCAGCGGATACCTTCAAAAAACGCATCGATTTCGTTATCTTCCAGATACACCATGCAGGTCACAGTTTTCATCAAATGATTGCCGACGTAGGATTCCGGCTCATACGTGAATGTTTCCTCTTCGTAATCGAGCCGTTTTACTTCGCGCTGATTGCGCTCATTTAAATCCGCAACGCGGACTTCTGAACCGAGTCCGTCTTCGGCGTGCGATGAAACATCGGCATTGTGAATCATGTCTACCGTGATGCCGTAGCGCGCCTTGCTCTCCTCAATGAATTCGCGGACTTCATCAAACATATCGCCTTCGTCGATACAGAAACAGCGCGGCATTTTCAGCCCGGTTCCCTTAATCGCCTCATGAACCAGCCAGAGAACCAGCAGACTGTCTTTGCCGCCGGTATAGGCAATCCGCATTTTTTCCAGCGGAAATTTCTCATACGCTTCGAGAATAATTTTTTTAGAATCCTCAATCTTCTTCGTCAAGGTTGTATTCTGATCAGACATTCATAACTCCTTTTTCTGTCTATGCCGGAACGCCGGTAATTAAGCTTTTATATTCGATGGTCATCGCGGATGCGCGCTGCTGCGTCATTTCGTGCAGCAGCGGCAGTCCTTTAAATTTGCGGTCGATGTCGTCGAGCACGGTGAGCGCGAGCAGATCGCGCGTGCCGGAACCGGCGTTATGCGGGGTAAGCACCACATTCGGCAGCGTACGAAGTTCATCATCTTCCGGCAGCGGTTCATCATAAAACACATCCATATACGCAAAGATGCGACCGGAACGAAGCTCGTTCATCAGCGCACCTTTTTCGATCAGATGTGCCCGGCCGGTGTTGATTAACGAAGCACCGTCTTTCAGCGTTGAAAGCATCGCGCCGGTAATGCGCCCAAGCGTTTTTTCGGTCAGCGAGGTCAGCAGATGCACCATGTCGCTGCATTTCAGTACATCATCAAGCGCTGCTTTTTCCACGCCGGCGTTTTCCGCCTCTTCCACGGAAAGATAGCGGCTGGCCACTAGAATTTTTTTTACGCCGGTATTTTTCAGCATGCGGATGAGATAGCGTGCAATTTCGCCGTAACCCCAAATGCCAACAGTAAGGCGGTGCAACCCGAGCGGCGCAAGCGGCGGATTCCAGGCTAAATGCCGGTGGTCGCCGAAGTTGCAATAGGTGATCATCCGGCGCGCCGCAATCATCGTCATCATCAACGACCACTGCGCAACGCATTCCGCCATCACCGAATTTGCTGAGACAATCGGAATGCCGCCGGCAAAAAATTCCGGCGTGACAATCCGCTGCACCGAACCGGCGGCGTGACCGACGACTTGCAGTTTATCGGCGGCATCCAGCCAGCTTTGGTCGAATTTCGGCGAGCCCCAGCTGGTAATCACCGCATCGGCGCCACGGATCGATTCCGGCCTGAACGGCTCGGGAGCAAAGGTTGCATTAAACCCGAGTTCTTCGGCGCGCGCGGCAGCTTCCGGCGTCCAGACCTCATGCCGGCGCGAATTGTCCGGCAGCAGTAAAACAACATTACGGCGATCCTTCATCATCAGTTCCTATTCTGTATCTGCATTGCAAAGTTCAATGAATATCCGGCGCTCGCCGGCGAGCATTTGAATCAGTTCGTCAAGCGACATCGCGGCGCCCTGTCCGTTTTTTGCGCGGCCGCTGCCGTAGAATGAGCATGGTCCGTCAAACTGAATCTGGCGCAGAATTTGCACGATGTCCTCCCACGGCACATTGCCGGTGCCGAGTTTGGTGAGGCGCATGCTGTGCAGGCGCGCGCCGGCATAGCCGCTTTTATCGTTGAACCAGTAAAAATCTTTTACGCCGAGCGCGGCGATGCGGTCAGCGAGAATATCCACTCCCATCAGCCAGCCGGAACTGCCGCCTTCAACCACACCGTGAACCGGATCGTAATAGACGCCGATGTCCGCCGGCGGGAGATCGCCGAGCGCATAATCGAGATCCGCCGGAACTGCGCCAAAAAACTTATGGCTGTGATTCTGAAATACGCCCTGAATTCCAACAGCACGGTTCATCGCTGCAATGTCTCTGAGCTGTGCTTTAACGGTGTCGCGCTGCCGGCGCAGTGTGCCGAAGCCCTCATATCTCCATTCGCCAAGACGATACTGACGGATGCCGAGCGATGCCGCAGTCCGCAGGATTTTTTCAGCAAACGGCGCGTCCGGCGAATTTATCTGCGTGGTAATCATAGCGATATTCATGCCGGTGTTTTTCAGTTTTCCGGCGAGCGCCGGCAGTTCATCCGCCACGCACTCCGGTTCAATATTTTCGCCGGAGCGCACGGTGATTTCAAAACCGGTAAAACCGGCGGCGGCGAGTTTTACGGCGCTCTCTTCGAGCGGCGCGCCGTACAACTGCTTGCTGAAGACGATGTGTTCGAGGTTCATAGTTAAGCGTTCAGAGTTTGGAGTTAAGAGTTTGTTGCGTTGCGGGCATTGCGCCGCGCGCCGCGCAGCATTAATCCGGAAACAATTCCAATGAATGCGGCCACAATAAGAATGGCGAGGCGTCCGGCCGACGGGTTCGGCACGAATACCAGCAGCGCAATAAATCCGGCAATGACCATTCCAAATCCTCCGAGCAGACGAAGCTGCATACCGTCGTTCGCTTTGCCGACTTCTTTCTCAAAATCAACCGGCGTGTGCATGACCGTAAAAAATTCATCCACCTGTGCTTGATAGTCCGGTGTTTCTTTTTTCCAGAACGGAGCCGTTGCAAAAAACACAATGCTCCCAACGGCGATATTAACGAAAACCTGCTGCTGAAAATTCCAGGTCAGCCCGAACACACTGATTTTATAAAAACCGAGCGCCGACGGAATCAAGGCGGCAACCACGGATGCAATTGCTGCCCAGCGCGGCACGCGACGGAAGAACAGGCAGAGCATCATCGGAACCGTCAGCGGAATGCCGAGCATGGCGCCGATGTTCAGCATGAATTCAAAGATCCCTTTGCCATCTTGACCGGCGAAATAGAGAGCGAGCCCGATAATTGCTATACCGAAGCAAAAGGAAGCGAACTGTCCGAGCCGTAATCGCCGGACCATGCTCATTGGCTCTTTTTTTAAAAGACGGCAGATCGCAGGATAAATATCTTCCGTCACAATTCCGGCGTTACGATTCAGCCCCGTATCCATCGAACTCATCGTCGCCGCAAAAATGGCAACCACCATTAAGCCGACCATCCCGTTCGGCAGCAGCGCATGGCTGATTAACGCGAATGACGCTTCCGCCGGCTTGGCAATATTCACCGCCATCACCTGATCGGCAATCAGCAGCCGCGCCGCCATCGGCGGAATCACCCAGATAATTGCGCCTAGCGCCATTAAAACAGCTGCAAACAGCGCCGCTTTGCGCGCTTCGCGGCCGTCTTTTACAGCAAAGTAGCGCGGCGCCGATTGCATCGAGTTACTACTGACTGCAGTTTTCAGCAGCATGGCAATCGCCCACATCCAGGTGAACTGCGAGGCCGTAAATCGCCCTGGCGGGTTGATAATCTGGAAATCCGGCGCGAGCCCCTCCCCTGTGCGTTAATCATATTTAAGAATCCGCCAAAACCGCCGGTTTTTTGCAGACAGAGGAAGCAGACTAATAACGTCATTGGAACCAGTATTAATCCCTGCAGAAAATCCGTTGCCATCACCGCCCAGCTGCCGCCGGTTAGTGAATAAAAAAGCACAACGAGCCCGATAACAATGATAATGCTGTAAATTTCAAATCCGAAAATCGCGGAACTGAAGAGTGCGAGGCCGTATAAATGAAGTGCGCCGACCAACAGTTGCGTGATGACGGAGAAGCCGGCGTAAAACTGCTGTGTCCCAACATCAAAACGCTTGCGGATAATTTCCGGTGCTGTAATGGACCGCAGTTGCCTGAACCATGGAGCAATAAAAAGAAAGTTCAGAAGAAACCCGATAGTATTGGCAATGTAAATGATGGCAACAGACCAGCCGCTTTCAAAGGCCACTCCGGCGGCGCCGGTAAATGTCCACGCACTGAACATCGTCATAAATGCACTGGCGCCGACCAGATACCACGTGCCGCGGCAGCCGTTGCGGAAATAGTCGCTGGCATCAGAGTTCAGCTTGCGCATCACCCAACCGACAGCCAGCAGCATGATAAAATAGGTGAAAATTACAATGTATTCAATAATTCCCGGCTGTGTTAAGGACATAGTGTTTCTCCTTTTTCATTTCCATTCAACGGCCGGATTTTTATATCCCGCCACGCAACTGTCGAATTCCAGGTGCGCAGCGCCAGCCGGCCGCCCGGCAGCGGCTGCGGATCAATCACATCATGAAGGTAGATGTCATCGACAAACGCCTGAATGCGGCCGGCGTTGCAGACGACTTTAATACGATACACACGTCCCGGTTCAGAACGGATATCCTGCCGGTCGCTCAGCAGGTTGAATCCCGGATTTCTCCGGACGCGCGAATGGCCGGGCCGAATGCCGCCGACCAGCGTAAAAATATAATTCGGAAATTTATGATATTCCGGATAATCGCCGGAACGGGTAAACTGCACCGGCGAATCGTCCGCTTCGTGCGCGCTGAAAATCAGATTCAAATTCGCCGCGTTCGGCGCCTCTGTTTCAAACACCTCTGCCGTCAGCTCAATCACAAAATCCGCCGGAATCTTCTGCTTCAGCCAGATCGTCGCCGTATTCACCTGTTCCGGAAATTTTTTTTCAACCTTGATCTGTCCGTCCGCCGCCGTAACAACACTGTCGCCCTCAACCGCCCAGCGGTTTGTCCACGACGCATCGAACGTCTCCGCAATCACTTTTCCCGGCGCGCGCGACATGCCGAATGCCGCGCCGGCAAAGAGAATGAAGAAAATCAGCGGGGCAGACATTCCTGTCTGCCCATTCCGGTGCATAAATGGCAGACAGGACTCGAAGAGAGGCTTTTGCTCGCGAAAGCAACGACCAACGGGAGTGACAATTCTGCCCCACAATTTTTTAAGACTGTTTCTTAAATGCTGCATATTATTTTCTGATGGTGATGAAACTTTTCCGGCAACGGAAGCACGCGCCTGCTTTAATTGTAAAACCGGCTGTTTTTACACCTATAAAAAACCCCGCGCAACGATCCGTCGAAACGCGGGGATAACTGTTCTTGTTACAGTTTTAGCGCATCGCCCGCCGGATAAAAAGCGATGCGGTACTGCTAAACAGTAATAATGTTACGGATGATGGTTCCGGAACAACCGAAAACCCGGAAATTGTAAGATCTTCATCCGTATTGAAAAACCGCCCACTGACTCCGAAATAATCTCCAGTCGGCGTGGCCGGATTCGTATCGGTCCACACCAGTGTTTCACTTAATTCACCGCACTTGGCTGTAAAAGAGAGGGTCAGGCTGCCGGATGCGTCGTATGTTCCGGTCAGGCTAAGATCAAATTGTGTTGTCTTTCTAATGGCGGCCCCTCCATCCCACGTAAATTGGGCAACTTCGGTTGCACCGTTCAATATATATAATATATCTTTAGTAAGTCTGGCCTGATATCCGACTGATCCACCGTTAACGGTCAAATTGTCGCCTAAGGCAAACAATCGCATTTGATGTTGTGAAGCTTGATTGCCAAAAAATGTTGCTTCTATTGTAAATCCTTTTGCATCCAAGGATGCGCCGGATGTGTCCACGGCAATTGCAAAACTTTGTTTGCTCGTCGTAGTTGCTGTGAGACCCGTTGACGTTGAGGTTAATGTGATATCCGCATGAGGGAGGACAGTAAATACAGCGGCATTTGTTTGAGGATCCATTTTTGTAAAATCTGCCTCAAACGGCACAATTACAACGTCTGCCAGCGCAATCGCTGCCGAGTATAATATAATTATTCCCAATCCTATCTTCTTCATTTCTATGTCCTTTCCTGTTTTATCCCTGCCGGCACCATGCCGGCGGATTTAAAGTTGATTGAATGCTGAAACTTGAATCCATGATTTTTTATTCACGCGTAATAAATTTAATTTTCTTTATTGTGCGAATTCCGATTCCCTCATCTAATCAAACATTCCTTTCTAGCTATGTGCCAGTTTAGATTTTCAACTTATTCCGTGAAGCGCCATGTTGTTTTAATTGTAAAACACGTTATTTTATTTACATATTTAACCTCTTCCGGAATATTGCCAGCATTCAAACCGCCGGAGATTTTAATTTCGTTGCAAAGAAAGATATTAGACTTTATGAAAACACTGATCACTGAGCAGATAATCCCGAATGGCAAACGATGAACTCAAAACGTATTTCTATGCGCGATATTGCAACAGAAGCGGGCGTCAGTGTCATGACGGTATCGCTGGCGCTGCGCAACTCGCCGCGCCTTTCCGCTGAAACGCGTGAAAATGTTCAAGCCATTGCAAAAAAACTTGGATTCATGCCTGACCCTGCACTGCAAGCTCTGGCCACCTATCGCACCGGCAAACAGAAAAAGAATTTTACCGGCGTGATCGCTTATATAAATAACTCCACAAAACCATCCGTGGTGCGTGGCAAAACCCATCATCAGAAAATTTTTGCAGGCGCAACTGCCGGCGCGACAACACTTGGATATAAAGTGGAAGAGTTCTGGCTGAGGGCACCGGAGCTTTCCCCTCAGCGCGCGGCGGATGTGTTACGTGCACGCGGCATTCAGGGGCTGATCCTTGGGCCGCAGGAAAAATCGAACACCGTAATTGAAGGATTCGACTGGTCGGAATTCAGCGTGGTGACCTATGGCTTTTCACTGAGAGCACCGCGTTTCAATGTCGTCGCCACTGAAACATTCAAAGCGATGCTGATTTGTATGAAAAAACTGCAGGCCGCCGGTTACCGACGCCCCGGACTGATCATTTTTGACGATCAGGACACCCGCACTCAAAACCGCTATTCCGGTGCCTATTGTGCCTCTTGGGAAATGATATCGAAATCGCGAAAACTTCCGAAAATTTTTCGCGATTTCGATTTAAATCCAGTCAAATTAAAACAATGGATAGAGCGATATAAATTTGATGCAATCATCGGTGCACGGCACCGCATTCAGCTGCAACTGGAAAAGCTGGGTTACCGCATCCCGGACGATATCGGTTTCGCCTGTCCGTTTGGAATTCACAGAAATTATCCAATAGCTCATGCCGATGGCCGCCCGGAAGAAGTTGGACGTATCGCGGTCGAATTGGTCTGCAGTATGATTAACCAGAACGAAAAAGGCATTCCGGTATCGCCACGTACCATAACGATCGACCCCGACTGGGTCCCGGGGCCGACCATTAGAAACCAGTAAAAATTTCCGGTAAGGTTGATTCTTGCCGCTTCATAACAAAGTCCTTTCACAAATCATGCTTCGAATTTTAACGTGTATTTTACAGTTAAAACGAATACCCGATTGTCGAAACGTTACCGTATGTTACGAATTCAGCTGAGCATCAGAACAGGGGAATGATTTATGTTTTTTTATAAGTTAGGAACATTGTGCATAACGCTGGGCTATATGGTTTGCATCATACCGGCGGATACGCAAAAAAATGATGGCATTCCCGTTGTCCCTGCAAACGCACATCCCCGCCTCCTGCTGACAGAAGAACGCTGCGATGCATTAAAGCAATGGATTCATGGTGATGACCTATTTGCGACGGCGTGGCAACAGATTACCGAAATGACCTCACCAGACGGCGCAGATATTCTGCTTTTGGACGGCGCTTACAATGAAGCAGTGTTGACGCAAATCTCAGCACAGGCGATGCGGTATGCGATTGAACAGGATTCGATCAACGGCCTGGCAGCAATTAAAAATATCCGTGCATTCCATAATGATGTTGTTTTTTCGGAAGCAAAAGCCGTCACCCGTGCCCACGGCTATGCCATTTTCTGTACTGCACTGGTATATGACTGGTGCTACCCCCTGCTTACGAGTGCTGATAAAACGGCTCTTATCGCGGGGATAAAAACAAATGCGGCGGTTATGGAAATCGGCTGGCCGCCGGAGAAGCAGAGTGACATCACCGGACACGCCGGCGAAGCACAATTACTGCGCGACCTGCTGTCGGCCGGAATAGCATTGTATGATGAAGAACCGGAATTTTATAACATTTGTGCCGACCGGTTTTTCAACCGTATGGTTCCGCCGCGCAACTTTTTTTATCAGTCACACCGGCATCATCAGGGAAGTCATTACGGTCCATACCGGTTTCACTGGGAAATGTACTCGGCATGGCTTTTTGGGCGCATGAACGGAACTCATGTCTACAGCAGAGAACAGCAGTTTGTCCCGTATGAATGGATCTATACGTTGTGTCCGGATAATAGAATATTTATTGATGGTGACAGCGCGAAGGCCAAAAGCTTGTTTAATGTTCAAAATCGGGCTCTACTGGAATCCAATTATTATAATGATCCGTATGTACGTTATCTGGCGCAGCGTCTTTCTGTTACGATATTAGCGCGAACCAAATCAATTGATTTCCTATTGTTTTATGACCCGGCGGCAGAAACCGCTACCGGATTTTCAGATTTGCCACTGACGCGATATTTCGCAGAACCGCTCGGCGGCATGGTTGTGCGTACCGGCTGGGATTTTGGAAGCGACAGTGAAAGTGCCGTTATAAAAATGAACGGCGCCGGATATTTTTTCGGTAATCATGATCATGTCGATGCCGGACATTTTCAGATTTATTATAAAGGCCATCTGGCGATTGATACCGGGATTTACGGCGGCGGCAGTTACAGCTCGGCATATAACTGGAGCATTAACAACCGCTCCATCGCGCATAACGTCATGCTGGCGTATGACCCGGACGAAACATTCCCGAAAGGCGGCAATGACGGCGGACAGGCTTTGCTGAACTACGCCAAAGAACCGCAAACGTATGAATCGCTGCTGGCGGATTATCGCAATGGACGGATGCTGGCGCATGATTTCGGGCCGAACAAACAACGTCCGTTTTATAGCACGATGAGTGTTGATTTGACGGAAGCATACAGCAAAAAAATTGAACCCTATCAGCGGCGCTTCGTCACCCTGAACCTGAACCGCCCGGGACTGCCGGCGGCGCTGCTGGTGTATGACCGCATGGAGACCGCCAATCCGGATCATAAAAAATACTGGCTGTTCCAGAGTTTTGACCCGGCGGAAATCCGTGCGGACGGTTTCACCGTTACAAACCGGCGCAACAGCTGCTCCGGAAAAGTTTTCTGTTCAACGCTGCTGCCCAGCGCAGGGAATCTTACAATGGAAAATACCGGCGGTGAAACAGGGACGCACACCGTTTTCGGACAGACAATCCCCAATGCAAACAGCGATTCATTTTCACAGGGCTGGCGGCTGATGATGTCGCCGGTGACACCGGCGAAACTCGACCGTTTCCTGAATGTGATGCAGATTATGGATGCAGACTTCGGCGCGCCCCTGCCCGTCGAAAAAATTTCGACACCCGGATTTACCGGCGCAAAAATTGAAAACTGGTATGTGCTGTTTCCGGATGGAAATAAACCGGTTGAGAATGATTTCGCCGTTTCTTTTCCGGCAGAATCCGGCAACACATGGTTTTTAATTACCGGCCTGAAAACCGGAGACTGGTTTGTTTCCGGCGCCAACAGCGGTACCGCAATCAAGCATTGTATCGATGAAAATTCCGATACTCTGTTCTGGATTGGAAACTCCGGTAACTACGCCGTTTCGCGCAGCCTGCCGGCAGACTGTGCAGAAATTCCGGCGCCGGATTTAGCGGCGCTGACGCCGGAAAATCACAGCATGACCGACAACCGCGTTTATCTTGACAACGCGCTGCTGCAAACCTCGTTACATGAACAGAACGACGGAACGCTGTGGACCGCGCCGGAAAACATTCTGATAGCCGCCGGGGTCGATGCGGCGTGGAATGGCAGAGAATTTTCTGCCGGAACGGGAAGCCGCATGCTGAATTATAAAGCCGGCGCGCCGGAATATTTTTTAAATGGCGAAGCATTTACTCTGCCGGAAAACTCCGGCGCGCCGGAAACAATGCTGCCGCTGCCGGCGCTTGCGTCGTTTTTAAAACGGCAGTACATCAAAGAAAGCCAGAACGTTGTTTTGCTTAAACCGTATCCGGCTGAACGCAACACATATCTCTGGTATGAACAGATTTCCGCCGACCGGAGCAGTACTGGACAGGAAGCGCAATACGCCGCCGACGGGGACTTAAAAACCTACTGGGCCGGCGAAGGCATCGGCGCAATACTGACGATTGATCTCGGCAAAACCACAGAAATCACGGCGGTAAAAATCGCCTGGCAGAACGGTGCGCGCCGGAAAGCATTTTTTTCACTGGAAACTTCGCGGGACGGAAGTTCGTGGAAAGAAATTTTTAACGGCGAAAGCGACGGCAAAACCGCCGGGTTCGAAAAATATTCATTCAATCCGGTGCCGGCGCGCTTTGTCCGTCTGATAGGTAACGGAAACAACATCAACGGCTGGAACTCTGTTCAGGAAATAGAAATTGTTCCGGTAGAAAAATAATATGAGTAAAAAAATAAAAAACCCGTCCATCAACATTCTTTATCTGCACGCGCACGATGCAGGACGCTGGGTGCAGCCGTACGGCGTTCCGGTAGAAACGCCGCATCTAATGAGATTTGCGAAACAGAGCGTACTGTTCCGCAAAGCGTTTTCGGCGGCACCAACCTGCGGACCAAGCCGCGCCGCCCTGCTCTCCGGGCAATATCCGCATCAGGTTGGAATGTTCGGTCTGCCCGGACAAGGCTGGATATTTGATGATTACAATAAACACCTGGTTCATTTCCTGAATCGTCTCGGCTACGAAACCGTACTTGCCGGTGTTCAGCACGAGGCACACCACGCCGATATGTCTCCGCTGGGATATCAGCGGGATTTAAATGCAGGTTTCCGCGAAGCGTCGGGACAGTTTTATCCGGAAACAATCGATCATGTAGAACGGTTTTTCGCCGAAAAACAACGGGGACAGGATCGTCCGTTTTTCATTTCTGTTGGCATTGACGAACCGCACCGGAACAATCGCGCGCGGCCGGAAATGAACATCGACGATAAATCTGCACTATTCAGCAAAACGCGTTACTATGACCCGGAGAAACTGGACTGGCGCTATACAGCGCCGCCGCCGTGGCTGCCCGATCTGCCGGAAGTCCGCCAGGATATGCGCAGTTATGCCGAAGGCGTGAATATTATGGATGAATATATGGGGCGCGTTTTATATGCGCTGGAACAATACGGCCTTGCAGAAAACACGCTCGTCATTCTCACTACCGATCATGGCATCGAATTTCCCGGCAGCAAAAAAACGCTGTCCGATCAAGGCACCGGCGTCATGCTGATGCTGCGCGGGCCCGGCGGACTTTCCGGCGGTAAAGTGATTGAACCGCTCGTCTCACAGCTCGATATCTATCCCACCGTCTGCGAAATTCTCGACGCTGAAAAACCGGCATGGCTGGAAGGAAAAAGTCTGCTGCCGCTCATAACCGGTGATGCCGAAAAACTGCACGATGAAATTTTTACGGAACAGACGTATCACGAGCCGCTCAATCCGCTGCGCGCAATCCGGACCGAACGCTACAAGCTTGTTCTCCGGCACCCGGAAACCGGCCCGCTGCTGCGTCACGACGGTCCGCTAAAAGAAATCATGGAAGAGATCGGCTGGTATGAAAACCGTGAAGCGGCGGAACTTTTCGATCTGTATCTCGACCCGCAGGAAGCCTGTAACCGGATCCATGATCCGGCACTGGCGGAAATCCGGCGCGACCTTGAGCACCGGCTGAGTCAGTGGATGGGAAAAACCGGCGACTGTTTTCCGTCCGGAAAATTCCCGGAAATTAAGGAATGCGCACAATGATTCACCTGAATATTTTTCACCGCTTCGGCACCGGCGCACTGCCGGATGTTTTTAAACAGCAGCAGGATTTAGTCCACTCGCTCGGTTTGAAATCAACTGTCTACATTATTACGATTTATTTATGGAATCAGCATAAGCCATGCTTGTAATAACCATGATCGTAAAAACTTAATTTAAAACCTTATAAGGAACTGCAATGCTGCGTCCTCAACAGAATGAAATACGTGAAGTAAACAGCCTCGATGGATTCTGGGATTTCCAAACATCTGACGGAGCCGGCCGGGAATATAAATTTTTCACCGGTCTTCCGGCTCCTCGAAAACTGGGCGTCCCGGGAAGCTGGAATGAACAGAACCTGGATATTTATAATCACTTTTCTGAAGGGTGGTATCAGAAAGATTTTTTTGTCGCAGAATCATGGAAACATCGGAAAATTTTTATCTGGCTCGGAAGCGTCTGCCAAAACGCCGATGTATGGATAAACGGAGTTTGGGTTGGAAGCCACACCGGCCCGCATCTGCCGTTTGAGTTTGAAATTACGAAGCTCGTAAAATTCGGGAAGCCGAATCGACTCACTGTTCTGGCGGATGGAACTCTGCATGTTGACAGTCTTCCGCCGGCAACAATGAGCACAGAAGATTTACGCACTGGATGGAGCACTTCGTTCCCGCCGGTTGCATATGATTTTTTCCCGTTCTCTGGAATTCACCGGTCGGTCTATCTTTATGCTGTTCAAGAAAATTATCTGACAGACATTCACATTCAAACATCCCACAGCAACAATGTGGCAAACATTACCTGCTTTATACAATGTGCCGCTCCGTTTACCGGGACGGTCCGTCTTGTTGTTGACGGGCAGGAAATTTCAGAACCGTTGAAAGATACTGCAATCGCTGATATTAAACTTAAGATAAAAAATCCGAAGCTATGGGATATCGGTTGCGGAAATCTTTATAATCTAACAATCATTCTGGAAGAAAACGGTGAAATAATTGACTGTTACCGCACCCGGTTCGGAATCCGGAATGTGGAGGTGGTTGGAAACAAGTTTCTGCTTAACGGTAAACCTGTCCATTTTAAAGGATTCGGCAAACACGAAGATTTCGATGTTATTGGGAAAGGGCTTAATTTACCGCTGATTATCAAAGATTTTGATTTGATGAAATGGGTCGGCGCAAATTCATTCCGTACATCGCATTACCCGTACGCGGAAGAATGGCTGGACATTGCCGATGAGCATGGGATTTTAGTAATCTCTGAAAACCCGCTGGTCGGACTCGGCCCGCGCCTCTATCGTGAAGACATTCTTGAAAAAGCGGTTGCTGTTACTGAAGAACACATCAAGCGCGACCGCAACCATCCGTCAGTCATCATGTGGTCGCTCGCCAATGAACCGAACTCACCGGCCTGTCTTGACAATGAAAAAAAGAAAAATGCCTGCCTCCATTTTTATAACACACTGATAAAAACAGTCCGCCGGCACGACACATCCCGGCCGTTAACTTATGCCATGCATATTGACCCGGCGGACAATCCAATGGCACACCTTTTTGATGTGCTTTGTATTAATAAATATTATGGCTGGTATGACTATACCGCCCGGATTGAGGACGGACTGGAGCCGCTTCTTGATAAACTCCAGGACTTTTACGATACATTTAAGAAACCGATCCTTCTCAGTGAATTCGGCGCCGATGCCGTCAGCGGAAAACACCATCTTCCGGAAGTTATGTTCAGTGAAGAATTTCAATCAAAAATCATCAAAGTTCAATATGAAGCGCTTTGCCGGAAACCGTGGTTTATCGGCGCACATGTATGGAACTTCGCGGACTTCCGGGTTGGGCAAACCCTCACGCGCGTGATCTTCAACCGCAAAGGCGTTTTCACCAGAAGCCGCCAGCCGAAACTCGCAGCGCACACCTTGAAAACTTTATGGGACACCGGTTCAGCGTATGCACATTCGCCTGTAAAAACGGTCTTTTAAATAATTGTTAATTTTTATTACGAATGTTCTGATGACAAATAACCCCCTCTTTACGTAACCCATTAACAGAAAGTTGTTCATATGAAAATTGCATTCATTATTTCTACCGCCACCCTGCTCTCTACAGCCGGAATTTCGGAAATCATTCAGATGGAAAAAGCGGACTTTGTTGCGTTTGAGGCCGAAGATTTTTCTGTCAGTGAAAAAGATAAAAATATTGCCGCAACGGTCATATCCGAATGGCAGGTTGTGCCGAATGCGTTGGCCGGTAATGGAAACGCTATCAAGGCAGTTACAGGCGGCGCGCCGATACCTGAATCATCCACTGCTTATGTAACGTATAAAATCCAGTTTACAACACCGGGACTTTATACCCTGTACTTTCGGGCGCTCGGCGCAACAACAGCTCACCGCAGTGCGTTTCATTCAGATGGTTTTGATGTGGATCCGGCGTCGGTGGACTTCAAATTATTTAATATCGAGACCGATAAAATTTCCGATTCATTTCAATGGCTGAAACAGCGTTCCGCCAACCGCTTCGCCGTGCAAAAGCCGAATCAAACGGTTGAATTTACCGTCAAAATCCGGCAGCGGTTTTACCAGATTGATAAATTTGTGTTCAGCCTGAAACCGAACCTGACCGGCGAAGAACTCGACCGACTGGAAAACAGTCAGGTGATGACGCATTAGCACGCATTTCAAACTTTTTCCCCCGTCTCTATATTTTTGTGCACTGGTAAGCCGCCTGGCCATGACAGGCTTTTAAAATGTGCTGTCTAAATAACGTGTAAAATGACTATTCGACCAGAGCGTGCCGTCATGAAACATTCAACCAGAGCACCATGCAACCGTGTATGAAATGCGCCTTCATTTTTTGCACTCTTTCGCGCATCGACTGAGAGATTGACTCGTAGAGTCAATGCTATGTGTTGAGTTTACATTCGCGACAATTCGTGTCCATTCGTGGTTACACTAAAAAATAAGGGGCTGGCATAGATGATTGACAGAAAATTGGTCGTTATTTACGTGTAAATTGTTGAAGATTAAGAACTCAAGATTATCGGAACGGCAGATAAAAATGGGGCTCGTTTTTTTCGTTGCCGGAACCAATGCCGTTTGACCCCGTTCGCTACGGCTCGGATGTTTATACAGATGATGCCATTGAATTCATGCGGGCATGTGCCGGAAACCGGACGCCGCAATGGTTGAGCGCCTGCAACACGCCGTTCGCTATCACAAATAGTGGGCGATCCGCGCCGGGCTTTCTTTTACGGAATAATTATGCAGAGGACCGGCAGCCGCGGGCTTCAGCCCGTGGGAGCGGTTCATCCCATTAGTTCAAATTTTTTCGGACACGCCGCTAAAATTTTGCACCCGGTTTGAGTGACGAGGACGGTGTCTTCAATGCGGACGCCGCCGAGTCCAGGATAATAAAGTCCGGGCTCGATGGTGATGATTTGCCCGGCGCGCAGTTTTTGATGAACGGCGGATGAAACGCGCGGAGCTTCGTGAATTTCGAGACCGACGCCATGTCCGAGTCCGTGTATAAATCCTTGCGGTGTTCCGTTAACGGCGCCGGTTTTATAGCCGCGGCGCTGCATTTCTTTGGCAGCAGCGTTGTGCATATCATCGGTCCACGCACCGGCACACACGGCGTTGAGAGCAATCGTTTGCGCTGCGCGGACAGCGTTATAGAGTTTTTTGAGTTCCGGCGCGGCGGGTCCGCGGCAGACAGTGCGGGTAATGTCACCCCAGTAGCCGGTTTTGATGGAACGCGGAAATATGTCGATGACGATGGGTGTACCGGCATAGAGCGGTCCGTCGCCGCGTTCATGCGGATCGGCGGATTGTTTGCCGCCGGCGACAATGGTGTCGTTCGCGGTGCAATCACGGTCGAGCAGTATCTGGATGATTTCCCAGCGGACGGTTTTGGCGGTTAAAATTTTCCCCCCGATTTTGAGTATTCCATTGTTATCCGGTATGGCGGTATGAATTAAATTAACGGCGGTGTTCATGGCGGCAACAGCGGCGCGCTGGCTGTTTTGTATCGCCGTTATTTCGTCGGCGGTTTTTATTTCTCGCTGCGGGCAGATCGGTGCGGTTTGTATTTCGACCGTGTATTTCCCCGTGCGGAGTTTTTCTACGAGTCCGGCAGGAAATGCGTACGGCACCGTAAGCCGGCTTGCGCCGGAAGTTTTTTTTATCCAGTCGCCGGCGCCGGCCTTCCAGGTTGAACCGATCTGTTCGGGATAGACGACGCGCACACCGGTTTTTACAGCGCGTTTCATCCGGCTATATTCCATTTCGGATATGATGAGTGTAATATTGCGTCCGGTTTTAATGAGCAATGCCGCTTCCGGCGGTTCAGTGCCGCACAAATAGCGAATATCGGCACTCATTTGTGCGCTGCTGATAAGTAGTTGCGCTGCAGTTTGTTTTTTCATTTTTGTAAACCTTATATTCAGAATGAAGTTACAACAGAAACATTCATTTTATTCAACTTCCTTTTCCTTTTGGTTAACGCCATTTTGTATTGATTTGTTTTTGCTTGTCTATATGTTGTACCGGTACTCTTTTTTGGTTTGGTTTGTGCCTTTCCTCTTGAGTGATGTGATATAAATCAACTAGTTTGTAAACCGTCGCGAAAGTACAGGAAACATTGCCCTGTTGATAACTTGTGCATATCTTCTGTATATTTGTTGACTCGATTTTTACAGGGAACCTGCAGATTTTTATGGATAGAGACAAGAATAGGCTCTGGGATGAGGCGTGCCGCCACCTGGAAAACACGCTCTCGCCGGAAATTTTTGAGAAATGGATCGCGGTGATTCAATGCCGCGGCATTGAGAACGGCCACATTCAGCTGGTTGTCGGAAACGACTTTTACCAGTCGTGGCTCGAGGAACATTATATTCCTTTAATCCGTCAGGCTCTCACGGCGGTTGCCGGTAAGGAAATGCAAATTACGCTCGGCGTGGATTATTCTCTGATTTCAGAAGCGCCGGCAGAAGAGAAAAGAGAAAAGTACCGCTCAATCCTGTCAAAACGGATTCAACCGGCAGAAACGAATCTGAATAAAAACTATACGTTTGATTCGTTTGTGGTCGGTTCGTCAAACCAGTTTGCACACGCCGCCGCGATTGCCTCGGCACAGTCGCCGTCGCGCGCATATAATCCGCTTTTTATTCACGGCGATGTCGGACTTGGCAAAACACATTTGATGCAGGCGATTGGAAATTTTATTTATACTAAAAATCAGCGCACAACAGTGTGTTATACCACCAGCGAAGCGTTTACAAACGAATACATTGAAGCACTGACATCGAATAAACTTTCAAAATTCCGTAAAAAATACCGCAACTGCGATGCACTTCTGATTGATGATATCCATTTTCTCGCCCGAAAAGAACGGATGCAGGAAGAATTTTTCCATACGTTCAACGCAATTTTTGAAAATCATAAGCAGATTGTAATGACATCCGACCGCCCGGCCGGTGAGCTGGCCGGTTTAACACCGCGGCTTGTTTCGCGGTTTGAGTGGGGTCTGGTGGTTGAACTTGAAAGCCCGGATGTTGAAACGCGCGTCGCTATTCTGAGTAAAAAATGTGATCAGCTGAATCTTTCAATTGACCAGAATCTGCTTTTCTACCTTGCTGAACGGATTTCATCCAACATCCGGCGGCTGGAGGGCGCGCTGATTCGTGTGGCATCATTCGTTTCGTTAACCGGACAGACAATTGACCGCTCAAAGCTCGAATATCTTTTGCGCGATACGCTAGACCAGGAACAGCGGTTGACAATCAGCTCTGAAAGCGTTCAGAAAGCGGTGGCTGAGCATTATGACATTCGCTTAAGCGATCTCATCAGTCGCAAGCGCACGAACAACATTGCCTGGCCGCGTCAGGTTGCGATGTATCTTGTGCGTCAGTTAACGGATCAGTCATTTCCGGTCATTGGTGATGCGTTTGAACGTAATCATGCCACTGTCGTGCATGCCTGCCAGGTCGTTGAACAGCGCATGACGGAAGATATTAAACTGCGTCAAATGATCTCCTTATTAAAGCAGCGCATCAGTCACAGTGCGCAAAAGACCGGAATGATAGGGTGAATGTAGAGCAAGCGAGACGTTTGTTCTATATTGATAACTTAGTTGAAAAGCTGTGGATAAAATGATCATAAAGAGAATAAGTTTAAGTTATCGAAAATCCAGCAGGTTTTCATCAGTTTTGTACACAAAGATATCCACAAGGCTAAATGCCGGATAAAAGAGCGGTTAGACAAAAAAATGGGATGACGGCGTGCACTATTTACAGTACATATAATAGTGATAGTTAAATAAAATAGATAATTAGATTCTTATGGAGGTCTGTTAATGAAGCTTTCAATTGAAAAAGATATTCTGCTTGAAGCGCTACAAAAAGTTCAAGCGATCGTAGGACAGCGCAGCACCCTGCCGATTCTCTCGAATGTTTTATTGAAAGTCGATGGTGATAAAATTTCACTGACAACGACGGACATGGAAGTCTGTGTGAAAACGAGCGCCGTGGCGGATATCAGTGAAGAAGGCGGAACAACGCTGCCGGCACGTAAATTTTTCAGTATCTGCCGTGAACTGCCTGCTGGACAGGTTGAAATTGAAGTCGATGCAAAAGATGTTGCTACCATTCGCTGCGGCTCGGCGTTCTTCAGGCTGGTTGGTCTTCCGGAAGAGGATTTTCCGCCCTTGCCGGAATTTGAAGAGCATCAGGTTTACACAGTAGAGCAAGACACTTTTAAAAGTATGCTCCAGAAAGTCCTTTATGCTGCCTCTACAGACGAAACGCGCTATATCCTGAATGGAGCCCTGCTCAGTTTTAAAGATGAAAAATTGGCCGTTGTAGCAACTGATGGACGCCGTCTTGCACTCGTTGAACAGGAAATTCAATTTCCTGAAGCCGCAGAAGCCGGAATCGTGGTTCCAACTAAAACACTGAATGAGCTGATTAAAACGCTCGGTGATGAAGGTGTTTTAAAAATCCGTGTTTCCAGCAGTCAGGCGGCGTTTGATTTTGATAATATCCTGATTGTTTCAAAACTGATTGATGGAACCTATCCTAATTTTCAGCAGGTGATTCCTTCGCAATGTGAAGAGCGCGTTGTGATCGACCGCGAAACAATGCTGATGGCTGTCCGGCGCGTCTCCTTGTTAACTGATGATCAAACTGCTTCTGTACGGTTGAATTTCAGTAAAAACAAACTGGAACTGGTTACAAACAGTCCGGAAGTGGGCGAAGCGCGTGAGACAATTCCGGTTAAATATGAAGGAAAAGAGATTTCTATTGCATTTAATCCCGGGTTTTTGCAGGCGCCGTTGCGTCATTTAGATTCGGATGAAATTTTCTTTGAACTGTCGGATGAACTCAGTCCGAGCGTCATTAAAACCAGCGTTCCCTTCCTGTATGTGCTGATGCCCATTCGTATTTCTTAAAAACAATGGATAGATTGACGGGAAAAAATCTGCCATCTTAAAGGCTTACTTTAGAAATACTATTTGGTTGCCCGACTAGGATTTGAACCTAGACAAGCAGATTCAGAGTCTGCTGTGCTACCGTTACACCATCGGGCAGGAGAAACGGAAAATAAGCCAGAGTTCACCGGGAAGTTCAAGATGGAACTGTTAAAAAGATGAGCTGTTGCGGGCAGATTCGTGTTATTGGGTTACTCGGTGTTGGATTTGATCATGGTGACGGACAGATTCGTATTACTCAGGGAGAAAAATTTAATATTTATCTGGGTTCCAGTGAAACGCATCAGATTCTCCGAAATATCTGTGTTAAAATAAAAAATTGCATTGAGGCAGAAGGAAAGGAATTAAGAGACTATTCTCCTGAAGAATTTATGAAGCTCATGAGCAGGCTGGTGGATTAATGCAGACATGCATTCTGGCTTGTCCAGTGATATTCGCGTGATCCGCAGTAAAAAAAATAAATTTTAATATTTCATGAAAATCCTGTTTCTCACTTTAAAATATCCTTATGCTGAAGTAGCCGGCGGGCACAGGATTGTTTATCAGCGCATCCGGTATCTTAAAGAATCCGGACATCGGGTCGGCTTAATCTCATTTATCACCGACGAAACACCGGAGGAAATAGACTCACTGCGTCCGCTGCTGGATGAACTGCATCTGATTCCGCATCCGCACCGGAACATATGGACGCGTATCTTTCATGATTATCTAATGTTTTTTGAACGTCCGGCGGTATTCTGGAAAGTGTTTTCGCGTGAAATGATGGAAAAAACCGGCGAAGTGGTTGAAAAAGGCCGTTACGATGTCGTCATTTCAGAGTTTTCTGAAATGGGACAGTATCTGTATAAAAATCCATATCTTTCAGCGGTACACAAAATTATGTCATGTCACCGGTGTTTAACGGCTTCTTATGAAAAATATCAGAACATGCACGAGGTATACTGGCGTTTGTATTATAAAAGTCTGCCGCAAATGCGGATTCTCCGGCAGTATGAATTTAATATGTACCGCAGTGCCGACCGCGTGCTGGTTTTAACGCCGCAAGACCGTTTTACTATGCAATATTATGCGCAGGATCTTGCAGTGTCCATTGCACCGTCCGGTGTGGATATCGATTATCTGAAAAATACACCGGCATTCGAAAAACAGCAGATTGTTTTAATGACGGGTTACATGATGGATCCGGCAAATGAAGACGGAGCCAAATGGTTTGTGAATCACGTCTGGCCGGAATTAAAAAAAAATCATCCTGAATTAAAGTTTTTTATAGTCGGCTCATCGCCGTCAAAAGTAGTGAAAAAACTGGCGCAAACCGATTCGCAGATTGTGGTTACCGGCGAAGTACCCGATTTGCGTCCATTCCGCAGTAAAGCCGCCATCTTTGTGTCGCCGGTGCGTCTCGGTTCCGGGATACGCATCAAAGTTCTTGAAGCGATGGCCAGTGGACTGCCGGTAGTTTCAACATCGCTCGGAATAGAAGGAATTGACGCGCAAACCGGTTTAAACTGTATGGTAGCCGACACACCGAAAATGTTCATACAAAGCATCGAGTGGCTTTTAACCGACAAAGATTTAAGCAGCCGTCTCGCAAAAAATGCACAGGAACTTGTAGCAAAAAAATATGCACTCGAAGACGGTATGCGCCGGTTCGAAAAAATTATCAAATCGGTCGTGGAGGTATAACGTGATTTGCAATGTCCCCTTTGAAATGATGGCGTCGTTTATGATCGACCTTTTCAAGGCGGTCGGCGTACCGGAAGACGACTCAAAAATTTGCGCTGATGTGTTAATCACCTCCGATAAACGCGGCATCGATTCCCACGGTACCGGTCGTCTCAAACCGGTTTATTATGACCGCATTGTAAAACAAAAAATTCAACAGCCGGTTTCAAAAATTGAAATCATCCGTGATCAAGGTGCCACGGCAGTGATCGATGGACATCACGGTATGGGAATGGTCATCAGCAAACGCTGCATGGAACTTGCCATTGAAAAAGCACGTGCATACGGACTCGGAATGGTCGTTGCGCGCAACTCCACGCATTACGGTTTTGCTGCATATTATCCTATGATGGCATGTGCTGCCGATATGATCGGAATGACCGGGACCAACGCACGGCCGTCCATCGCGCCGACGCACGGCGTAGAAAACATGCTCGGCACCAATCCGCTGGTATTCGGCGTTCCAACCGACGAAGAGTTTCCGTTCACGAACGATTACGCCACCTCCATCATTCAGCGCGGAAAAATCGAACAGTACGAACGCGAAGGTAAAGAGTGTCCGCCCGGACTTATTATCGGTCGCGACGGACAAACTAAAACTGATTCCGCTCAAATTCTCAAAGACCTCGTGTCCGGCGCGGCCGCCCTGGCTCCGATCGGCGGAATTTTAGAAGAAACCGGCGGACACAAAGGTTACGGCTTTGCCACCGTCGTAGAACTTCTTTCTGCCGCGCTCCAGCAGGGCTCATTTTTAAAACAGCTCAGCGGGCTTACCGGCGCCGGCAAGCCGCAACCGTATGCGCTTGGACATTTTTTTATGGCAATCGATATCAGCCATTTTTGTGAGCCGGCCGACTTCAAAAAAACGTCCGGTGACATTATGCGCGAACTCCGCGCTTCCGAAAAAGCCCCCGGCACCGAACGCATTTATACCTGCGGAGAAAAAGAACACCTCGCCTGGCTTGACCGCAAAGATAAAGGCGTGCCGGTGAATGAAGCACTGCAAAAACAGCTCATTGCCATGCGCGATGAACAGCAATTAATGCAATACAAATTTCCGTTTGAATAAAACCGGCGAAATTTACGCCGGATTTTTAAATGACAGTTCTGCCGCTTTAGCGACCGCTGCTTTAACCTGAGCGGTAATTACATCCCACTGCTTGTCGGCAATCTGCTGTTTCGTTGCCAGCCATGTTCCGCCGATCGCACTGACAACCGGCAGCGCCAGCCACTCGTTCATATTATCAAGATTTACGCCGCCGGTCGGACAGAATTTTACGCCGAGCGAAACATACGGCGCCGCCATATTTTTCAGCATGTTCGTTCCGCCGGCCGCACCCGCCGGGAAAAACTTCAGCATTTTACAACCGAGCGCCAGCCCCGCTTCAATTTCCGATGGCGTCATAACACCGGGAATGAAGAGCGTTTGGTGCTGATTGAAAAATTTGATCGTTTCAGGATTCAATCCCGGCGCCAGCCCGAAGCTGACGCCGGCGTCGATACACATCTGCGCCTGCTCCGGCGTGACAACCGTGCCGGCGCCGACGAGCATTTCCGGAAATGCTTTTTTAATCCGGCGCAGTGCTTCCGGCGCGGCGGCGGTGCGGCACGTCACCTCGATCACATCCATGCCGCCTTTTAACAGCGCTTCCGCCAGCGGTTCAGCATCGTTCGCATCATCAATCACAATCACCGGAATGACCGGACGTTTTAAAAGTTCTTCTAACATAACTATTCCTTTGTCTTAAGGTCTGAAAGTCGCAAGGCAAAGGTCCCGACTTTTGACCTTCGACATTTAGACTTTCGACTATCTATCCACTCTTGCTCCGCCGCCGCCGACCAGTTTTTTCACTTCCGCGAGCGATGCCATCGTGGTATCGCCCGGGGTCGTCATCGCCAGCGCGCCGTGCGCCGCGCCGTATTCCACCGCAAGCTGCGGGTCGCCGAGCTCCATCAGTCCGTAAATGAAACCGGACGCAAAACTGTCGCCGCCGCCGACGCGGTCAAGAATCTCAAGATTTGGGCGGTGTGTGGCGGCATAGAATTTTCCATCGTACCAGCACATGGCGCCCCAGTCGTTGACGGTGGCGGTTTTTACGCTGCGCATTGTGGTTCCCGTTGCTTTAAAGTTCGGAAATTCTTTTACCGCGCGGGAGATCATGTTTTGGAAAGCGCCGAGTTCAAGATCGGTCAGATTTTTATCGGTGCCTTCAATTTCAAAACCAAGACAGGCGGTGTAGTCTTCTTCGTTGCCGATCATCACATCAACGTATTGGGCAATTTCGCGGTTGATTTCACGGCATTTTTCCAGACCGCCGAACTCTTTCCACAGCGACGGACGGTAGTTCAAATCGTACGAAACCATTGTTCCATATTTTTTGGCAATCTTCGCCGCTTCAATTACCAGCGGGCCGGTAGTTTCCGACAGCGCCGCAAAAATTCCACCGGTGTGAAACCAGCGTACGCCGAGTTTGCCGAACAGAGTTTCCCAGTCGATGTCGCCGGGCTTCAACTGTGACGCAGCGGTGTTGCCGCGATCGGAACAGCCGACCGCGCCGCGAATTCCGAAGCCGCGTTCAGTGAAATTAATTCCGTTACGTACTGTGCGTCCGATTCCGTCATACTCGACCCATTTGATAAATGACGTATCCACACCGCCCTGCAGAATAAAATCCTCCATCAGCCAGCCGATTTCATTTTTTGCGAATGCTGTTACAACACCGGCACGTTTGCCGAAACACCGGCGCAAGCCGCGCGCTACATTATATTCGCCGCCGCCTTCCCACGCCCGGAATTCGCGCGCAGTGCGAATGCGGCCTTCACCCGGGTCAAGCCGGAGCATCACTTCACCCAAAGAAACAATATCGTAACGGCACTCATCTGCAGTTTTAATCTTCATCAGCATTCTCCTTATTCAATCGTTATCAGAAATAAAATTAAACTGATTAAGTAATTAAACAATCCCGCCACTAATAGCACCATGGCCGTTTTATACAAGGCGGTTTTCTGATTCCGGCGCCGGAGCTGTTCAATCACTGTTTCATCCGGCGTTCCGGCGCGCCATGCGCTCGCCCAGCGCAAATGCAGCGGACCGGCGATCACTGCCGTTACCGAAAGCAGAACGAGCAGCAACCCAAGTCCGATAAATACTCCGCCGAATACGCTCGACTGTGCGATGCGCGGGCCGGAAAATCCGGTAATTGTCAGACAGATTGTCGCCAGCCCGAGCAGCATTTGCGACCGCGTATGCAGCGTTGCAAACATATCCTTTAACTCAGAAAAAATCCGCGCAAAATCCGCTTCGTAGATTTCCTTCAGAAATTCCAATTCTTCAGATGGACTCAATTTTTTCATATATATTATATTTTAAAACCGCGAATGGATGCAAATGAAGAGGCATTCTGCCTCATTCCAACCAAACTTCATTCCTAAATTTGTGCATTTTTGAGGCTATTATTAATTCTCTATTTTAAAGAGTGAGGCCGGAAGCCTCATCCACATTAATTTACTGATAAATTTTGCCAGCGCGGAAATCCGCCCAGACCGTTTCAAACCACAGATTGCTTTGCGGCACCGGGCGGCATCTTACCCAGCGATGTTTTACTTTGCCGTCTTCGAAAACGGTTTCCTGCACCTTCGCGCGGAACGTTTCATTCTCCGGCAGAAAGCTCCACTGCTTGCGGTCGAGCTGTTTGTGCGCCCGAATTCCACCCTCGCCGCGAACCATTGCCGAGCCGCGCGAACCAACGCCGCTTTTTACCTGATAGATCAGCGACTCAAGATATATCCAGTGCGCGAAGCAAAGCTGACGGTTACGAAACGCCTGCACCGCTTCAATTGCATTTCCGGCGGCACAACCTTTTGCATCCAGTTCCGCCACCTGCGCTTTCGCTGCGGCAGCGGCTTTTTTCAATTCGCCGAGCGAACGGATGTGCGCGCCGGAACGGCTCATCCGCGACTGAAATTCATCGCGGACTTTGCGCCAGTCCAGTTTCGATTTTTTACACCGCTTCAAAAATCCGGCGGCGTCCGTTAACTCTTTTTTCAGCGCTTTCTTGAACTCCGCCTCTTTCAACTCATTTCCGGCGTAACGGTGCGCGATAAATTCGGCGGCGCGGATGGCACCGACCTGCCCGGCATTGAGCGCCGACCCGCCGGGGCGCGCGACGCCGTGCGAACCGTTGACCTCACCGATCGGAAAGAGATGCTTAATGTTCGTCGATTCCCACCAGTGATTTCCGGCAACGCCGCCGTTGTTGTGCTGCGCGCATACCGCAACCTCAAGCATTTCACGCGTCAAATCAATACCGTGATCGTTATACAGCGAAATAGCACCGGGATTCATGTGCATCAGCCGCGTCAGCGGCGTATCCTGAAACGCATTTGAATTTTTCAGATAATCGTACGCCTCTTTGTCGAGTGCTTTAAAATTGAACTCCGCCGGATTTTCGCGGAAGTCGAGAAACACGCGCCGGCCTTTTTCAACGCTTTCAATGTAAACCAGAATGTCGATGATCGATGAACCGCCGGAAATTTTCTTCGAATCAAACGGCCACTGATACCCTTTCAGAAATACCATGCTGTTCATTTTGCCGGTCGTTGGAAACCAGTCGCGCAGAAATTCATGCGGATTGCTTTTGCCGTCGGCGTCGGTCGAAATAAAACGCGGGATCACCTGCATATAGGTGCCGGAAACATTCCAGCGGAATTTTGTGGAAGCAAGTCCGTATTGTGATTCCGGCAGGCTCTGCGCCGTCGCGCCGGCTTTAAGCGCCAGCCCGATTGCACCGGTGTGTACCGTCGGATAAACACTCGTTTTATAAATTCCGCCAGGACCGCCCACCGCAAACACTACATTTTCAGCGGCGTATGCAATCCATTCGCCTTTGGCATCCAGCGCCAGCGCACCGCACGCACGTTTTTCTTTGCCGGCGCCGGAAATTAAAAGGCTGATCACATTCAGGCGCTCGTCCACCGGAATTTTCCGGCGCTTCACTTCGGCGGTCAGTGCCAGACACATATCGCGCGATGTGTACGGTCCGACCGATGTCGCGCGCTGCGCCGGATCATGGTCTGTTTTATAACCGGCAAACTGACCGAACGAATCCTGAGGGAATTTTACGCCGAGATTCACTAAATTCAAAAACGCGCGGCCGGATACCGCCGCTTCAACCAGAGCAAGATCGCCATGCATGCTGCCGGGGCGTGTATAATTTCCGGCCATCATCAGCGGCGAATCCATATCACTGCCGCACATCGCCGTTTTATAATAGGTCTGCTTGTCCGAGCCGGTGTTGATCGATGTGCCCATCTTCAACCCTTCCGTCACAATCAGTACATCTTCAATTCCCTGATTCCGCAACTGCACTGCGGCATTCAAACCCGCCGCGCCGGAACCGATCACCAGCGAGTGAACCGAAACCACAGGAATTTCAGTTGCACCGATTTTCATTTTCGTTTTTTTCATCTTAATATTCTCCAATATATTTTTTCACAGCCAGTACCGTTTCCGGCACCGCTTCATACGGCAGCACGCCGGAGCCCAGACAAACATTTTCACGACCTGCCGCAAGTTTCATCACACGATCCGCTTCCGCAAACGCCGGCGCGGTTTCAGCGGAACAGAATACCGCCGGCTTCATATTAATACGAACCGTCACATCCGGAAATTTTTTCATGATTTCCATAAACGCCGCCTGATCCGTTTCGCCGGGACAGATGACATATTTCGTGCCGGTGCTCAGCAGTGCTTCAAGAATCGGCGTGGTGTCGCCGCCGATGATGCACGGAATCGTGGGGCAGACATTCCTGTCTGCCCATTCCGGTTGCGCAGACAGGAATGTCTGCGCCGCATTGCACCGGAGTGGGACGGACTTTCCAGTCTGCCTTTTTTGCGCAGACAGGAATGTCTGCGCCGCATTGTACCGGAGTGGGGCGGACTTTCCAGTCTGCCCTTCTTGCGCAGACAGGAATGTCTGCGCCGCAGTAATCAACCGGTTCAACGCCGGCAGAACCAGCTCCGAAAACATCCGCGGTGGAACCAGCGGCGGCGTGGCGGCGGATTCAAAAACTGTAATTCCAACGCCGGCGGCGGCAATCGCGCGGCAGAAGTTCAACTGGTCGCCGGTAATTTTTTCAAGCGCCTCGCTCACCACATTCGGATCCGTCAGCGAATCGCACAACAATGTTTCAAGTCCGGTGAGATTCGATGCAAGAGAAAACGGACCGCTGACCGGAATTTTTATAACCGCATCCGGCAGTTTTTCTTTCAAGCGTTGCGCTGCGTCAATGATAAGTTTGATGCGACCAGACGTTTCCGGGTCATAAGACGGCAGATTTAAAATATCAGCGACGGCGGCGCAAAGATGATTGGCAAGCGCCTGGATTGCATCTCCCGCCGGTTTTTCAATTTTTCCGCCGTAGGCTTCCGCTTCGAGATTATAAATATCAATGCCGGCGACCACCGGCGTGTGATGATAGGTTTCGAATGCGGCGGTGTGCGCCTGAACCATCAGTTCGCCGGAACGCGAAACGTCCCACGGTGTTTTTCCAATCAACCGCGCGGCGTGTTCATAAACTGCCGGTTCGAATTTCATTTTTTAAAGGTAGGGCGCTCAGTCCCTTGAGCGCCATTTTTCTGGACGGCAAAGGACTGCCGTCCCTACCGATTTTTCCTTATAATCTTTGAAGCGTTAATCCGCCGGCGACTTCTATGACCTGTCCGGTGGAATAAGCAATATCACCGCGCGCCATCATGGCCGCTGTCTTGGCAATGTCTTTCGGGAATCCCCAGCGGTTTTGCACCAGAATGCCGTCCTCAAAAATCAGCTTGTCGTATTTTTCTGTCACAACCGAGGTCATATCGGTTTTGATAATGCCCGGACGGATTTCGTACACCGGAATATCAAATTCGCCGAGACGCGCGGCGTAGAGTTGTGTCATCATGCTGACGCCGGCTTTTGAAATACAATATTCGCCGCGACTAACGGAAACAACTGTGGACGAAGTTGACGAAATATTAATAATACAACCGATGAACGAGTCGTCGGCTTTTTTCTGTTCAATCATCCAGTTCGCGCACGCCTGCGTTAGAAAATACGGGCCCTGCAAATTGATTTTCATCACCCACTCATAGCTCTCTTCCGTCGCGTCAAGAATATCGGCGCGCACGCGCGGCGCAACGCCGGCATTATTCACCAGCACATTCAGCCCGCCGAATTTTGCCTTAATTTGATCCAGCATGGCAGCGCGCGATTCAGCGCAGGAAACGTCGGCGCGGCAGTAAAGCACATCGGCGCCGGCAGCGCGCAGGCTTGCGAGTGCGTCGGCGACAGCGCTTTCTTCGTGAATGTCCATGATAGCGACGTTAAAATTTTCCGCTGCGAGTTTTTGTGCAATCGCCAGCCCGATCCCGCGGCCGGCTCCCGTTACCAATGCGGTTCTTTTTTTCATTATGCCAGTCCTTTCGATTTTGCAACCTCGCGGCCCTTCTTCAGTTCGGGGCCGTAAATTTCTCTGTCGCGCACCACACAGCCGCCGCAGCCGGCGCCGTCTTTCATAATCTGTGAACACATTGAGCAGGTGATGCAACATTTATTCGGATCCAGTCTGCCGGTTTCGAGCAGATCGCGCACCGAATCCGGATAGGCAAACACGCCGCGCCCCTGACCGATAATCTGACACCAGCCCTCTTTCAATAAACCGGCGGCGACATACGGCATTAAATGCTGCAGCCACGCGAGGCCGGCGGCCGGCAGTGGAATTTCCGGATTCGCCGCCTGCATTTCTTGCACGATGTTTTGAAAACGCACCACGCCCTCAAGCGGATTTTCCGGCGGCTTCGGCGCACCGACCAGCGGATTGTTGTGCGGACGGTTCATGTATGGTTGAAAACGCGGGAAGCCGATTGAAATATTAAACAGCGGCATGCCCCACTCGCGGCACTTCTTCATCAACCGTTTCGGCTCCGACAAATCGAGCTGCCATTCGCCCTCTTTTTCAGCGACGCCCCAGCCATACGGATATGGACACGGCTCAAGCACTGTCGTGCGCGTTGTCACAAAACACGATTCCGGCAGCTCCGCAATCATGCGCTGCGAAACTTCGCGCAGAAAACGCGTGCGGTTTTCAAATGAGCCGCCGTATTTTCCGGCACGCATGCGCGCGCCGAGCAGTTCGGCAATCAGATAACCGTGCACCGCCTTCATATCAACGCCGTCAAAACCGGCGCGTGCCGCAAGTCGTGCAACCCTTACAAAATCATCCTGCAAGTCGTCGAGTTTATCATCAGAAACCGGCGCAACATCACTCATGCCAAGCGCATCATCCAGCAACGGATTATGCGCCGCTTTGATCGGCGCCGGAATACCTGCCGGTTTACTGAACCGGCCGGAATGCGTCAGCTGAACAATAAACGGAACATCGCGGCCGAACTGCTGTTGCGCCGCCGCTTTTGTCTCGTCGACAAGACGCTTATATTCATCCAGATTTTTTTCCGTTAACTGCAGCTGTTTGGGATTCGACTTTCCTTCCGGCACCACTGCAACCGCTTCTGCCCAGATCAGACTGCTGCCGCCTTCCGCGTAACGGCGATAACGCCGGAATGTTAAATCAGACGGACTGCCCGTCACCGGATCAGCGTCCACGCCCTCCATCGGCTGCACAATAAAACGGTTCGCCAATTTGTGTCCGACAACATCAATCGGCTGTGTAAAAATCGAAAAATCCTCCGACAGCGGCAGCTCCAGCGATAATTCGTTCAACCGCGCTTTCAAACTCTCCAGGTCTGTCAAATCAAACCGTTTAAACTCACTCATTTTTATCTTTAACAAAAAATTTAACCATGTTTTTTATTGTTAAAGAAACTGTTTCCGATTATCCGACTTCTGTCAAGTCCGTCTTTAGGCTGCGCGATAAAATGAAAAAGTTTCGGCGATTCTTATGAAATCTAAAAACGGTGACGCGGTATTGCTTTTATTATCGCACCCCAGGGCCATTTCTTATTTACACCACTGAATGAGAGAAACCGGCGCTTTTTTGCCTTTGCGGAGTTTCACTTGCGGAATGGTCAGTCTTGCGTTGGCAAGCGCGCCGAGAATAATTACTGTACTTCGCATGCCGTTATTTTCAATTATTCTGATTGCACTCGGACTGGCCATGGATGCATGTGCGGTTTCCATTTCGAGCGGAATTTCAATTAAACCGTTCAAAATCCGGCATGCGTTTTTAATCGGCACAACCTTTGGAATTTTTCAGGCGCTGATGCCGGCACTCGGCTGGTTCGCGGGACAATGGGCGTACCGGTTTATTTCGGCGGTGGACTACTGGATTGCATTCGGGCTGCTGCTGTTCGTCGGCGGACACATGATCATCCAGTCGTTGCAGTCGGACGACAAAGCACACGGGCCGCGCAATCCGCTGCACCTGCCGACGCTCTTAACGCTCGCGGTCGCAACCAGCATCGATGCGCTCGCCATCGGCATCAGTCTGTCCATGCTGCAGATTAAAATTCTTGCGCCGGCGCTGATCATTGGAATTATCACATTTGTGCTGTCATTCGCCGGCGTTTATTTTGGACGCACATTCCGGCGTTTCAGCGAAAAGAAAATAGAAGTGATCGGTGGACTGGTGCTCATCGGACTCGGCGCAAAAATGCTGATTGAACATCTGGTTCAACATCAGGAAATATTTTCCGGCAGCGATTCTGTCTGGTTCGCGTTCGGACTCACCCTGCTCGCCGGACTGGCTACCGGAATCGGCAGCCTGCTGGCACTCTTTTCGCGCCACACGCGCGAACGCCGGTTTTCATTTATCATTGGATTTGCTTCCGGACTGCTTATCTGGATTGCATTTGTGCAGTTTCAACCGGCACTCACCGGGCAACAGCCGGCACCAGTAAGCATTATTGCATTTTTTGCCGCATTTATTCTCTGCGCATTCATCGATAAACTTGTGCCGGATTTTGGCAATCCGCATACACCGCACCGCATTGAAGAAATCGCGCAGGATCCCGATTTCCGGCGCACCGGTATGCCGGCCGCCGCCGCTATGATTATTCACAGTTTCCCTGAGGGTTTTGCGCTCTTTGTGATCGCGCTGCACGCGCCGGTGCCGGTGGCCATCGGTGTTGCGGCGGCGATTGCGCTGCACAATATCCCCGAAGGCATATCCACCGCGCTGCCGATGTATCACGCCACCGGTAGCCGGGTGAAGGCCTGCGGATTTTCATCGCTCACCGGACTATCCGAGCCGCTCGGCGCGCTGATTGTCTATACGCTGTTTTATAACTTTTTCAGCGGCGGCACCGCTGTAATTCTCAATGCCAGCGCCGCCGGAATTTTAATTTTTGTGGCGTTCGACGGACTGTTGCCCGTCGCCCGAGTTTACGGCAGATATCATCACGCCACCTATGGTGTTCTTGCCGGCATGTTTGCCGGTGCAATGTTAATGACTATAAGCTGAACAGTATCAAAGAAGTTTTTCATGCCCGTTTAGTTATTGGCGTCCATCAGGCAGATGTTGTTCGGATAATGCAAACCGTCGTCGTTCGACATTTTTCCGGTGCCGCCGGTCCAGTCGTCGGACGACCAAACAATTTCATCCGTCGGATTAACTTCAAGAATACGGTTGTTGCTTGTGTCGGCAATCAGCGTATTTCCGTTCGGCAGACGTTCTACGCTGCACGTGAACTCCAGCATTCCTTGACGGTCATCCATTGCAAAAATCCTTTTACATGTATCCGAGCTTACGCAGTTTTTCCATCAGATTTTCTTTATCCTGCCGGCGCCCGCCGCGCTCGGTGGTATTTTCCAGATCCTGTTCCCACGCCGGCGTTTCAGTAATTCTTTTCGTCGTCACGTGTGCACCGAGTGAACGGTATCCATCAGCATACACGTCACCGTTTTCATCAGATGATTCCCGACGTACGATTCCGGTTCGTACGTGAATGTTTCCTCTTCGTAATCAAGCCGTTTTACTTCGCGCCGATTGTGCTCATTTAAATCCGCCACGCGAACCTCTGAACCGAGCCCGTCTTCGGCATGCAACGAAACATCAGTGTTGTGCATCATGTCCACCGTGATGCCGTAGCGCGCCTTGCTCTCCTTAATGAATTCGCGGACTTCGTCAAACCAGAGAACCAGCAGACTGTCTTTGCCGCCGGTATAGGCAACACGCATTTTTTCCAGCGGAAATTTCTCATACGCTTCGAGAATAATTTTTTTAGAATCCTCAATCTTTTTCGCCAGTGTTGTGTTCTGTTCAGACATCGTTGCTCCTTAGTTTTTAAATTTTTAATTCAATCCGGTGTGTATGACAAAACAAAAACCGGCGCAGAAGTCTGCGCCGGTTTTAATTGTAAACATTTAAAAAATACGCTGTTTTAATTTTACTACAGGTATTGATATCAAATTAATGAAAATACCCTGCGCGTGGTTAATGACGCTCTTTTTTCAAAATCCGTTTTCCGGCGAGCCACATGAGCAGACCGATGCCGCCGATAATTCCGGCGATAATAGAAACTACAATACGTCCATCACAGGTTTTCACCGGAATCAGCAGCAGCAAAAACAGCGCGCCGAGCAGCATGGCAAACCGGCCGATCATAATCAGCTGGAACGAATCGTTGCCGGCACCAATCTCTTTTTTGAAATCCACCGGCGTCTGCATATTTTTATAAAATGCTTCCGTCTCTTTTTTCTCTTCGTCACTCACGCGGTACCAAAACAGGCGTGCAATCACAAAGCCCAGCGTACCGCCAATAAAAACCCACAGCCCGCGCACCTGATAGGAAAAAACCGCGCCGGTGGTTTTGGCAATCAGCCACAGAATAATCGACGGCAGATAGCCGCCGGCGAGCGACGACAAAATTGACCAGCGAGGTACTTTACGGATGAACAGGAACAGCAGCAGCGGAATCACCTGCGGAAAAATCAGTTGCGCAATTACGGTGAGCATCACGTCAAAAATCGACGCGTCTTTAATGTTCAGATAAATCATCGCAATCGCAATCACCACCGCGCCGGAAAGCACCGTTGCAATCTTGCCGTAAATTAATTCGCGTTCCGGATTAAACGGTTGTATGCCGAAAAATTTGCGGTGCGCCGGCATTAAGTCGCGGATAATCAGCGCCGCGTTGCGATTCAGTCCGGTATCAAGCGAACTGATCGCCGCCGCAAAAATTGCAACGATCATGATGCTGAACGTGCCTTTCGGCAGCAGGGTAAAACTTGTTACTGAATAGGAATATTCCATCGCTTTTACCGGAGATGCGTGCATTGCCAGCACTTCCGGCTCAAGAAAGAGGCGCGCATAAATCGGCGGAATAAAAAAGATGGCGAGGCCGAGCGTCATCATTGCACCGGCGAAGAGCGATGCTTTGCACGCTTCGCGTCCATCTTTTGCCGAAAAATAACGGACGCCCTGAAACAAACTCGTCTGGTTTGCAAACTGTACGATAAAGGTAATGATGAACCACGCAACGCCGTATTTTGCCACCCACGTACTTTCGCCTGCCGGCAGGTCGTTAATCATTTTTAAATCCGCCGCCGCCGGTGAATTCGCCAGCGTGCTGAAAAATTCGCCGATGCCACCGGCGTTTATAAAACAGAGCGTAGTGATAATCACTGTAGCCACCAGCAAAACCAGCCCTTGCACAAAATCGTTTGCCATCACCGCCCAGTTGCCGCCGACGGTACAATAGATCACCACAATTATTCCGACGCCGAGAATGACCGCCGGCAGATTTGCGCCGGGAATCAGCGGCACAATAAAAACCGCCAGCGTATAAAGCCCGACGCCCGACCACATAAAACCGTTCAGCACTAAAAGATGCGTAACGATCTGCTCCGCTGTTTTTCCGAAACGCTGGCGGATCGCTTCGGCATACGTCACAATACGCATCTGCCGGTACCACGCGGCGAGAAATGCAGCGGCGACTAGAAAACCGGCGATGTTGGCAAAATAGATAGCGAGCGGACTCCAGCCGGACATATAAATTCCGGCGGCGTTGCCGACAAATGTGTACGCGCTGATGCCCGCCATAAACATGCTCGCGCCGACCATCCACCAGCTGCCCTGCGCGCCGGCGCGGAAATAGTCGCTGCCGTTTTTAATCAGCCGGCCGAACGCCAATCCGATTAAAACCAATACGCACATGTAAACGCCAACGATGATCAAATCCAGTTCTGAACCCATAAACACCCTTTTATGATTATTCAGAGATGCCTGATCCGCTTTTAAAAAGCGGGGTAATTGTTATTGTCATATTATCGAGACATAAAAGCCCTTTCCCTGTACCAACATATTCACCTTTTGTCCCTCGGATTTGAAGCGCTCCGTATTTTGCAGCGGCCCCTACAGGAATATCATAATGCCCGGATATCGTTTTCCAGCCCACGCACTCGTTTTTTCCGGAATTATTAAAACTGAATGTTTGTGCAATAATACTTCCATTAAGTTTGTCAATATTACGAAATGGGTCGCTATTTTTATAATTTACAAGAATCTCCCAGTCAGATGAGTCAAAATTCGGATCGTCACTTGTTCCGAGAATATCAAATGACCAGCTTATGCGGATTGGATAATTTTTATTATAGCCTCCGGCGGTCATATCCATATTTACAAAATAAATTCCAAGATTGGGCTGAGAAAAATTTGCTCCGCCATTTAGAAATAAAACTTTTTCGTGCCCGGCTCCTTTGTCCTGAATCAGTGCACGAGCATTTGAACCAACAAAAAATACAAGGTCATTCGATTTTGCATTCTGGGCAGCGTAAGATTCTTTCCTGGAATAGTTAAATTTTGGTCCTTTCTCAAAAATCACATCATTAACGGAGTGCGTATTAAAATCGAAAGAAATGCGACTCAAAATAGAAGTAATATTAAGCATCATACCAGATTGCTCCGGCATCTTTTTCAAATTCCATATCCGTAAATTCATCCATCGCCCAGAGCCGATCTGCCGAACATTTAACCGCCGGTCTCCGGGCATACAGCTTTCCCGACTGTACGTATCATCCCAGATCATAACCGGTTGAGTTACTCCCCTGGGATTTGCGCCCGAATTCGGAGCGGCTCGATTCATGTATACCGCAATACGAGCACCCCGACGAACGATTTGAATACGATACCATAAATTTTCTTCCGGATCGTCCCGGTTGATACGAATAAGCCCTGGCCAGGAATATACATAATTGGCGCGAACCAAACAGAGATCAGGATGTTCTGCAACCGGGTATTCAATACCGGATTTATAGAGGCGTATAACTCCGGACGGTTTGCCATCGTCGGCTGCACCGCCCCAAACTAAACGATATTCTCCTACCTCATCTGTTGATCCCGGGAATGTAACGGAGGCTTCACTTGAGAACGATTCTGGACGATAGTTAAATTCTAATACGAAATCCTCAGGCAGTATCTTATTCAATGCAAACTCTGCATTTTCTGCCCGGAGTTCCTGTTCAGTATTTTGCACAGCCCCGGATATGCTCCAGTTTGTCAATATACTGGCATCATGCGATGAAAAAATTTCCGTCCCCGTATAATCGGATAGCGTCCATGTTCGCATTTCTGGAATTTCCGGAAGAATATTTCCGGAATATTCTATTTCTGCGCCGATTTCATCTGCACCGATATCAGGGGCCTTGCCCTCAGGGCGCCGCCGTCCATGTCGATCGAGCTGTACCTCATTTAAAGAAAGAGCCGCGTCAACCGCCGGGCTGCCTGTTGACGGACGCATAAAAGGGAATGCGCCTTCCAGTTCAGGGTTTTTCAAAATCGGATCCGCCCCGCAAAAACCGACAGAGGCGATATCAGAAGCATATAACAGATTATTGCTTATTATAAAATTTTGAAAATAGTCATTTTTTATCAACGTCCCAAAACTGCTTACTATTATATTATTAACTATTTGATTTTCCGCTGGATACAAGTCCGCTGAATCCGGCGGCCTGCCAACGCCAATGCCTACAGGACAGTTGACAATGGTATTATTTGCTATCAAGCAGGTTTTTGACGGTATACCGTCTGAGTGTCCTCCCTGAAATACAACTCCCGCATTAAGGCAATCCATAATCAGATTATTTACAATTACGTGATTTTCATCAAACATGCGAAGCGCTTCTGTGCATCGAACAGCGATATTTCCTTCAAACCGGTTATTTTTTCCGCCGCGAAAAACAAATCCGCTCTCTCTGCAGTTTGCAAATACATTATACCGAACGATATTATCATGTGATTTCAACGAACAGATTTCATTATCCGCTGAAGCATTATCAAAAAGATTAAATTCCATCACCGCGCGCGGGGAACCGCTGTACGGACGGTGCTGACCTATTTGAATATTTTCCTGCCCGTTGCGCCATATCCTGAAAATATCCCGAAATACATTATGATCCAGTTGCGGCTGCTGCGGAGCGGTTTCTGGCACTTCACTCGGAATAAATACCTTCAGACTCATGCCTTTTGATCCCGTAAAATAGCAATGATCTACTCTGGAAAAATCAGACCCCGGATCTAGTCTCATTACTGAGAGAAATGTATTCGTAAGCGGCCCGCAGAAAAAAAACTGACATTGTGTAATCCGATTATAACGTCCGGAGCCAAGGATCAATGCATCCTCATGGGTTTGATCAAAAATAAATTCGCGGATTTCTATATAGCTGCCCGTAACTGTAAAACCGGAGTGTCCACTGAATATAACGCCGCCCGGAGTTTCAGGACGAATAACAATCGGTTTCCCTGCAGCACCAGATCCGGATAGCGTCAGATTCCAGTCCACATAGATTCCGTTACGAATAATAACTTCATCTCCCGGAACTGCTACCGCAAGGGCACGCTGTAATGCATCTGGTGCTGAAACAGCATCCGGCAACACCGGATGCTGCTTTTCGGAAATATCATCGCTGCCGGAAGTCAGCTCGACCTGGATTTTTCCCGGCGGAAGAGTCACTGAAATCAGGTCTTTGTTCCGGCGGATAAACGTTACCGGCAGGCCGTTTGCAGTGATAGACTCCACTCCTGGATAAAAAATCAATATCTCGTCACCGGAAGATTCAATAACCCCTGTGGCATCATTGATATAAGCGAGCTTTTCTGCATTCGTAATAAATGGAGCATTATATCCAAATGCTACATAGCAACATAATGTTATAAATGCGGAAATTCTTATCATTATGCATTTTTTTCTCATAAACTCGTCCTTTTCTACGCCGATACTTCTTTCAGCAGCGGCACTTTTATACAACGCATTATAATTGATGGTCTTCGACCTGATACAATAGAGGTTCACCGCAGGAATACCGGAGAAATTCATCAATCATGTAATCAGCCATTCGTGTCAATTCTGTACCTTTTGACCCGGCAATATGGGCACTCAGGCGAATATTTGGCAGCCGATATAACTCTGATCCATCGTCTGGCGGTTCCGGGTATTGAACATCTAAAAGCGCTGTCAAATCCGGACGGGACTTCATCACTTCTACAAGCTCCGCCTCATTAACCTGCCGTCCTCTACCGACATTAATAAAAACTGCACTATCGGGCATACGCTGAAAAAGATCTTTTCCAAAAACTCCGGAATTATCATCACGATCAGGAAAAAGGTTGACGAGTGCGAATGAGCTTGCAAACGCTTCTTCTAGAGAGATCGTACGGAGTTTTGCCCGCGCCGGAATCACGACAACCTCTAAATCATGGCATGCGAGAAATTTTTGCAGCAAATTTGAAATACTTCCGTTCCCCAGAATTGAAACGCGTCTGCCGTAATTTCCAAGCCCTCGAAAACTGTTCTTCTGACATGTATGAAACGAGTCTGTGCATTCCCTGCTGTTTCTGAAATAGCCGGCACCCGCAAGAATGACTTGTGCCAAGGCAAATTCTGCGACCGGAACCGCGTTCGCCTTAACTGCACTGCAAACAACTATTCCATTGTGAAGAAACGGTTTCCGGAAATATTTTGTCGCACCGGCTGCGTAGAGCACGGCCTTCAGCTTTTTCAGCTTTTTTACCTGAGCATCTGTGAGGCGGGGCATTCCCCATGTAGAAAATATAACTTCAATATCGCTCAGTCTGTCCGCATGTTGTTCAAAATTCTGCCCGGTAATGCGTTCAGGATAGAGGTTTGAAATTTCAGCCAGTTTTTCACAACGTCCGGCGCAAAAAACTTCGCCAAAAATATCTCCGGACATTGCGCCATGATTGTCTCCGCAGAAAATTGCAGCCTTTATTCGCTGTATCATGTTTTTATATGAAAATAAAAAATATGGGAGCTGTTTTTAACAGCTCCCTGTTAATTGAATCAGTTATTTTTAAAACGCTGGAAAAGAATGAAAAATCCATATCCAGCTCCAATTAAAAATAACTGGATCGACCCCGGCTCCGGAACCGGCGAAATATCGATCCGGATATTATCAATCGCGAACATTCCATCTCCGCTGGCGATATATCCGGAACTCTGGGGACGAACTTTTAACATCCCAAACTCGGATCCTTCGCCAACAGCGATGGCATACTGTCCCGTAACTGTCGTCCAACTGACATTACTTATATTTGTCATTAACCGCCCGGCATTTTCGACATCAAATGTATTAATCACCGTATATCCACCGCCGCCGTCGGTTGCTAAATCATAATTTGCAATCGTGTTAGCGCTATTAATTTCAACCGTCCACCCCGTATTAACAAAATACTCGCTGGAACTGGCTCCGATAATATCAAATGAATATGAAACTAGAACTTCCCGAGATGTGTTCGCTCCGCCTGCGGTCATATCCAGATTTGCAAAATAAATCCCTCGACTCGCTTCGTTATAATTAACGGCACCGGTGCAATACAGTACGTTTAACGCTCCAGGAACATCAAAACGGTATTTTGTACTCGTTGATCCCGTCATAAATCCAAGCGTATTGTTCGCGGCTAAAGAACCGTTCCATTGAGCTTTTCTATTGTAATCCACCTTCCCCCAGTTTTCGATTGCCGTTGTGTCATCATTGAAATTGATATTCATGACGACATCACCCATTCCAATTCCGATACACAAGAAAATGCCAACTATTAATAATGATATTTTCCTCATCCTCTCATCCTCCTTCTCTGATTAACTTCCTCTCTTTTCACAGCAGATCCTCCTTGCTGTTAACCTATGTTAAGCTAAGCTAGTCTTTGTAGAATTAAAAATTATATTTTACGCATAATAATCATAGAATTTGCGCGAAATTATATCTCAAAAATTCCTTTGATTTACGATTGCCCGAAATATTTATTTTGGAGAGATGTCTACAACAATATTGTCAATTGCAAATGCCCCCGCACCGCTTTCTATATATTTTAAACTGTTCGGGCGGACTTTAATCATGCCAAGCGCCGAGCCTTTTCCAACCGCAATATCGTAATGTCCGGTTACAGTTGTCCATTTTACTTTATTTAAATTTGCCAGCATTTTTCCGGCATTTTCAACATTGAATTTCTGAACAACTTTATATCCATCGCCGCCGTGATCCATTAAATCATACGCTTCAATTTTATTCGTGCTGTTGATTTCAACTACCCAGTCTCTTCCGGTAAAATTCGCACTGGAGCTGGCGCCTACAATATCGAACGACCAGCTTACCCGGACAATTTTTGTTTCGTTCGCACCGCCAGCTGTCATATCTAAATTAGCGAAGTAGATCCCGCGGTTTTTATTCGAACCAAAGTCAACGCCACCAGTCGCATACAACACGCCTGGCTTTACGGTAAAACGGTATTTAGCAGACGAGGAGCCGATCATGATACCAAGTGAGTTTTTCCCGGCCAGACTTCCGTCCCACTTCGCTTTCCGTGCATAATCAAGCTTCGGAATATCATTAATATCATTTTTTTGATCATCAAAATTTATATTTATAACCTCTACGCAAAAACCCGGCACTATGCATATAAAGATTTGCAGCAACAGAACAAACAGCTTATTCATCTTTAACTCTCCTTGAATATAATAATGACTTACAACGTCATAGATGATGACGTTAACGGCGGGAATTTCGCAAATCCTATTTTGCGCAAAATTAATAGATAATTAGCGAAATATAAACAGTTGAAAAAATTAACTTTAATTAATCAACCTAACGATGCTGGGGTAGATTGTAAAAGCAAGTGTCCGGTTGGAGGTGTAGAAATTCCATGCCGGGATGAACCTTTCTTCATTCAACGAAAACAAAGGAAAGGAACACCGGCATGGAACAGTCAGACCGTAGCATACCTCACCCGCGCAAAGGAAAACATTTGAACCAGGAAGAACGCATTCAGATTGAAGTGCTGTTGCGCGGCGGAGCGACAGCGCTTCATGTTGCGAAGCTGTTGGGACGTTCAGAACGCACCATCCGGCGGGAGCGTCAGCGCGGCTGGCTGACCTGTCGTACCGGACGCGATTCTGCCGAAGAGCGTTATAATGCGGTGCGGGGGCAGACGGTATATGAACGGCGACGCAGAAAACCGGCGTCCGCAGCTGGCGGCGTTTCTGGTGGAGCAGATTACGGTGAAACGTTGTTCTCCGGCAGTGGCGGCATACCGGATGAAAGATGAGCCCTATGCGGTCTGTATGAAGACGATCTATAACCTGATGGATCACGGCAGGGTTCCCGGGGTGAGCCATGAGTCGTTGTGGGAAAAGAGGCGGCGCAAGCGCCGGTATCGTCCGGTGCAGCGCATCCGCAAGCGCGCGGTGACTCCGGGGCACAGTATTACGGACCGGCCGCCGGCGGTTGAAACCCGGACTGAGTTCGGTCATTGGGAGATCGACCTGATCGTCAGCGGGAAAGGCGCACTGCTTTCATTAACCGAACGCAAAACCCGGCGGTTGATCCTGCGTAAACTGAGAACCCGGAGTCAGGCGGCGGTGATTGGTGTACTCAATGACATCGGGCGACAGACGGGGGCTGAGGCGTTCCGGTGTATCTTTAAAAGCATCACTTCGGACAACGGAGGAGAACTGCTTGATTATGCCGGAATGGAACGTTCCGTCGTTACCGGAAAGCGGACGCATCGGTATTACGCCCATCCGTACAGTGCGTGGGAACGCGGCGGCAATGAGAACACCAACCGGTTCATCCGGCGGTTTATTCCCAAAGGGAGAAGGCTGGGACGCATCAGCAGAAAACTGCTTCACGAAATCGAAACATGGATTAACACCTATCCACGTAAGATCCTGAATTTTGAGACAGCGGAAGAACGGTTCAACCAGGAAATCGCGGCATGAATCAAAAAGCTCCAACCGGACACTTACTTTTACAATCTACCACCTAACGATGCTGGCAGATCTCCGCAGGATATTGTTTTATGCTTTGCCTGCTTCCTGATATTCTCTTGCAGTCATACCTTCAAGTTTTCGAAATGCATCATCCAGTTGAAGCTGGGTTTTAAAACCACTCTCCACAGCAATGCGTCCGATCGGCCATTCGGTTGTATGCAGTAATTTTTTCGCCCGGGCAACGTGAACCCGCCGGATTTCATGATAAATCCCCCAACCGAGCTCCTCTTTAAATTTTAATTCCAGCCAGCGCCGTGATGCCGGAACAATATCAAGGATATTACTTACATCAATAAATTCATGGTCGTGCCGGCGTATAAATCGCAACGCACGGGCGACCTCCGGATAGTTCGACCGAGTGGTATCCGTTGAACTTCGTGGGAAAACCCGTCCGGGGGAAATCAGCAGTTTTTCATTGTTTAAAACGGTTCCATTCATTAAGGCATCAAGCAATTGAGCTGCGGAAAACCCGATCTGCTTTGCAGAAGAATCAATACTTGTCATTGATGGCTGTGTTAACTGGCAGTACATACTGTCGTTATCAACCCCAACCACCGCAACATCTTCCGGTGCGCGCAATCCCATTAAACGACAGGCCTCTAACACTGCAAATCCAACGCGATCATTTGATGCCATAATACCAACCGGAAGCGACACAGATTTAAGCAGTTTTTTCAATCGGTTTGGGTTGATCACTTCACGGGGAATTCCAGGCTCTAAAAAATTTCCTGTTTCAAAAAACAGCGGGATGCAATGCCCGCCGTTTCGTTCAATAGTTGTAGAAAATCCTTCAAACCGCTGCCGAACATGCCACAGCTCCGCCGGTCCGATAAACGCAAAATTATCCAGTTTGCACGAAATCAGATGCTCTGCTGCCATCATTCCGATTTTCTGATTATCCAGCATTACCGACGAACACTGATCTGCAAGATTGGTACTGGCGGTATTTACAAACGGAATTTTTAACGCTTGTACCAGTCTGGCACTCTCCTCAGTATAAATTTCACCGATAATTCCATCTCCCGTCCATTCTTCTAAATCTTTTGCTGAAACAAACGGCTGTGCCAGTTTATTTCTGTGAATCTCCCAATCACAGCGCCGGCTGTAGAAATCAATAATTCCCTGCACTTTCTGCCGTCCATAAGCATATTCCTGAACACCTATCATCAACGCCACTTTCCGCAGCTGTAGTAGCTCACTTTTCCTTTTTCGCCCCATAAAATTCCATCTCCGGACAAACTGGTCAAAAAATATTGCGTATTTAAGCCTGTAATTTACGAAAAAACATATAACACTGCTTTCTTTTAAAACTCAATAACAATAAAAATATGAAACGCGATATTGAATAGACTGAACGGCGGGATAATGGTGCGAAACGGACGGTGCGGATTCATATTTACGCCGGGGAAATCGAGTGATAGCGGCTGGACGAAAAACTGTGGGCTTATGATACGCCGGCAGCAGCAGACTGGAAGGCGCCGGATAATAAAATTAATGCACTGTACCGGCGCCGGCGCGCAGAATGGAAAAAATCAGTCCGCAGATAAACGCAGAATCACGCAAGATAAAAAATTCAAAATTCTTCGTTTATTTGCGCTATCTGCGGATTAAAATAAATATTAAGATATGAATGAATTTTGCATTACCGGTAAATACATCGAATTAAGCTGCCGGTTAAAAGCTGCGAAGCTTTGCAATACCGGCGGCGAGGCAAAAAGTGCTATCGGCAAGGGCTGGTTTCAATCGACACCGAAACAAAAACGCGGCTGCGCCGGTAATTAATCCGCATTGATATTTCTTCCCGTCAATGATCTTGTAGAAATCCGAACTGTATTCGGCTTCCTCGCCGCCTTTGCACTGGGAAAACAGGTTTAGGGCATTTTCCGCTTAATTTGCCGCATCGCGTAGAGCAGACACTCCTGTCTGCTCATTTCCCATGAAAAAAGGGCAGACAAGAATGTCTGCCCCACGTTTTATTGGTGCTCGCCGGCGCGAGCGCCATATCGTTGAAATGACAAATTAAACAAAAACCCCGAAGCACTGCTTCGGGGCGTTCACTTTCAGCTGTTTTTATCACCGGTTTTTGGAGGCGTACTCTTTGATCAGAGCGGCGCCGACGATGTCGCGCTGAATCTGATTGGTTCCTTCGTAGATTTGCAGAATTTTTGCATCGCGCATCATTTTCTCGACCGGATATTCTTTCATGAAACCGTAGCCGCCGAGCACCTGAACGGCGTCGGTCGTAACAGACATAGCGACGTCGCCGGCGTAGTATTTGCACATTGCTGAAACTTTGGAAACGTCTTTGGTTCCGCCGTCGATGGTACGGCAGGCGGCGTAAGTGATCGCGCGGGCAGTTTCAACTTTCGTTGCCATATCGGCGAGCATCCACTGCAGCCCCTGATTCGCGATAATCGGTTTGCCGAACTGATGACGCACGCGGGCGTAGTTCACCGCTTCATCAAGCGCACCCTGCGCCAGCCCGACGCCCTGCGATGCAATTCCCGGCCGGGAAATATCGAATGTTTTCATTGCGAGCAGGAAGCCGGCGCCTTCACGGCCGATCAGGTTTTCCGCCGGCACTTCGCAGTCCTGAAAAATCAGTTCCCGCGTGGCGGAAGCGCGGATGCCGAGCTTATCCTCTTTTTTACCGAACGTAAATCCGGGCGTATCTTTTTCAACAATAAAACAGGAGACGCCGCGCGCGCCCTTGTCTTTATTGGTAACGGCAAAAATCGTATAGATATCGGCTTCGCCGCCGTTGGTGATCCACTGTTTTGTTCCGTTGAGCACATATTTATCGCCTTTTTTTACGGCGGTGGTGGCAATGCCGCCGGCATCGGAACCGGCGTTCGGCTCAGTCAGTCCAAACGCCGCCCATTTTTCACCGCTGGCGAGCGGCGACAGATATTTCTTTTTCTGTTCTTCGGAACCGCCGATGATGATCGGGTCGGCGCCGAGCGCGTTGGCGGCAAAAGAGACGGAAACGCCGATACAATATTTACTGAGCGTTTCAATCGCGACACAGAAACCGAGATGGCCGAACTGCATGCCGCCGTAGGCTTCGTCGATATAAAGCCCCATCATGTCCATCCGGCCGAGCTCCTGTAAAAGCTCTGCCGGAAATATCCCTTGTTCGTCCAGTTCGGCGCGCACAGGAATAATGCGTTCACGGCCGAATTCGTCCAGCATATCGCGGACTTCAAGCTGTTCTTCTGTTAATCCATAATTGATCTCTGACATGATGCTTTCTCCTCTGTTGGTTAAATCGTTTCTATTCCAAACCGCTTAAATACCGCTCCGCTTCAATCGCCGCCATACAGCCGTGTCCGGCGGCCACCACCGCCTGCCGGTAGACCGGATCGGCGACGTCACCGGCAGCGTACACACCTTGAATTTTTGTTTTCACCCCGTCGGTCAGCAAATATCCTGCCGCACCGGTTTCAAGCTGATCTTTAAACACCTCTACATTCGGATGGTGTCCGATTGCCACAAACAGGCCCCGCACCGGCAGAGTTGCAATCTCATTTGTTTTTACGTTACGAACTTTTAGCCCGGTAACTTCATGGCTGTCCACGCCGAGGACTTCTTCGACCACCGTGTTCCACAGCACTTCAATTTTTTTATGTGCCAGCACACGCTCCACCATAATTTTCGACCCGCGAAACTGATCGCGCCGGTGAATCAGCGTTACTTTTGACGCGAAGCGTGTGAGAAAATGCGCCTCTTCCAGCGCCGTATCGCCGCCGCCAACCACCGCCACATGCATATCGCGATAAAACGCGCCGTCGCATGTGGCACAGCCGGAAACGCCGCGCCCTAACAGTTTCTGTTCCGACTCGATCCCGAGATATTTGGCGGACGCGCCGGTGGCTATAATCACGCAGCGCGCCTGAATAATATCGCCGCCGCTTAATTCCACTGTTTTCGGATCAGATATTAAATCGGCTTTAACCACCGTTTCCGACCGAAAATGCGCCCCGAACTTTTCCGCCTGCCGCCGCATGTGCAGCATCAGTTCGGCACCGGAAATTCCATCCGGGAAGCCCGGAAAATTTTCAACGTCCGGTGTGGCTGTAAGCTGCCCGCCGGGCTGCATGCCTTCCACAACCGCCGGCGCAAGATTCGCACGCGCCGCATAGATTGCGGCGGTGTATCCCGCCGGGCCCGTTCCGATAATTACAAGCTGTTCCATTCTCTAATTCTTATACGCGTTAATCTGCTTTGTAAGTTCCGGCACGATTTCGTGCACGTCACCCACGAGACCGAAATCGGCGACATCAAAAATCGGCGCGTCAATGTCTTTATTAACCGCGATAATTAAGTCCGCGCTTTGCATTCCGGCGAGATGCTGGATGGCGCCGGAAATTCCGCAGGCAATATAAACCATCGGACAGACGGTTTTGCCGGTTTGCCCAACCTGATGATGGTGCGAAATCCAGCCGGCGTCCACCGTTGCGCGCGAAGCGCCAACCGCACCGCCGAGCGCACCGGCGAGCTCTTCAATAATTTTAAAGTTTTCCGGTTTGCCGATACCGCGTCCGCCGGAAACAATGTAATCGGCGGCTTTCAGGTCAATCGTGTTCACCTCTTCCACCACGCTCTCGATGCGCTTCATGCGCTCTTTGACGCCGGAGAGATCGACCGCAACATTTACCACTTCCCCGCGTTCGTCTTCCCCGGTTTTCTCTTTTTTGAAAACGTTGGAACGCACCGTCGCCATTTGCGGGCGGTGATCGGGACAGATAATCGTTGCCATAATATTTCCGCCGAACGCCGGACGCGTTTGCAGCAGGATCATCCGCTCAACATCAAAATCGAGTTCAGTACAATCCGCCGTCAACCCTGCCCAGCCCATCACCGCCACCGTCGGCGCCAGACTGCGGCCGATGGTGGTCGCGCCGTACAGCACGATTTCCGGTTTTTCTTTCTCGATCAGTTCGTGAATCACCTTCGCGAAATAATCGTTCTGATAGGTTTCCAGTTTCGGATCTTCCAGATTATAGATTTTTTTCGCGCCGTAATTAAACAGCTCCTGATGCAGCGGCGCACCGGCGGCGGACGGCAGCACGGCGCACAGTGTGTAGCCTGATTTTTCGGCGAGCATCCGGCCGCGCGTCAGCAGTTCATAGACAACTCCGGCAACGTGACCGTTCTCCTGTTCAGCAAAAATCCAGATTTCCTTACTCACAGCACTTTCCTTTCGCGCAGTTTAAAGATGAGCTCCTTGACCATTTCCCGCGGTTCGCCGGAGAGAATTTCTTTATTCACTTTTACCGGCGGAGCAAAAACCTTATTCACTTTGGTCGGCGAACCGCTCAAGCCGATCCGGCTTTCGTCAGGCTGCAGCTCAGCCGCGCCCCACGTTGGAATTTCCGCTTTCTTCGCCGCCATCTTTTTCTTCAGCGACGGCATACGCAGTTCGTTCGCTTCTTTAACCACTGTCAGCGCTGCCGGCGTTTCAATTTCCCAAACGTTGTAGCCCTGATCGGTTACCTGCTGAACGCGATAGCCGCCGTCAATCACCTCGCACGACTTCGCATAGGTAATCATCGGCACGCCGCAGAAATGCGCGACGCCTGGCCCGACCTGCGCTGTATCGCCGTCGACCGCCTGTTTGCCGAACAGCATCAGATCCACCGGTTCGTTCAGTTTTTTCAGTGCGAGAGAAATCGTATAGGACGTTGCCCAGGTATCGGCACCGCCGAATTTCCGGTCCGAAAGCAGAATCGCCTCATCGGCGCCGTGCGAAAGCGCCGTACGCAGTGCCTCTTCTGCTTGAGGCGGACCCATTGAAATCACCGTAATTTTTCCACCGTGTTTGTCCTTCAACTGCAGCGCCATCTCGAGTGCATTCTCGTCGAACGGATTAATAATACTGGGCACCCCGGCGCGGTTCAAACGGTTCGTCTCGCGATCAATCGTCACCTTATCCGAATCAGGCACCTGCTTGATACAGACTACAATATGCATACGCTTCCTTTCAAAATTAGATAAAGAGAAGTTGTTTATAGAAGAAAAACACGATTCACCTCAAGCCGAAACACCCGATTTCCCGGCTGCTGCGAAATAATTTTTGACTTTCGGGTTTAGAATTTCAAAATTCACAGTATCCTGAGAGGCATGGCAAAATTTATTATCACCGGCGGAAACACAATCAGCGGGAAATTTTCCCCGCACGGCAATAAAAATGCGGTACTGCCGATGCTCGCGGCCTGTACGCTCACCGATCAACCGGTGACGCTCCGCAACGTGCCGGATATTCAGGACGTGCGCGTGATGCTTGAACTGCTGCAAACGCTCGGCGTCGGCGTCGAACAAAACTCCGGCGTCGTCACGCTCTGCGCGGCCGGATTGAAAACCACGGATCTCAACGAAGAACTGTGCCGGCGCGTCCGCGCTTCCATTCTGCTCGCCGGCCCGCTCGCCGCACGTCACGGTTCCGCCATCGTGCATTCACCCGGCGGCGACGTCATCGGCCGCCGGCGTTTAGATACACACTTTTACGGACTGCGCGCGCTCGGCATTGACATCAGCAGCACCGCTCCGTTCCGCTTTACGCGCAAAAAACTTGCCGGCGCCGATCTGATTCTCGACGAAGCCAGCGTCACCGCCACCGAAAACATTCTGATGGCCGCCACGCTCGCCGCCGGCGAAACATCCATTTTCAATGCCGCTTGCGAACCGCACGTTCAGGACCTTGCACACCTGCTCGTCAAAATGGGCGCCGGGATCACCGGCATCGGAACTAACCGGCTGCATGTACGCGGCGTAAAACAGCTCGCCGGCGCCGATTATACTGTGCAATCCGACTACATTGAAACCGGCAGCTTCATCGCCGCCGCCGCCGCTACCGGCGGCGCACTCGAAATCAGCAATCCCGGCGACGCCGTTACGCTCAACGTACTTTCCAAAGGCTTCGCCAAACTCGGAGTACTGTGGAGACTGGAAAACAACACTCTGATTCAGGCGCCGGCGGAAAACCGGTGCATCGTGCCGGACATCGGGCATTTTACACCGAAAATTGAAGACGGCATCTGGCCGGCGTTTCCATCCGACCTCATGAGCGTGATGATCGTGCTTGCAACGCAGACGCAGGGACAAATGCTGTTTTTTGAAAAGCTGTTTGAAAGCCGGATGTACTTCGTCGACAACCTGATGGCAATGGGCGCGAACATTATTCAGTGCGATCCGCACCGCGTTGTTGTCAGCGGATTTTCAAAGCTGCGCAGCGCACGGCTCACCAGCCCCGATATCCGCGCCGGCATGGCGATGGTCATCGCCGCCTGCTGCGCCGCCGGTACCAGCGTGATCGATCACGCTCAAATGATCGACCGCGGCTACGAATCTCTCGATCTCCGCCTGCGCGAACTCGGTGTGGATATTGCGCGGGAAGATTAATGGTTTAAAATTCATTTGTTTAGTGGATTATTTTTGGGTTTATAATTGTGCTTACTAAGGTTATTATTTTGTCATTATAAGACTTAATTTTAGAACAGTGAACCACTCCACGGGCTGAAGCCCGTGGCTTCTGGTCTTTTGCATAATAGCTCCGTCCTGCTATAGCAGTCCGGAGTATGGGTACCATTCATCCCCAGTCTTAAAAGACCGGGGTTTTCTGGCTACGGGTTATAAATACGTTATTAGAATGATCTTTTAATGTCACAACGCGAAACAGGGGGTCCAAAGTAAAATATCCCTCTTCAAAGGCTTTATCATACGCCAGGGCATGTCGTCATAAGGTACGGCTGATAAAACAGATGGTTGCAGTAAAACCGGCGCATGGAAAAATTTTCTTCCTTCACATCGGCGACATGATATTTCAGATAAAACCTATGGGGGCCGCTTTGAACCGCTACTGCCCAGCAGAGCCGGCAGTTGGGGAGGTAATGCCCATGATAACCGGCGGTTTATCAACGCTGTTTTCTGGATTTTGCACACCGGTGCGCCGTGGCGGGATCTGCCGCCGGATTACGGGGACTGGAAGAATACGCATCGCAGATGCCTGCTGCTCGCGAAGATATTTCTAACCATCTGACTTCTGTCAAATCCGTATTTGGACTGTGGCGATAAGTTTATTTACATTAGTATGCGAAGTTGAAAAGTGTTCAGAAACAAACGAATTTTAATCAGAACAGTCTCGCTCGCCGCTTGTCAAAGCATAAGAAAAATTATATTTTATCTCAAACGTTTGAATTTATTTTCAGTCATTTAAAACGAACAGGTATTTATGAAAAACATTACCAGTGCGATCCGGATGACGCTGCTCTTCGCTGCGACAATACATATTCACGCCGAAGAGAGTATATTAAATGTCTGGACGCCGCCACCGGGAACAGCATCAAACAATACATTTTCTGTCTCTGTCCGGAAATCCGGCGATGCGAGCTGGACGGATTTGTTTGTTTACAACGTGAAAACCGGAATTCAGAGCGGCACACAAAAAGACTCATCGATGGTTTGTTTTGATTTTTCCGGCAGCGTAGAGATGAAGGTTACTTATAATGGATTAATTCTCTCAACTAACGAAATCCGTCCGTTGTCGTATGGAATTTCTACTGAAAAAAACGGTAAAACTCTGTCTTTTACGATGACTCAAACGCCGGATTCTCCGCGCAAACTGGTTTTGCGTGTGAATGACAGTTGGGATACCGGCGTTTTACATATTCTGACAAACCCGCCGGAAACAGATGCGCCGTCTGTTAACGATTCAAACGTTTATCTGATCAATCCCGGCGACCCGGTTCCACAGGCATTGCCGGAGGGAAAAGACACCTATTATTTTCAGCCGGGGAACCACACACTGCCGAGAGGATTATGGGTGGATGTGGATCTGAAAGCCGTTCATCCAGTTGACGGAATTGCGCTGGTTCAAGGAGCATTCGGAGGAGTGAATCTTCCGAACCGTTTTCAGGTTGAAGCTAAGCAGCAGAAAACAGATTCGTATGCTTTGGTTTATGATGGAACCGGAAACACCGTTACCGGAACTGTGTCCGTATCCTTTCCACCAGTCGATGCGCGTTTTGTACGGCTGACGTTACTGGGAAATAACGTGCCGGATTATTATACGTTTGCGTCGATGATTTCTGAATTTCAGGTTTTTGCAGGATCATCAGCAAATCTGGCGTTGAAAAATGCGATTGACGGCGGACTGCCGACCTACGCGAATGCGGTCGACGGAAAACCCGGTACAAGATATACGACGACGACGAAACATAATAATATGCATGTCGGCGAATCGTTCTTTCTCGGGAAAGACCATACAATCGTTTATATCGCACCGGGAGCCGTCGTTTACGGAGCGATCATTTCAGATACGGTCAACAATCTGACGATTCGCGGACGCGGAATTCTGGACGGAAGCAGGTTGAATTATTCCTATACATCGGGGCGCGAGGAAGGGAAAACCGGTTTGATCTGGCTGCTTTCCGGTACAGACAACCGGGTGGAAGGTATTACGCTGCTGGAGTCTCCCATGTGGGCGGTTACAATGAACTATTCAACCCGGCCAATTGTAAAAAACATTAATTTTATGGGAAGCTGCGTGAATGCCGACGGAATCCATCTGACCGGATGTACATCCGGATTGGTATCCGGAGTATTTCTTCGCGCGCCGGATGATCTGTTTGTGATGTATCATTATACCCCCGGCTCAGGGAACACATTTGAAAACAGCGTTCTGTGGAGCGATAATGCGCATGTTGTGCTTTTGGGACTGACCGGAAACGGCACTCAGCCGATTTCAGATATTACATTTAAGAATCTGGATATTCTGCATCAGCAGTATGTCGTTGATGTGAATAAATTCAATGGATGTTTTAAGCTGTGGGCGAATGGCAACAACACAATTTCAAATATTGCTTTTCATGATATTCAAATTGACCCGTTTCGTACTGCGTCAAATTCCGGCGTATTTCAATTCCGCTGCGACGAACGGAATGCAGGTGAAGGCAACGGGAAAATACGAAACATCACCCTGTCGGATATTACATATCGAGGAACCGGCGAACGGGCATCACTGCTGAAAGGAGTTGATAACACATATAATATTGATGGAGTTTATTTCTACAATTATTCCCGCAATGGCACAACTGTAACCAATTCTTCATCCGGAAACATCAGTACTCTGATCTATGCAACTAATATTTTTTATTACCGGACGAACACCGTTCCCGATATCACTCTGACCTCGCCGGAACCGGCCGCCAAACTTTTTGTGCCGGTGCAAATCAGTATACAGGCGGATGTTTCGGACATAGACGGACAGATTTCCCGTGTAGATTTTTACAGCAACAATCTGAAAATTGGAAGCGCAGCGGTAACCCCGTGGATATTGGCGTGGAACAACGTGCCCGCTGGAATCTACAATCTGACAGCAGTTGCCACAGATAACGCCGGCGGATGCAATACATCAACCGTTGTGCAGGTTACAGTCTGGCAGCCGCAGACTTTTGAATCCTGGGCAGCAGAGTATGGCGTGCCGGTTTTCGGCGGCGGAATAAACGACAGCGATCAAGATGGATATTCCGATTTGCTGGAATATGCTTTAGGCAGCGCTCCGATGAATCCATCGGACCACGCGGCGCTCTGTATACAACAACCGTCCGGCGACGCGTTTCACGTTCAGTTTAACCATAATTTGCTGGCGACCGACATTACTCTCAACGTGGAGTTTTCAACATCACTGCTCTTAAATGATTGGCAGAGCATCAAATCCAATGTGTTTGGAACCGGCTGGACCGGTGATGCACCGTATTACACATTGCCAAACGAATCCGGAATAGAAACCGTCTTCATAGAAGTGCCCATTACAAATGTACACGCCGGTTTCATCAGACTTCGGGTCATAAAGTGAACCGATTCCGGCGGAATGTTTTTATTTGCACCAGTCTAACAATTGGTAGACTGTAAATATATACCCTTTTGTGCCGGTATTTTAAATTTCAATGAATCGAATTAATGTTCTTTTGCTTTAAACAGCGCAAAGGCGGTAAGTCTGTCAAGAGAACGACTCGTTGACGGACGAAGGATACTGGCAAAATATCCGGCGAAAATCGTTACAAAAACACCGATCGGCAAAAACGCCAGCGAATGAACTTCCCAGAACAATTTTGCGTAAATATTAACCAGTACCGCAATGATTGTTCCCATCCATACTCCAAAGCGGTTGGTTCGTTTTGTGAAAATTCCGAGGAAAAAGATTCCGGTTACCGGTGCAATGACGATACCGGTAATCATCAGAGCTAGATCCCAAATTGAAAGCATATTGCTCCGCGCAAGAATCAGCGCGGTGAATGTTCCGGAAACACCCAGTATCAGCGTTAAGATTTTCCCAATAATCACGCACCGGTGGTCGGATGTATTTTTGAAAAACCGGCGATAAATGTCTTCCATTCCGATATTCGCTACACTGTTGACGGCGCCGGAAACAGTCGACATTGTCGCGGCAAGCAGCGCCGCAACAACAAATCCCGCCATACCCGGAGGCAGATGCTGCGCCGCAAAAAACGGATAGATCCCATCGGCTTTCAACGCCGGACTCAGGTCCGCCGGATTATTTCTGTAGAACAGAAACAGCAGAGTTCCCATCGCGAACAGAACTGCATTCAGCGGAATCGCAACGGCAAGTTGAGTAATGATGGTTTTGCGCGCATCTTTTTCCGTCGGCGTACACTGCACACGCTGAATAAAACTCTGATCACCGATCATTCCCATTCCAACGGCGACGGTATTGCTGAAGAGAATTACAACCACCGGCGCAGTCCAGTCAAAACTGAAATCGAACATCTTCAGCTTGTTCATTTCCTGTATTGTGTAAACTGCTTCCGCCGGAAGAATGTCCAGTGAAAACAGAACCCATAATGCGCAAACTAAAACCGCCGCCAGCATAACGACCGCCTGCAATACATCCGTCCAGACGACGGCTTCCAATCCGCCGAGCGTGACATAAATGGTTGCGACCACTCCCATAATTAAAATGCTGTATTCCATCGACAGACCGAAAATCGCGCTGATTGCAATCGCCGGCAGAAGAAGGATTGATGCAACACGAGCCAGCATTTGATTTAGTGAATAGATGAAACATCCGAGCATCCGGGTTGATAATCCGAATCGCTTTTCAAGATACTCATTAGCGGTGACAATATTCAGCCGGCGCGCAAGCGGAACATAGACGAGCAGCGTTAACGGCAGTTGAATAATAAGAATATAAAACACCATTGAAAAATAGACCCAGTTTTCCGCAAAGGCTTTTCCCGGCATCGCCATCAGGCTGATAGCACTGGCTCCGTTAGCGAACAGACTCATCCCCGCCGCCCACCACGGAATACGCTGGCCGGCGCGAAAATACTCAGCGCTCGATTTTTCACGGCGTGAAAAGAATACACCAAATCCGATCAGTGCCACCGCAAGAATGGCAACCACTGCATGGTCATAAATACCGTATTTGGTCGGCGTCAGAATCGCCGTTCCGGAAATCACAAGTGTTTTTGAAAACACTGTAAATACAGTTCCGGATGAAACCGCGCCGACCGCCTGCAGTGCTTCCGGCAGTTGTCCGATTTCAACCCACCGGTCGGTAATGAGATGGTAAGCAAGAATACGCCGGTCCGGTGCGCTTCGATTGAAAAACAGAATGTGCGCATCGCCACACGGCACGGCGACAAAATTACACATATTCTCCGGCGCAACTGCCAGAGCAATCTGTTCATCACGAACCGGATTATGCCGGAATGATTCAGTTCCGCTCTCATCCGTGCCGAATACGTAAAGCATTTTGTGCATCTCAATCCGCACTTCGCCGGCGGCCGGTGCCGCCCGGCTCAACAGCTCTGCCGACGGTACGCCATCTATTGTAAATTTAAAATACTCTGTGCCGGAAGCAAAAATTCCGGCAGAAAAATTGAAAAGGAAATATGTAAAAACTGTTTTCTTAAAAAACGACTTTATCATAATTCATCTAACTGATTTTATGTTTTGTCAAATTGAATCAAAAATTCAAATTTTTCAGATTAATTATAAGTTGCTGTTTTGTGTTTGTCGATTTGCATGCCTGTAAAATGGCTTCGATCATTTTAAATGCTAGTGATGTTCCTATTCTACCGGTAGCGGAATCTGATTTTAATTGCTGTACAATTTTATAAATCGACGATAACGCTGTTCTGCAATTTTCTTCCTGCGGCAGATGGTCCGGACGAAGCAATGAAACAATTACGCGCCCGTCATACGCTTCAATCACACCTTTCGTGCCGACAATCTGGTACCAGTCATCGCCGTGCGTTGACGCAATCCCGAGGCGAAGAATATCGACACTCGCTGTCAGCGTTCTGCCGTTATCAAGTTGAAATATTCCATCGCAAACATCTTCACACCCGGCATAATCCGGATGCGCGTGATTGGCATGATGCACGGTGACGGATGCCGGCAAACAATCGGTAATAAAATTTGTCATATCGATTACATGGATTCCTGTAACCATTCATCGAATACGCTTAACGCATGACCAAAGCCGCCGATTAATAATACATTCTGTTCACACATATTATTCATTAAAGTTAAGAGTTAACTGATGATGATTAAATTGAATGGAGATAATTCCACTGTCCCACACCGATTGAACAAACGGACTGTCATAAACAAGCTCCGGTGCAAGATTAATAGTCTTTCCGTTGATTTCGGGCAAACGAGTTTGATCAGCAGGAAAAACCATTGTATCACTGTTGAGGCTTTTGTATGTGAGTACCGATTTTTTAAACGTCAAAGACTGCGAAAGCGCTTTGTTACGAAATGCTTCAAAACTTTCATAATCGGATTTCTGACCGGCTTCAATGATTACCGGCGTGTAAGGTTCTTTACAAATAAACCAGTGACCAAATTTTTCGGGAGTCGTTGACAACTCGGCATCACCTTCCACAATACAAACGCCGACATACGTGTCATTTGCTTCAGCAAAAATCCATTGCCCTTCTTTCTCCGGTGTTGAAAGACCGGCATTGGAAAAAAATACGCGCCAGTCATCAACATGTCCTTCGCCGGAAATCCGTTCATCTGTTTTATTACTCAACGTCTGATTTATGCGCTGAGAAATCATTGTACCTTTAGATTGCACTGCCCAAAATCCGTTGAGAATCGATTGTTCTTTTTTATTATAAGTGGTCGAATAAACCCGTGCATCAGGATGTCCAGAAAAAACTACTCCAGCCCAGCGATTTTGACTGCTAATGGCAACCCAGTCGCGTGTCGGACGGGCTTCCGTAAGCAGTGCTCCCATAATAAAATCAGGAGTGCAATATGTGTAACGAAGAATTCCACCGAAATCGGTGCGAAGGAGATAATTGTCGGGACGGTCATATCCTTCAACCGCTAGCCCCATTTTGCGCTCGCGGATTTCGTAGGGCGCGAAATTTTTCCAGTTATACGCGATCTGCAGAACAATGTCTGGAATCTGCCAGGAGGTTGTAACGAACGGGATCATTGTAAAATGGATGAAGTTCGGCTCGCCGTCACCGATTAAATACCAGGACGCGCGGCGGATGGGACTTGAGCCGTGCCGTGCATGGCCGGGAGTGCAGCGGATTTTCGCACCGCCCTGAACAAAATCGAGTTGCGATTCCGCCCAGAGTGCCCAGAATAAATCCATAAATTTTCCGGCACGATCTTTTAAAATCGGATCATCGCTGAAGTCGTAGAAATTAAGAATACCGCCAGGCACAAGAGACGAATACGACGGCGAATCAATTTCCACTAACATTCCTTTGCACGCGCGCTGGCGGATGTATTCTTTAAAATATTCAGTCCACACAGTGTAATGTTCGGTAACAATACTTCCATCCTGAAACGGTTTGTTCTGATAGTCTGGAAGTCCTTTCAGAATTAATGAAAACATCCAGAAGCTGATGATGTCGTTTGAATGATGGTTTTCTGATCCGGTGATCCGCCAGGTTTCCGATTCTTTAATTTCCGCCATTTGAATGTCTGCCCGCCCGTTCATCCACTCCCACATAGTGACATGAAGAATCTCCAGCGTATCATCGGATATCTGCCCCGGCGCTCTAGACCCGTTCGGCCCGTAGAACAGATACATCCGTGCCAGAGTCTGGCTCAAAAAATGGAAACTGTGCTGCTCAAAAAATGTCTGCGGACGCTCCCGGTGATACTGACAAAGTTCCTGCAGAGCCGCATTAGCAGTATCAAGCTGCTCATTCAATTCGAATGCCCGTATTGCAAATTCAAGAATTGATTTTCCGTAATTCCGGGTAAAGTCGCCGCGATCCCGCCAACCGACAATAATTTCTTCTTTCACCAAAGGCTTGCCGAATTCCTGTGTAAAAAAATCAATCCGGCGCTGCGCTGTAACAGCGCGAAGTTCAGCAATCTGCTCGCGACTTAATTCGCCGGCGGATATGCCGGATGAGCCAGTACCTAAAAACAATAATCCCATCACGATAATTATTGTATTCATTATAACTCCTCCATTGCATTTATAATATTCAGTAAAAAAAACAAATCCTGCAATCAGTTTACACATACCTTGCTCTTGCTGTTTTTAAGCAAAGCAGAACAAAACCGTACCGGAAACTGTTTATAGTTTTCAGTATGAAATTTTTTGCTCTGCACGGCCCACGAAACATTGATTTCAGAAAACAATGCATTCGCTTCAAAAGCCTGTTCCATTATTCCGGCGATCCCGTCAATCACTGTCTGTATCGTGTCACCGACATTTATACGACGAAGATATTGTTCGGGAACTGTACAGATTGTTCCGGCGGATTCAAACGCACTGTTTACCGTCACCGTAAACGGACGGGTCATTGCAAGATCACAATAAAGCATTTCTTCTCCGCGAACGGTACGACAGAGATGCTGAAGCATTTCAATCCGGTTTTCCTGATAAGCTTCATGCATTTCAATCCGACCATCAGCAAATTCAATTTTTAAATCTTTTAAATCACTAAATGTAATGAGCGCTTTTTCTGTCTCGATCACCGTTCGCAACGGAATTTCTGTTTTCGAACCAAGTGTAAACCAGTTCATCGCTTCAATTCCGTTACGAGTGAGAATCCGCAAACAACTGGTATCTTCACTTTCAATGTCATTACAGCGATATAACTCCGCTTCGACAATCTCCGGTTCCGCCAGCGCATTCTGCTGGGCTCCGGCGAAGAACAGATTATTGCAAAGACCATGCGCGAACGGATTATTAATATCACCATCAAGAATCCACTGACCGCCTTGTTTTATTTTTCCAGCCCAGCTGTTCCGGTTAAAATATGCATCCGTACGAATCCACGCGCCGATTGATTTAACTCGCCGGATTTTTCCAAAACGTCCATCCAGCAACTCTTTTTTCAACTGCTGCACCAAACCGGCGTAAAGAGCATTAAAGCACACCGCTACCGGTAGTCTGACTGATGTCGCAAATTGATTCAGTTCATCCAGCTCCTGTACTGTAGCAACCGGCGGCTTTTCCATCCATACTGGGAATCCGGCAGCAAGACACTGCTTCGTAATACTCGCATGAAGATGAATCGGCGTCGGGTTCATCACAACATCAAACCTGCCGTAATTCAATAATTCATCAATTGTCTGGAAAACATGAATGCCGCGCTCACGACAATATTGCACACCGGCACTGTCCAGATCGCGGGAAGTTACCGCCGTAACGGTGCAGTTAAATGGAATTGATAAAACGCGTTTAATTAGTTGAAAAGCATAACTGCCGCATCCGATCACCCCAATTTTTACCGGCTCATTCATCGATGTTAAACTTTCTGTTTCTCCGATATTCAATCGGGTTATGGAGTTAATGAAACCTGAAATCCTGCAACACGAAAATTGGCGATATTATTTTTCGTTCCGTTAAAATGCATTCCCTGCATAAGTATTCCGAATGCCTGAATATCCGTCAATTCTGCCCCGAAAACACCAGTACCGGGACTGGCCGTATTAAAAAACTGATTTTTTGCGGGGTCATAAGGATACCAGGTTTCTGTATAGCCGTTTAATTTAAACTTACCGGCGACAGTCAATTCACGTCTTGACACATACCAGTTTGTTCCATTTTTAACTAGTGCGCGCGTCATTTTGCCGCCATTCAACAATTCAACATTAATAGAAACCGAATCGGCGGTATTTTCAAAACGCAGATTTTCGATAGCTGATAATCCATTCAGGAAATCCGCTTTTTTAACATGTGGTGAAAAAGCAAGCCCCATATCTGAAATACCGGCCTTATTGGAAATCTGAAGCGCTTTTTTCCCTGCATGATAGCGGTAATAATTCACGTTACCGACGTTATCTGTTGAATTAAAATTCGCGACCTGATATCCGCCATAAAAAACGCTATTCTTTATTTCGGCATGAATTTTTGTATTGATTGCAATGAAAGGAGTATCGATTGGACGGAACCGCCGGCGATCATTCATATTTCCATCAAAATCATAATCGCCCGTTTCGGTAGACGTTCCAGCCTTCGACACATTCTGTTCTACATCGCTGTAATTAGCGCCGAAATCAACAGCCAGTACACCCCACGCGGTTGAAGCAGCGGTCATCATTGCATAAATAAACAGTATAATATAAAATTGCGGTTTCATTACAGCATCCTCTGAACTTTAGATAATTATCCCTGATATCACTTTACCGGACTGAAATATTTACAACAGGGCAGGCCGTTGCGGCCTGTCCTGTTTAATTATCGCTTTATTTATTGCGAATGAAAAATGCGCTGACTACACCGATAATATATAATCCAATGGTTCCCGGCTCCGGAACAAGTGATGCCTGAAATCCAGTAATCCGGAAATGTGCGGCATTATTCTGAGCTGTGCTATCAAACCCAAGTCCCTGCATAAATACACCAAACGCCTGAACATCAGTCAGCGTTGCTCCAGAAATCCCTGTGCCGAGATTCGTAGTATTTATAAAATAGTTGACGGATGGATCAAACGCATACCATGTCTCTGTGTATCCGTTAAAACTGAGACTGGTGGCGGATGTTACTTCACTAGCGGACACATACCAGGTCGATCCATTTTGAACAAGTGCACGGGCGGTTTGCCCTTCTGCAAACGTTCCGTTAAACAGATTAATTGTAAATGAAACAGAGTTCGCGGCATTGTCAAAACTCAAATTCGCAACGCCTGCCTGTCCGTTTAAAAAATCCGCCTTTTTAACATAAGGCGTAAAAGCCAGCCCCATATTCGTCGTTGATCCAGCGCTTGAAATTTGAAGAGTTTTCTGAGCGCCAAGATAACGATAATAATTTACATTGCCAGGATTCACTGTCGCGCTGAAAGCTGCGATTTGATAACCGCCATACAAAACATTATTTTTATTAGCCAGTGCTGGCAATACAAGAAAATCACGGTCTATTGGCTGGTACCGGCGCCGGTCCGTATTATTTCCATCAAAATTAAAATCCTTGTCAGATTCTAAAATTGAAGCTGATTTACTGGCATCTACATCACTGGAACCATAATCACCACCGAAATCAACAGCCAGAACGCCCCATGCGGTTGAACCTGTCATAATCAGTGCAACAATTGACATAATAATACTTAATTTATTCTTCATCTCTTCCTCCTTATCCTTTCCGGCGAAACCCGCCATTTGTTTATTTGCCGCATTCATGAAACATATCATGAATAAATCTATTTATTTCATGCAAAAATACATAGAATTTGTTACTCGTCAAGAAAATTAATGTGCATATTTTACGCAAAAATAAGCTTTACTTTTTATGTACATTACATAAATAATTATAAACGAATAATATTATCAACCAAAGTATTCTCCGTTTTAAGCAATGCTTATTGACAAACAACGCGCTCTGGAGAATAAAACAGCAATCAGTTAATAAAAATTTACAGAAATCTGCCTTATGACAATTCAGAACGTTGCAAAGAAAGCGGGCGTATCCACCGCTACCGTTTCGCGAATGATTAATGAAACCACATTTGTTAATGCTGAAACAAAAGAGAGAATTCTGACTGCAATGAAAGCAGTTGGATATGATCCCGCTCGCCGGAAACGCCGGAAAGCGCCGGTATTCCAATCACCGTTAAAACACCAGAATACTGCAATGATCTGGGTCGGCGGCGACGACGCCCAGTTAACCCACACCGGCCAGAACATGATGCAAGGCATCACAGAAGCTCTGCGGGAAATGGGTGCCAGTCTGACAGTCGATCATCTTGATTCAAGCGGATATATTCCACGGGCATTAATGGCTGGAAAACTTGATGGGATATTTATTAACGGTCCGGCACCGTCCCCTGCAATCTGTGACCAATTGAAAAAATTTCCGACCGTATGGTTGCTTCAAACAGGCTCAGTCGATTTCGGGGACCGCGTACAACCGGACCATACCTTTGCTGGCGAACTTGCATACGGATATCTGGTTAATAAAGGCTGCCGGAATCTGTGCTGCATGAGTTATGCAGCAACACCTGGTCATTTCCAATATTGGAAATCCCGCACCGACAGCTTTGTCAGTCATGCCGCTCAAAACGGAATTCCCTGCAGTTTGCTTGACCTGCCGGAGCCGGATAATCCGGAAAGCAGACAATCCGACCTGGCCGCTGCCGCCGCAAATTTAGTTAATTCGCTCATTCGCCTTCATAAAAAACCGGATGGACTATTTGTAGCAAATAATCTTGGTGTTTACGTTCATAACGAATTAAGCCGGCACAGTGTTATCCCAATGAAAGATTTGTTCATGGTTGCCGGAGATACAATGGTTTGTACCCAGCACATGAGCCCGGATCCGGTTAAAATCAGAATTTTTAGCAAACAGATCGGACAGATGGCAGTGGAAGCGCTACTCCTTCGCATCAGAAAGCCGAACATGCCGAATATTACGCATCTTATAAAGCCGGAGTTAGTTATTCCTTAATTCGACAAACTGAAATTCGGATACTTTCGACAGAAGAGAGCCGAATATTCGGAATCGTTAATATCCCGTTCATATCCGCCTGAACGAAAACATCATTTACTAGAACGGTCTCAAATGGAGAAATGCGAAATTGCGTTAACCGGCGAAGGGTCATATCAGCCGTGCAAACCGGTGGAAGGAAATCGCCGGAAATGGATAAACAAATGTTCCATAAGTCACCGGTTTCTTCAACATCCGACCAGTAAATGCCGCGGTTTATCCAGCCTTCGATATCGCCGTCATTTTTGTCGCCGTTGCCGGGATTGCGATTCGCCGAAAAATTGCTAAACGCCGGAAAACTGTTCTGCAATGTAATTTCCGGTTGAGAGGAGTAGAAGTTTTCAATGTCAGCGGGAACGGTTCCTGATTGCCTCATGCTGTGCGACTGATTATTCCAATAGCAGGCAAACGCGCGTCGGCCTTGATTCATCGCAGCGTAAAACGGCGGATTATTGATCCACGGAATTGAACCGTCGCGCCGGCCGTTATACAGAACCAGAAACGGGAGATCGCCGGAAAATTCCAGCGCAATTTTTTCGCTGTTCATCCGCTCCATCAACGGAATTCCTTCGTGAGTCATCACCGTTTCATCGCAGGGAAATCCGCAAAGTCCGTCCAGCCGCCATAAATTACTTCTGCCGTCCGGCGCCGAGCGGGTTGTATAGGATGTCACCGGAACGAAACTGAATATTGTGGCGAAAACATCGGGATGGTGGAATCCGACAGAAATTGCGCCGGAACCGCCCATTGAGCCGCCCTGAAGATATGTGCGCGCCGGATCAGTTTCGAAATATTCCTGCGCCCAGCGAACCAGATACAGCAAATATTCTTCGGTGTAGTTCACCGTGATGCCGTCTTTCACGCGATCCGCATCGTAAATCAGATTATTGCAACCGTACCACCACGTATTAATCGCCGGAACATGATCGCGTTTGTCCGAAGAAAAAAGCAGCGGACGCCCGATCCACGTACGGTCAAACGGCGTAATTAAAATTCCGTCGTCGGTGCTTTCGACAATAAATTTGCGCGCGAGACCTTCGCGCCAGCCCTGCCGCGCATCACCGAAAATAATAAAATTTGCACTCCGGTTTACATCCGTTCCACCGCCGCGACCGTGCAGCGTCAACGTCAAACTTTTACCGCGCGCACTGCCTTGCGCCGGAACATTGGTTGAAAGCAGAAGCGGCTGCGGCAGTTCAACCGCCGCTGTCACGGGAATTTTCAATGAGTTTACACCGGGAACCGCACCGGTGCTCTGCGCCGGTAGCACCGCAAAAAACATTTCCGGCGGATCATCAGGCAGAACGGTGTGAACAAACAGTCCGCCGGCAGGATTTAATTCGCGTCCGTTGATAACATATCCATGCGTCCGGTCCGGCGCGGCGCCGGAATCAAACGACGCCGGATCCTGCCACCAGTCGCACGCGCTGGACGGTTCGATATGATGTCCGATCTGTTGCGCGCCGGAAAAATTATGTTCATCAATCGGCTCATTGTGCATAAACACGCTGAACGTTGTGCCCGCCGGCGACGGCTGTTCATCCCAGAAAAGGAACACCTGACCGGGACGAACTTCGGCGCGCAAATTCGAAACCATATTGTTCGCGGAATAAAGCGCCGGCGCGATCAACATAAGCGCCGGCAGAATAGATTTTATATTTTTCACCATAACTCTTCGATTATAAGGAAACCCTCACCGCCCCTGCTGATGCGCCATTGACCTTCCGTTTGCGCACTTGTTCGAGATACGGCGAACGAACACGATCAAGCCATGCAATCAACTGTTTTTTCATTGCCTCAGCTTGAGGAAAATGTTTTTTCCAGTCGGGATTCGAGCCGAGCAGATTATTCATTTCGTGCGGATCGGTTTTCAGATCATACAGCGCGTCGAGCGATGAGGCTTCCGGCGTCCGTCCGAAAAGAAATTTCCACCGTCCATCAAACGCCATAAAACCGGGAACATCATCGTTCGCCCACTCAGCAAAAATCATGCGCGGCTCAGCGGCTCCTTTTTCAATCAGCGGCCGCAGGCTGGCGCCGTCGGATTCGTGTATGCCAGCGCCAAGATAATCAAGAATTGTCGCAAACAGGTCGATCTGCGAAACCGGCGAGGTCACCACCGTTCCTGCCGGAATAATTCCCGGCAGCCGCATCATCAGCGGCACATGCACCGACTCTTCATAAAAAACCTCTTTTCCGTGCCGTCCGTGCGCACTGAGCATTTCGCCGTGGTCGCTGGTAAAAATGACGAGCGTATTTTCTTCAATGCCCTTTTCCTGAAGCACATCGAGAATTTTACCGAGCCAGTCGTCGAGTTCTTTAACAAGTCCGTAGTATTCGGAAATCATGTATTTCACATTTCCCGGATCACGGTATTTATTCGTTGAACCGGTTTCCGTTGGGTATGGAGAATTCTCCATCAGATCGCTGATGCTCACCGGCATCGCCATTTCGTCCGGCGGATACATTCCGTAATACGGCGCGGTCGGAAGCAGCGAAGGATGCGGTTTATTAAAGGAACAGGTAATCGAAAACGGCGCGCCGGCAAACTCGCGGAGCGTATCAATTGTCAGATCGGCTTTATATGCCGTTGCGGACAGTTCTGCCGGAATCAGCAGTTCGCCGTGCAGGTCTGCCTGTTTATGTGTTCTCTCCGTCACATCAAGTTCCGCCTGCGAAAGCCCGTAATAATGATCGAACGGATTCGGGCGGTAAATTGTGGTTTTATTAAGTTTGAGTTCGCCGGCGCCGAGCAGACGGTCAAGCGCTCCGGAGTTTTTCAGGTGTGCGTCATATCCCGGGTCGCGCATCGGATTACCGGCGGCGATGCGATGATGGAAACTCTCGTAACATCCGGCGCGATATGCCGGCGCATGCCATTTCCCGTGATATTCGCACCGGTATCCCTGCTCTGCCAGAATCTCATCAAACGTCTTCATCGGGAAAATATTGCCGGCCGGGTCCGGCTTCTCCGCCTGCTTGTTGTTGATCACTTTGTGATTGTAAATCGAACGGCCGGAAAGAAGCGTTGAACGCGCCGGCGCACTGATCGGACACTGCGTGTACGCCTTTTCAAAACGCACACCGCCGGCAGCGAGCCGGTCAAAATTCGGAGTTTCAACCACCTTACCGTCCATGCAGCTCAGTGCGTCAAAACGAAGCTGGTCGCACATAATAAAAAGCAGATTGATACGGTTGCCGGATGGAGCGGCCTGCAGAAATTTCGGCAGCAAAACTGTGCCGGCAGAAGCAACGCCCATATTCCGGAGAAATTCACGGCGACTGTGATTTTTCATGGTAACCCTTTCGTTGCGAAGATCGTTCCGGCTTATCCATTCGGGCGGGCGTTTTTGGGCAGAATAAACGCCGGAATCTGGCGCGGAACAGTATTTTTAAAATACTCTTTCACATAAAACAGCTTTTCCTGATCCGCGAGATTATAAAACTCTGCCGGATCAACGGAGATGTCATACAATTCCTCCGTTCCGTTAAAATAATGGATGTAACGGTACTGTTCCGAAACCGCAGCCCAGCTGCCCGGCTCCGGCCCGGCGATCACCGCCGGAGTCTGTTTATATAAATCCGGATTTTTCAGCCACGGGACAAGGCTTTCACCGTCGATTCCCGCAACCGGCGCGGCACCGGTTAACTGAACCAGCGTCGGATAAACATCCAGCAGGCTGACGGCTTTTGTGCAGGTTTTTCCGGCGACGGTTTCCGGCGCTTTGATGAAAAACGGAATCCGCGTGGCTTCTTTCCACAATGTGAATTTTTCGAAGCGTTCTTTTTCGGCGAGGTGATAACCGTTGTCGCCCCACAGCACAATGATTGTATTATCGGCAAACTGACTTTCACGCAATCCGTCTAACAGCCGCCCCAGCATTGTGTCGAAAAATGTAACGCCGGCAAGATAGCCGCGCAGCGCATTTTTCAAATTGCCGGTTTTTAGCGCCCAGTGATATTCATCAAAACCCCATTTTCCGATAATCTGATCGGTGATCACCGCCGGCGCCGGAACTGCGTCGTCCGGGTATAACACCGGCAATGAAATTTTTTCATCGGGATACAGTTCATAATATTTTTCCGGCACCTGAAACGGAACGTGCGGGCGGAAAAATCCGACAGCTAAAAAAAATGGTGCGGCTTTTTCCTGCCGCAATTCGTTCAGCGCCCAGTCGACCACTTTATAATCGGACATTTCTTCGTCGGAAATTTTCAACGGCGTCCAGTCAAAATGTCCGGCAGGACGTCCCTCACTTTTATTTTTTGCAAAATAATCGAACGGCGGCACCGGCTGATGAGGAATCTGCTGCGTTTTACTTGGAAAAAATTCGTCCCAGTCTGCCGGATCGAGTTCGTCTTCTGCGTCATACTGCACACCGTGAAAAATTTTTCCGCCGCCTTTTACGCTGTAACCCTGCGATTTAAAAAATTCCGGGATGGTCACCGCATCTTCCAATACCGGCGAAAACCGCCAGGACGGGCGCGTGATATTTTTGCCCGGATTCTGCGTGATGCCGCTTTTCAGCGGACTGACGCCGGTCATGATGGCGACGCGCGAAGGATGACAGCTCGGCGAAGCGCAATGTGCATTCGAAAAATAAACGCCCTCGCTCATCAGCCGTTTAAAGTTCGGCGCAATCACCTCCATGTCCGTGCCCGGCTCGTGAATCCAGGTGCAAAGATCATCCACCGCGATGAAAAGAACATTCGGTTTCTGCGCGGTGCTTTCCGCATACAATGATGCCGCAAAACCGGTCGCCGCAATCAACATTCCTGTTTTCATAAGTCACCTCAAAAATCAGTGCATCGGTTCAATATGAATATTCCGGTGCCCGATGTCGGGATTGGTTCTGAATATTCTGGAAATAAATGTGCCTTCAACAAAGGTCTGCATTTCATATTCGCCGGGCGCAATCATCACATTGTCAAAAACCAGCGCACCGGAATTCGGCAGAATTTTCTTTTTGTGAACCTGATCGCCGAACTGAATGCAAAAGACCGATGTGTCATCAAACAGTTCATTCTGCATCAGATTTACGGTGACCTTATACGGCCCCGGCGATGCCACCGTCATCGGCCAGCCGTGTTTTGGGCTTTTATCGCTGTAGCGCAAATTGACCAGCCGCTGCCGTCCGTCGCCAACGATAATCGGATGAATCACAAACTCGCCGTCCTGCACCGTGTTTTTTGTGACATCCGCAAACCAGTGTTCATACTGCTGCCGCAGTTCAGCTTTTTTCTGCGGCAGGCTTTCCGCCAGATCATTTAATTCAAACGGATCGGCGGCAATGTTGAACAGCTCCGTTCCGTTCACCAGTTTATAATCGCCGGAACGGACGTAACAGTTTTCCCACATCGCCGGAACTGCCGGACGGTAAAACTGACCGCAGAACGAGCGGGAAACCGGCTCTGTTTTTTCACCGGAAATGTACGGCCACAAACTGATTCCGTCCGCCGGATGCTCCGCATTAAACGGAATGCCGCACATATCAAGAACCGTCGGCATAAAATCAAGAATTGTTCCGACCTGCTGAATATCTTTTCCGGCAGGCAGAACGCCCGGCCAGCGGATAAAACACGGAACTTTTATTCCGCCCTCATACGTTGTTCCTTTGCGCCCGCGCAGTCCAACATTATACCGGCGCTGCTGCGGATCAAACTCCGGTCCGTTATCCGAGGTGAAAATAACAATCGTGTTTTCAGTCAGTCCGGTTGAATCAAGCGTCTCCAGCAGCCGCCCGACGTTTTCATCCAGCTTTTCCACCATCGCCAGAATTTCGGCATTAAACCGGCTGATTTCACGATACGGCGCAAACCGTTCAACGTATTCCTCCGGCACCTGATAATCCACCCACGTGTGCGGCAGCGTGCTGGCAACAACCATGAAAAACGGCTGACCGGAAATTTTGTTCTTCTGCAGAAAATCGATAGCGTAATTAAACACGACGTCTTCTTCGTAACCGGCTTCTCCAACCAGTTCGCCGTTATAAATCATCACCGGATTGTGCCGGTTTTTTTCAGCGCGGTGAAACATATCCCACAGCAGCACTTCATCAAAACCCTGATCTTCCGGACGGAACGGACAGTTATACCCCAGATGCCATTTGCCGAAGAGCGCCGTTTTATAACCGTTTTCTTTCAACACTTCGGCAACCGTCAGCTCATCGTCGCGCATATTGAGCCCGCCCTGCCATGTGTCCCAGACCGACGTGCGGTAATTATAACGCGATGTCATTAACGACGCACGTGTCGGTGCACAAACCGGCGCAGTATAAAACGCCGGAATCCGGATGCTTTCATCGTGGAGACGGTTCAGATGCGGCGTTTTCAGATACGGATTGCCGTAACACTCAAAATCACCGTAGCCCTGATCGTCCGAAAGAATAAAAACCACATTCGGTTTTTGCGTTCCGGCAAAAGAAGAAACCATCGCGCCGGATGCGGCGAGTGACAGCCATCGTCTTGTTTCAACCGTTTTCATCTCAATAAAAAACCGGGAGTGAAATATGTTTCACTCCCGGCATATTATTCCGGGTCTGTTATTTTCTCAATCTATGCCGCGCAATAAAAAAGCCGGCACTGCTGATTAAGAACAGTGATAACGATGATGCTTCCGGCACGATTTCTATTGTAATACTGTCGATACCGACCATGGCATCGTCACCGGACTGGTCGTTATCAACCAGTCGGAATGTCAGGAGCTGGCCGGTTCTGACATTAATCGTTTCTGTTCCGGAAATAATAAACTGATTCAAATTTCCGTCCAATCTAACGTCAGGCTCGGTTCCGTCTCCAACGACTGGCGTAACAGCCGATCCCAACGTAGTCCAGCCACTTGAGGATATATTATTGGTGGGTCCGGCTCCATAATTAGTAACTTTATATTGAAGTGTAAATTCCTGTGCGGAAGTATTGCGCAGACTCCACTGTTCCAACACAAAGGTGTACGCGATTGTCAGATTCGTAGTACCGCTGACCTGATTCCGGAACTGAATCCCAGTATAACCAGTTCCTGTTCCGCTTTTTGTATACCAGCCCAGTGCCCGATCTGAACTGCCATCCAAGCCCATATTATAAGCACCGGCTGAACCGTGTGCACCTTGTGATCTTAGCGCGGTTGTCGGGATCGTTGTGGGATATAGATTGGTTGCCGTACATCTCAGGTATACCCCCTGAATCGTTTCGCCATCCACCCAGACCGCATCTTCTGTTCCCAGCGAACTGAAGTCCTGCGTGTATTTGAATGACGTAGAATCAATGTTGATGGCATCACCAAATGTAAAAGTGCCTATACAGGCAATACCAACAATTACTGAACATATTTTCTTCATCTCTGTTCCTCCCTGTTTATTTCCCGGCTACAGCTTCCGGATCCGTTCCGGAAATTCAACTGTATCCAGTATTCAGTTATATATAAATTATGATTGTTTTATGCAAACTTTTTTTGCATTTAATTTGCCAGCCGGATCTGCCTTCCCGTAGAACAATTATGTCGAATTTCACACCCATCTACAATTTTTGTTTTTTAATTGGGCCAGGGTTTAAGATATACGCTGCATTTTTCGATTCTCCGGGTATCTCTCCACGCAATTGCGCGTTAATTTTCCCAATACTTGATGTCGGATTTTCCGGCACGGTATCACCTGTGGCTTCCCGCCAGGCATCCATCACACCCCGAAGCTCATTCAAGATGGATGCGCATTCGGGAGATTCAATAAGATTGACAAACTGACAGGGATCACTGTCCACACAGTACAGTTCTTCAAGCGGCCGCGGTTTTAAAAATACGTTCCGCTGTTCCGGCGTAAGCTCACCACGGAGTTCTGCATTCCACAGCTCTTTCCCGGCCGGAAAATGCGTAGCGCAAAGGCTCTGTTCTTCAACGCGATAATTGCGGATATACACCCAGTTTTGGTATCGCACCATGCGTTCATTGGCGGGATTGATATGCCAATTGTGTTCGGCGAAAATATAATCACGCACCGAAACAGACGGATCTTTCAAAACCGGCACAAAACTGACTCCCTGAAATTCTTTGGGAGAAAGAACATTCGTTAATTCTAAAATGGTTGGGCCGATATCAATGGTACTGACCAAGGAAGAGGAAACTGTTCCTGCCTGAATGCCAGGTCCTGCCATAATCAACGGCACCTTGACGCCTGTATCGTAAAGACAGGTTTTACAACGCGGAAACGGTTTACCATTGTCACTGCAATAAATAACATAGGTGTTATCAGCTATCTTTTGCCGTTCCAATTCATCCAGCAGCTCCCCTAAATAATAGTCTGTCCGGGCAATTTCATGGTAATGGCCGGCAAAATCTTTCCGGGTTTCCTGACCATCGAACAGATAGGAAGGAATCTCTATGTCTTCCGGTTGAAAAAGCGGGGCTTTGTCGTTGAACTGCCAGTTACGATGCGCATCATGGGAAGCGAACCAGAAGAAGAATGGTTTATTTTTCGGCCGGTTTCGAAGAACATCAATCCATTCTTCCTCTCCGCCGGGACCTGCGCCTTCCATAATTTCGTCAAACGCATCTCCCAGGATTTCAAGCGCTGCTTTTCCTTTGGGTGACATATGGTTTTTCCCGTTCAGCACAGAGTAATATCCGTTTTGTCGAAGCATTGCCGGAAACTTCTGTTGGTCGCCGGGCAAATTCATATGCAGTTCCGGCGCACCGGTATTGTGCGGATAACGACTGGTAAGAATACTGCAACGGCTTGGGCTGCAACTGCTGGTTGTCACATACGCATTCTGAAAAAGCATTCCCGATGCTGCCAGCCGTTCCAGATTCGGCATTTGAACCGGCCCGCCATAACAACTGAGATGCTCAGGAGAAATGTCATCTGTAATAAAAAAGATAAAATTCGGCGCAACCGCCGTCGCAGACAAATCAATCAGCGGTGCAAACATTGCTGAAGCAGCACATATATTGCGACGGGTATTCATTTGTGAAATCATATAGTTTTCCTTGCTTTCAAAATTACGGTTCAACAAACAGCGAAATGCTGTCCAGTCCGACCATTGCATTGCCCTTAGAGATATATTTGTCGATAATCCGAAATGTAATAAACTGATTGTTTTTGAGTTGAACGCTGACCGTTCCCTCGATTGAAAACTGATGGCTGTTACCGTCAATATAACGTTCCGGCCTGGAAGAATCCGCCGGCACCGTTGCGCTGCCAAGATCCTTCCATGATGATGAGTTCAGATTGTTTGCTGTTCCGTTTACGCTGTGAATTTTATACTGCAGGGCAAACATTTCCTGATTGCTGTTACGGGCGCCCCACTGTTCTAAAACAAATTTATATTTCAAAATCAGGTCATCTGTACCGGTCTGGTTCCTGAAACGCACACCGATATAGGATTGTCCGATTTCGCCAGTAGTCAGCCAGCCCAGCGCGCGGTCGCTGGAGCCTTCCGCGCCCATGTGATATGCACCGCCGGCCGAGTGCTGACCATAAGACGAATTTATTCTCGCCGGAATACCGGTTATAGAAGAAATCATGTATACGCCGGGAATGGTAATGCCGTCATTCCAGTCCGAAGCAACAACACCCAGCGAGCTGAAATCCTCCATATATGAAAATTCTTTGCCGGTCATATTGATATAACTTCCAGACACCATTACAACCTCTTTTTCCGGTTTTTTCTGCGCGCGCTTTTGGCGTCTTTTAGCTATTTTTTCTGTCGTTAACTTTTCTTCTTCGCACATAAATGCTTCACGGACAGGTGAATTCGTCCATTGTGCAAGCACGTCTGCCACCGGATCATCCGTTTCGGTCATTTTTTTGATAAACATTGCCCTGAGTTTTGAAAGACGCTGGCGGGCTTCTGGATCATCAATCCGGTTTTTCAGACAATCCGGATCACTGGAAACGAAATATAGTTCTTCCAGTGCCCTGAACCGGTACACATCCAGACGTCCGGCAATCTGTGCATCTGTTTCTGCAAGTTCTTCCATCCGGCGATAGGTGGGAGTTAAGGTTGTGGCGGAAAACATGATCCGTTGTCCGTCAGACCATGGATTAAATATGTAAAGATCATCCATTGTTTGAATCGCGCGCATTGGATTCCGGTTTGCGGCTGCATTCTCACTGTATTCTTTAATGATAAAATCGCGCCCGCCTTCCCGCCCGCCGTGCAGCAATGAAGCAAAGGAGCGTCCATCCATCCCGCCCGGATTACTGATTTGCAAAAGATCAAGAAGCGTGGGCAGCAGATCCACAGTCGATACCATATGCATATCGTCAGCGATGTCTTCCGGAAGATGACCGGGCCAGACAAAAAAGAGCGGTGTACGTGTGCTGTCGTGATAAACCTGTGTTTTGGAAAAAGGCAGCGCCATGCCGTGATCCGAAAGGAAAACGATCAGCGTGTTTGATTCCGCACCTGAGCCTCGAAGTGCGGCCAGAATTTCCCCAACGCAGTCATCCGCGCGCCGCACACTGGAATAATAATGCGCCAGTTCTTTGCGAACAACCGGATCGTCAAACAGAAATCCGGGAACCGGAACCTCTTCCGGAGTAAATACACGGGAAGGAACATTCGGATCCGGAATCGTCTCGCCGTTGGAAGCCTGCGCATAAAACGGCTTGTGCGGATCCGAAAGATTCATCATCAAACAAAACGGTTTCCCTGCTTCCCTGGAGAGCCGGATCCCTTCCCGCGCTGAGATTCCGTATGATTCTGCGTTTTTCCGGTCGGCCTTGCGGCCGTCCGGAAGAACATCCAGCTCGGCATCCCATCCGTAAGGCGTATAGGGAGTAGAGTGAGATATTTTTCCGCGAATCGCGGTAAAGTATCCCGCAGATTTCATCAGATCAACCAAGTGGGGATATTTTGCGCTCGGCACCGGATCGAATCCCTCGACCCCGCTGTGATGCGGATAAAGGCCGGACCACATGACATTACGCGACGGCATGCAGTTGGCGACCACCACATGGGCATAATTGAAGCGCATCCCGTTCGCAGCCAGACGGTCTATGTTTGGCGTTGTGTCCGCAAGTTTGCATCCGAAAGCACCGACCGATTCAGCGCTCATGTCATCGACTGTGATAATAAGACAGTTTGGCTGACCGGTCTGCTGCACGGCACCTGCACTTCCCATGACCAAACTCAAACCCGCAATCAGTCCGCGGTTCTTCATAATGACCTTTCATCAAATGTACTAACTCTAATAGAAAAACTACTGAACGTTATTCCGAAATATCTTCCAATTGCTGTATTCTGACATTGTCAATCCAGCACTGTCCGGAACCGGACTGTTCAAAGAAAATGATGTGATGAGTATGCATGTAAGACACTGGCCGACCTTTGAGAGCGGACACTCTTGTATTATCAATCGGCACATCAATGGTTATAAGCGTCCAATCCGTTGTTCCCGTCAGCTCTTGATCGGCATATGTAATGATGCATTTTGGGACACTCCACTTCCCGGGCTTTTCTCGTCCGAACCAGTTGTCCCCGCTACCTTCATTAATACCCATTCGCACAACTCCCGTACAATCACGGGTTTTAATCCGTGCGGAAATCCGATAAACTCCGTCAAGCGGAGTATCCAACTCATATCCGGGTCCCCAGAACCAGCCATACCAGGCAGAAGGTGCTGTGTTTTCTTCTTTTTTTATGCTGATTGAATAATGATCATCATATCCGGATGTCTTATCCCAAAGACAATCAAAATCACTTTTCAGCCAGCCATATTTTCCGGAACTGATCTTCTCAGAAAACGTATTGTAACGTGAAAAAACAGGCAGTTGATATTCCGGCAGCTCTTTCCAGGGGTATTCTTCCGCTTTATTCAGAAGTTCTCTGGCTTTTTGCGGGGTCACAGGAGAAAAACGAATGGCACACGACAAATTCAGAATATCATCCGGCGCCGATTCAGGAACTCCCTGGTAAAGATAACAATGAACATCAAAGAACATCCAGCACAACGAAAACTTCAAAGGCTTGGGAGATTCAAGAACTTCTGTCATCCACCCGCCTTCTTTCGGATCCAGTATACCAAAAAATGATCCGACGTCAGCCATTGGCAACTCACCGCGATATGAATTTCCCTGATAATTCCCTAAAGGATAAAAACCGGTCTTTATCGGATGCGCAGGCACATGCATCTTGGGGGTAAAAATCCAATCTTTCCCATCCGGTGAGCGCACAAAACCCATGTATAAATCTGATTCACCCTGCTGAGCGGACCGCAACCGTTCCGGCATACTGATGCGCTGCAAATGATAGTTGAACGGCTCAATCGTTCTTTCTCCTTTTGCTCCCATCTTTTTTCCTGCACGCCATTCAGAAAGACTTCCGTTCAGCGTCGAACGCAAAATATATTCAAACCCTTCTTCATCTGAAAGGTAGCGCGCTTTGATCTCGGATATGATTTTAGCCGCCGGCTTGGTTTTGTGCGCATTCACGGTCACTGTAAAACCATCGTCAGACAGAACAAAATTTACGGTTTCCATTTTGTAATCCGGATCGTTTCGTGAACCCCAGGTCAATCCTATGCGGGCATCATCGGTTATCACGTCCTGAGTCATTGAGATGTTAGGCATACTCTTATCACCGACCCAATGATCATTTTCCGGTGTAGCTCTGAAACGCAACGTTCGGCCCTGAAAAAGCTCCAGTATCGGCTGCCCCTTCCACAGGACATATTTGGAGTCACCAACCGTTTTAAACTCGGGTGCAACCATTTCAGCGCCAAAAGTTGAAACCGCCATCAGCAAAAAGATGCGTATTACTTTCATATTATACCGCCTATTCATATTGTACGTTTTTCCCGAATTTATTCAGTCGGCGGCGGCGAAACAACGCTCACTGAGATTGCGTCTATGCCAACCATTGCGTCGCCGCCGGAAAAGTCGTTGTCGACCAGTCGAAACGTCAGAAACTGTCCATGACGAATACCAATGCCTGCTGTTCCGGCAATCGTAAATTGGTTTAAATTTCCGTTCAACTTACCAGGTTCAACACCATCACCAATAACCGGTGTTGCAACTGTTCCCAGTGTAGTCCAGTTTGAAGAAATCAGGTTATTGGTAGTTCCGCCGGCGCTGTGGACTTTGTACTGGAGCATAAAAATCTGCGCGGCCGTATTACGATCGCTCCATTGTTCCAATACAAAACTATACCGGATGGTTAAATTTGTATGGCCGTCTTTTCCGGTCTGATCCCGAAACCGGATTCCGGTATAGCCGGTACCTGTGGCAGATGTCGTAAACCACCCTAACGCCCGATCCGTATCACCGGGCAGCCCCATATTGTAAGCACCTGCCGAAATATTCCCACCTACTGATGCCGCCAAGCTCACTGGAATACCATCCGGGTATATATCTGTCTTTACGCACTTCAGATATACTCCCCGAACCGTATTGCCATCATCCCATGTCACATTTCCCGTACCCAGCGAACTGAAATTTTCAGTATACGTAAATGTTTTACTGTCCATCACAATGTAATCGGCAGATACCAGTCCGGCGGAACCAAGCAAATATATTCCCATTCGAAAAAAGTTTTTCGTGACCGCCCCTCCCTTTCTGTCACACCAACGTTTCGGAAATATATTTCTATTCACGATTTCTCAATCTCTGCCGCACAACAAAAAAGCCGGCACTGCTGATTAAGAACAGGTGTAACGATGATGCCTCAGGAATTATCGTCAGTGTAAAGCTGTCTATCCCGGTCATTGAATTTTGATTATTCGCATCATGCTTATCAACTAAACGGAATGTTATGAATTGATTATTTCTCAGTTCAACATCAAATGCTCCGGATATTGTAAACTGATTCGTATTTCCATTAACATAATTTGGATCGGTACCTTCTGAATTATTGTGAATAGGCGTAATTGCTGTTCCTAAAGTAATCCAGTTTGCTGACATTAAATTATTAACATCTCCGTTTGAGGAGTGGATTTTATATTGCAGAATGAATTGATCATCGACTTTATTTCTAGTTCCCCACTGTTCAAGAACAACACTATACTGAAGCGTTATATTATTTGTTTCTCCGGTTTTATTCTGAAAGCGTATTCCGGTATATGACTCTTTAAATCCGCTTGATGTAAACCAGCCCAGCGCACGATCCGAAGAACCGGCCTCCCCCATATTGAAAGGGCCGCCACCACTTTTATTTCCATCAGATGCCGCCACAGTCGTCGGGATCCAGTTTGCCGCTGACAAACTATTATTTGTTGTCGACATCATATACACGCCTTTAATCGTGTTTCCATCATTCCAGGTTACATCTCCCGAACCTAACGAATTGAAATTTTCAGTGTACGAAAATGTTTTACTGTCCATCACAATAAAATTGGCTGAAACCATTCCGGCGAAACCAATCAAACCTGTTACCAATCGAATAATACTATTCTTCATAACCCTTCCTTTCTGTTCTGTTTTTACTCCGTCCGGCTTCACAGCACCTGCTGCGCCGGAATTTACTACCCGAAATTACAGCTCAACAGACAGCGTAATACTGTCCAGTCCGACCATTGCATTTCCCTTAGAGATATATTTGTCGATAATCCTGAATGTAATGAACTGATTGTTTCTAAGCTGAACGTTCACTGATCCCTCGATTGCAAACTGATTGCTGTTACCGTCGATGTACCGTTCAGAGTTAGAAGAATCCGCCGGCGCCTTTGCGCTGCCAAGATCCGTCCACGATTTTGAATTCAGATTGTTCTCTGTCCCGTTTGTGCTGTGAATCTTATATTGCAGGACAAAGGTTTCCGGATTGTCGTTGCGGGCGCCCCACTGCTCCAAAACAAATTTATATTTTAACGTCAGATCGTCTTTGCCGGTCTGATTTCTGAAACGCACACCGATATAAGACTGTCCGATGCCGCTGGTGGTAAGCCAGCCCAGCGCGCGGTCTTTAGAACCTTCCTTGCCCATGTGATATGCACCGCCGGTGGAATGCTGCCCATACGATACACCCAGTCTTTCAGGAATGCCGACGGAGGAGGAAATCATATATACACCGCGCACGGTGATGCCGTCGTTCCAGCCCGACGCGACAACGCCCAGCGAACTGAAATCTTCTGTATACGAAAATCCTTTGCCGGTCATATTAATATAATTTCCGGATACCATTCCGGCGACGCCGGATAAGCACAGAACTGCAATGAGTTTTTTCTTCATGTTTTCGCCCTTGTTATATTTAGCTGTATCTTATATTCAACTGTATATGCTAAATGTTAATCCTGCAAGCTGAAAATTCTGTTTTTAAACTCATCATTTAACCTGCCACGCACCGGCCGGCGAGATGAGCGCCGTGAATTCTTTTCCTGCCGTTTCCAATCCTTTTTTCGGTTTCCACTGAACGGACACATCGCCGTTTTCCAGCACACCTGCCGTTATGCCATAACCGGCGGCACGTCCGGTTTCCACGCCCATGTAATGCGGCTTTCCGCAAACATCAATACCGGTTGAATCCGCCGCATGCGGAACCAGTACGGTGACAAAGACCTCTTCTTTTCCGGCGGTGAACTTCCGGCGGGAGGAGACGGCGTAATCGTTCATACCCCACAGTTTCGGCTGGAGTTGAACGCCATACTGCGTTCCGCGTTTATAATCGAAATAGACCATCAGACGGCGGCCGGAGACAAAATCCTGCGCCGCATCGAACCAGTGCAGTCCTGATCCGGGCGGACTGAACAGCTGCCACACCGGGCCGCCGATCATTCCGTCCGCCGTTTTTCCGGGAATAAACCGGTCGACGACAATTAAAATTCCCTCCGGCCGCAACAGCGTCTGGCGGGTCCACGACGAATCGTATGTCCAGACGCCTTCGTAGCTTGCCGATCCAAAACAGCCGTTCTCATTTTCTTCCACAGAAAAACCGGTCAGCAAACCGCCCTGCTGATTGTCGGCATACATACTGCGCGGTGCAAATCCGTTCACGGCGAATTTTACCGGCGCGCGCAGAAACTCGGAGACATCGCTCTGATAATTTATTAAACAGCCGAGCCGCTGATATTCTTTGTTTAAATCAACCGTCAGACCGCCGGTATCGAGAACCAAATCAATCCGTCCCGGCGGACAGATCACTTTTAAAACGCGTTCGCCGGTTTGCGGATCGTTGACGATGGAGAGCAGCTGATCGTTATTGAGAATCTGCGGTTCCTGATTTTTTGAACCCGGCGGATAATAACAGACTTTCAGGTTTTCCGAAATCCGGTCAAACCGCTCAATAATTTTTTCGCCGCTTTTACCGGCGACAAAAAGTTTGGAAAGGAACAGTTCATACGGACCGTCCGACGGCGCAATTTTCCGGTAATCCCGGTACCACGCAACACCGCCGCGATCAAATGAAAGTCCGCGCAAATAATGGTCGCTCTCTTTTTCAATTTCGGCGCGCGGAAAATTCACCAGCTGAATCGCAACGGTGTTCAGTTTCAGATTGTCACATTTGCCCTCCAGTCCATCCGGATTGGTATGGCTGTAGCCGAGATTGCGCCGGGTTTCATGAAAGCGCCGGCCGGGCGTTTCACTCTGCCAGTCCGCGCTGTCCTGATAATCGAGCATCAGCCGCAAATTGGATGACATGCGGTACCAGTAATCCGACGCCATTCCACCGGTCTGATTGTATGGAAACTCCAGCGTCGAATCGCTCACCACAAATGTGTTCGCCTGCCCCGGCCATTTGCTCCAGTGCGAACGGCTTAAATAGAGAATTCCGTCGACTTCATAATGATACACTTCAACGCGATTGTCTTCGTGTCCGTGAAATGTGGTGTTCTGCCGGTCGTTCAAATACAGCGCCGCATACGGATTTCCCGCTGTCCGCGCCGGATTTAAAATCAGCCGGTCCGGAATTTTATAGGTCGCCGGATAAAGCAGTGAAACCGCGGATGAAACACCGGGCATCTCTGCCGTTATTCCGGCGCGATAAAAAGCTCCTAAGCGGCTTTCCAGTACTTCACGCTGCTGATTTTCCGGCACGCGCTCGCCTTTATGGTCGCGCGCATATCCGGCGGTTCCGGCGAGCAGTGTTTTTTCCGCCGCCCAAAGAAGCGTCGGATCGCCGGTGCATTCAACGGCCGCAATCAAACCGTCGACGTACGCCTCCTGCCCGTGTCCGTCGCCGGGCGCGACAACCAGACCGGACGGACTGACATGATCGCGCAGGCGGTACAGCATCGCGCGCATTTTACCGCCCTTCAGTTTCTCTTCTTTTCCGAGGATTCCGCCGAGCTGCAAAATCTGCGGAAACCAGTGCGCGACATAGCCCGGTTCATAATTATCGCCGGGGCCGTAGAAATCCATCCAGACCGCTTCCGCATATTCCGCCCAGTTTCCGGCGCGCTCAGACTGCGGAAAAAGTGTTTTTGCGTATGCCTGCGCAATTGCAAAATGCAGCGGACGGTTATTGGGGCCGCGTTCCGCCGGAAAAAAATATGTTTCGGCAACCTGCTGAATCCGTTGACTCAGCTCCGGCGTTACTCTGCCGTCCTGCCGGAGAGCATCGTACAGCGTCATAATCCGCGCCTGAGAAAAAAAGCATCCGGCCATCGTCGCGGTCACCGACTTGGTGGTGTGAGCGTTTAATACAACCTGCCCGCTTTCTGTTTCATCGAGTTGCAGATATTCCGTTAACAGCCAAAGCCGCAATAAAGCTTTCTGCTTTGAGGTTTCAGTGTTTTCCGCAACTTCCGCCAATCCATCGGCAATAAACCGCCGGACTTCCATGTTCGGTTTCAACTGTTTAATCAGCGTTGCTTTGTCGGCGGCGCTCACCTGCTCAACTGAATCAGCGCAGCGCTGCAGGATTAATTTGTTATCCGCCGCATATCCGGTGGACAGCAGGGAAAGTACAATGAATATATATTTAAAATTGTTCATAATTTACTCCTGCGGCACCGCCAGCCGGTCGCCATCCACCGTCCAGTTTTCAAAATCATAGCGTAATTGAACGCCGGCAAAATCAACGGTGACCACCGGACTTTTCCAGTCCTGAACCGCCCAGGGTGAATCGAGCATTTTCCACTGATTATAATGAACCGGCTGTTCGTTGATGAAATGCTTCCCGTCCGGCGACTTTCCGAGTTCTGTAAAAACAATCCGCAGTGAATCGCCGGAAATGGTTTTATACGAAAATTCGGGGCGGCTTTTGTTCATCTTCGAAACGTCGGTGCGGTTTTCTTTCAGTACATCATTGATGAACGCCGCCAGCTGTTCGTCAACATTACCTGCATACCGGCCGGCATCCGCCGTTTCCAGCACCCACGCATTTTTGCGTGCGTCGGCCCAGCGGATGTCTACCGGAAAGGCAACGTCGGCTTGGGTTGTATTTCTTTCCCATGTCGTCGGCGCCATGGAATAAAAACCGAACAGCATGTTTCCAGCGTGGTTGAATATCCATGAATTCGTTTCAACCTGCTTCACGATGGCGCCGGATTTTACAAATGTAATGTATTGTTTATAAAATTCATAACCAGACGGCACATCATATAATCCAATGGCCGTACGCTGGTGCTGCATCCGGTGACTGTACGGGTTTTCGCCGGAACCGAAGTTATTCAAATCTGTTCTGCCGAAATACGGCTGGCGGTAATTTTCCTGAAACACATAAAAATGGCTGGACGGTTTTTCGGAAATCCACGTCAGATTCAGCGCGCGCTGTTCTTTAAACACCGCGGTTTTAATTCCTTTTTTTCCATCATAGTCAGTCTCACCGATCGTCAGAGAATATGCCGGCGTATGATAAAATGTTTTCCGGATCACCGCTTCTTCAAGCGTTTCTCTTTCAGAGCTGAAAATGTGACTTTCAAATTTTTCACGTTCCGCCGAACGGTCGTGTGCAATTTTTTCAAAAACCGGCGGCATCTGATATTCACCGAACAGAAACATCACCGGCAGATCGTCGAACACCTGCGGATAGCGCGCGCCGAAATACAGCCAGCCGACTGCTTTCGTATTAAGCAGACCTTCGGTTTGCGCCAGATTTTTATAATATTTGCAGCGGTAGAATGTTTCGGCCTGATATCCCTGATTCCAGTCGGTGGCAAGATTGAGCATGAAATAATCCAGCACCATCGTTGCGCGTTTTCTCATTTCGGAATCTTTTGAAAACTCGGCGAGCATTTTTACGGCTTCGATATCGCACATAAAATAAATCTGCGAATGCTCAACCTGATTCTTAACGGCGAAGTACTGAAAAATTTCATCAATGTTTTCTTTGCAGTACTGTTTAATCTCCGCCGCTGATTTTGAACTGACGGTTTTGCCGCGAAAATCAATGGCATAATCTGTATTTACCGGCATGTCCGCATCGCGAAAATCCGGCCAGTATTCTGCAGCCAGATATCCGGCGACATAAAGATACAGCCGCATATTCACTGTTCCGGCGGAGCAGTCATAATTCCACCGCTGAAGCAGTTCTTTCTGCAGTGTCATCATATCGTCCGGCAGAAACTCCTGTCCCAATAATGTCGTCCACAGCGAACGGGTTGTCGACCAGGGACCGTCTTGCGTATTATCGCACAGGCTGACCGCGGTGCGGAACACAGCACCGGCACTGTCTTTTTCGGGCTGTCCGCTCAGAATTCTGGCACTGACCGGATTAATCTGGCGTTTCAACAGTGTTGACGCATTGCTGCCGCGATTCACTTTATACCATCCAGCAGCAACCGGCTGTTCCAGCATGTGCGCCATGATTTCGTTTCTGCGGGCGGCAAAATCTGCACCGGAAACTGTATCGCCGATACTGTTTGATGAAACCGCCAGCGACAGCAGAAATCCGGTAATCAGTGAATTATTTTTTACCTGACTGAATGCAGAACAGACCAGTCCGCCGGATAATAATAAAGCCAATGTTTTCGTTTGCGTGGTTTTCACAATACACATCCTCTCAATCTGTTTTAGTTGTTTTCCGGCAGAAACACAGGTTCGGATTTCACCGCCCATGGACATCCCGCCTCGTAGAAACTTTTCTCTTCGACGAACATTTTTTCAGTCAGCGGATCAATCCCGGCAATATACCGGTTAATGTCCCCCGCCTTTAAACAATCGTCATCTGCGCCAACCCGGGTTTCGCCGATAAATTTTTCCGGCACGTTAACAATGCGTCCTGATTCAAACCCTTTTTCGATGCAGCAGACATGCTGCCAGCTGTTCGCCACGGTGGCCGCCGGGGAACCACCATAATCAATTGCATCGCACACCTGTTCATAAATCATCCGGCAGAAATCGCCGTTTCTATATCCGTCGCCGATGCGCTCACACTCTTCAAATCCGTTTTCTGTCCGCCGGTAAACCACCGCATCGTTATTGAACTCCCAAACGATCTTGCCGTTTTCAAAAATATACTCTGTCTTCGGATCGCGCCGTACATCCGTGGAATGAGACGCGATATATGTGATGTGAACATCTGTATCGGTATGAACGCGCAGAAACTGTGTGTCGCACGATTCAATATGTTTTACTCTGTAATTTTCGCAATACACCGAATCCGGTACCGCTGTTTTGTTCTCTGTTTTTCCGGCGGCATACAGCATATTATTCAGGTAATGCGCCGTCGCGTTCATCATCGGGCAGTCATTGATTACTTTTCCGTTATACCGCAGTTTTCCCCGCCACGCATTACTGTAATATGCATCCGCACGCTGCCACAGCACCCGGCTTTTTGCTGAAACCAATCGTCCTAATTCTTGATTCAATACGATCTGTTTAATCCGCTTCAAGACCGGTGAATAAATATTCTGAAAGCAGATCGCCAGAATTTTTCCTGCGCTTTCCTGCGCCGATTTCATTTGCATGCATTCATCTACTGTTCCGGCAACCGGCTTTTCGCAAATCACATGATAGCCGGCGGACAGCGCCTTAATGCTCATTTCACAATGATCAGCAATCCCGACCGGCAGTACAATAATATCGGTCCGCCCGCATTCGCCGGCCAGTAATTCTTCATAGTTTGTGTAAACCCGGCCGCCAGCAGACTCAATTGCTCCGGCCGTTGCCGCCTGTTCATCCATGAACTGTTCGAGAATCAGCACCGCCGCCAGTTTCACCGTGTTGCGCCGTTCCAGCGAACGAATTAAATGATAATGATACCGCGCATATCCGCCGACACCGACTAAAGCAATATTTTTCATTCACCCGTCCGTTACAATGTAAAATCAGTTTATGAATCAACAGATACATAGTGCCAGAAATCCATTTTGCTGGCGCAACTCATATTCTGTTGAATGTCATATATAGCTATAATAAAAAAGTTATCCTCGTCAATGTCAATGCGTAATTTGTGAAAACCGGTTTGCCCGGGCAGCCCGACGTCAAGACGGGAGAACTGATGCCGACCGGCGCAGACAGAATTTCGCTTTAAATACCGCAGTTTCCGCATCCTTATCTGAAGGATGTTCCTGTGCTTTCTGCAAAACATGAACCGCATACTGCGCCGCCTCTTCCATCGGCAGTTCCATGGTGGACAGTTCAAACGGGTCAACCAGCGGAGCACCGTCGTATGAAAGCAGTGAAACATCCTCTGGAACCCGTATTCCGGCCTGATGCAGAAATGAAAGAAATGTAACGGCGAACGTGTCGTGGTGCAGAAACAGCGCCGTGCAGGGTTTTATGGTTTTTGTAATCCATGCATTATCAAGATGTCCCTGCATCTGTTCTGCGTCCACCCAGACCGGCGGTAACGGCCGAAGCCCGGCGGACTTCATTGCATCAGCATATCCGATCCAGCGGGGATAATGTTTGTAATCCGCCGGTAGCGGTATGCCGTCCCATATACGCGGGAAAACAACCCGGATTTTTTTATGCCCGAGCGCAATAAGATTCTGCGTTCCGTTTTCAAATGCTTCGCGCTCATCAAATGCAATAATGTGACATCCGGTGATGTTGCATGTCAGGCGGGCCAGATCTAGTATCACCACCGGAACTTTTTCTTTGACCAGCCGCCGCAGCGCTTTTCCGTTTTCATTACGGGAACACGGTACAATCACCACACCGTCCAGTTTGTCGCCGGCCAGCAGTTCTTGAATAATATCCAGTTCTTTCCGGCTGTCGTCAAAGTGCTGAAAAAACAATGCCTGATATCCGTTTTCCCTGGCCAGTTTTCCGAATTCTCCGACAACGCGGGATGTCAGCGGCATGGTCACATTCCGGACAATCAGCGCCAGCGTTTCTGTGCGTGATTTTTTTGGAGAATTAATCAATGTTCCTTTACGCGGAAGGCGGACAACTAGTTTTTCTTTTTCTAAAACTTTAACGGCTTTATCTGCAGTCATCAAACTGACGCCGTACTCCTCCGCCAGCTGTTTTGTGCCCGGGAGCATGCCGGCATATTCGCCAGAGGCGATTTTTATGAGTATGGCATCAACAACCCGGTTGTATTTATTGGCAACCCGTGTGTTCTGGGGCAAATCCATTTCTTTTGTCGTTTTCAACCGAATCTTTCTCACATTTGTTTCTACCGGCGGCGCAAAACATAAGCTGGTGTCCGATGCTTATATCTCCTCTGAGTCACCACGCTTCAACACATCATAAACGGTTAACCCGGACAACTCTTTATTTGCATTTCTCAGAAAAATAAAACTGGCGGTATAACCAAGAAGTATACAGGCGATCATTGCAAACGGAGTATAAAAAATCCAGTGCAGACTGGTATAATTTTTCACAAGCACCGTACAAACAATGCTGCCGATTGCTCCGATTGCCGCGCCGATGCTTGATGTCCGGCGCGTAAATATTCCCAGAACATAAATTCCGACAAACCCGCCGCCGAGCAGCGCAATAATTTCCATCCACACCCTGAAAATTGAATCCATCGGCATTTGCGCCATTACATATGCAAGGCCTGTGCCGAACGCACCGGTCAGAACACAAGAAACCTTCATCAGTACAAGCTGCATACGATCCGTCGCCCGCCGCGAAATTCTTTTATAGAAATCTTCTCCGACAAGCGTTGCAACACTGTTCATACTGCCCGCCAGTGTTGAAAGCGCCGCGGCAAAGATTCCAGCAATAATCAATCCCGCAATTCCGGCAGGAACACCCTGAACAACAAATAAAGGAATCACCTGATCATTACGCATCCCGGGATCAAGAAGTTGCGGATGCGCATGGAAATAAGCAAATATTGAGATTCCCGCCATCGTCACCAGCACTGCGATCAATACACCGCACGCCATACTCATTGCTGAAAGCCGGCGGACATCCTTCAGCGGAGTTGAAAATACGCGCTGCACCGCCGGCTGATTTGATACAACAGAAATTCCTTCAACCAGTATTGCAAAAAAATACATCCACAGCACCGGCTTGCTGCAATCCCAGCTCCAGATGGCCATATCGAACCGACCGAACTCTTTTCCCGTTGAAACAAATTCGTCCCAGCCGCCCGGTAATCCGTCAACCGCGCAGAAAATCATTAATATAACACCTAGAAACATTAATGCGCCCTGAATCACATCCGTCCAGACAACGGCCTCAAATCCGCCGGTCGCCGTATAGAACGTAGCAATCACGCCCATAATTAACACGCTCATTCCAACATCGATACCGCTCACCGCCGAGATTGCCAGCGACGGCAGCAGCAGTGAAATGCTGATCCGTCCGGCGGCATTAAACACAATATTCTGCAAGCTCGCCAAAAACCGCAGCGAAGGATGGAACCGCTGTTCAAGATATTCGAATGTTGATGTTAACCGCAGCCGGCGCAGCAGCGGAAACAAACCGTAACTTTGCAGCAGCACCACAACCGGCGTAAACATCAGCGGTGTAAGCCAGACCAGATTCGTTCGAAATGCCATCGCCGGAATCGCCATAAAACTGATGGCGCTCGTTCCGGTGGCGAACATACTCACCGCCGCCGCCCACCATTTCACATTACGTCCGCCAAGCGCATACGCCACACTGGATTTCTGCCGCGCCGCAAAATACACGCCGACTCCCGCCATTAACAAAAAGTATGCCGCCAGAATACTGTAATCCACCCAGCCGAACCGTTTAACGGTGTGCCCGAGTTCAATTCGCGCAACCGGCACATCCGGCGAAATCAAAAACGTACCGGATTTCTGTTGAACAATCGCGCCGCCGGCAACCGGCTGATTCAGCTCTCCGCCGGAAATCCAGGTATCGGTTACCGTGTGGTAAATCCAGATTTGCTCTGATTTTTCCGCCACAGTTTCGCCGGAAAATACCGAATCAAGCGGTGCAATACTTTTACAGCCTCCGAACAGTGTGAAATGCGCCTGACCGGAAGAATAAATCGGAGAACCGGCCAGCGGTTCCGGCATATCATTCAACTGCCGCCAGCCGGTATGAACCGTTCCGTCGAGCGGCTTAATCCGGAATCCCCAGCCGTCCTTTAATGCGCAGCGCTGCTCCGGTGACCATCCGCCGAAAATATACAGCTCAGAACTCAACGTACCCATCGCCGGAAAAATCCGGCCTGTTCCCGGGAAAGCAATCTGCCGTTCCCAGACCGGATTCGGACTGGAAATATTCAGCGAAAAAAGTTCCGGCGATGTGAGCAGCGGATCAAACGACATTAATCCGCCGGCAATATAAAGAACACCGTCCATCACCAGTGCACCTGCTGCCGCCAAAGGCACCGGCAGCGTCGGCAATTCTTTTATACTCAACTCCGTTCCATCAAACTGCAGACAAAAAACCTGACCGGAAATTTTTCCGTCAACAATCCCGCCAGCCAGAATCAGACTGTCCGGACCGGCTGTTGCAACCGCCGGAAAACGCAATGCATTCTGAAATTCCGTTTCTGCAATAACAGAACCGTCATCCACTGAAATCAGCCGGGCGCCGCGCTCTTCAATAAGCACCGCACCGCGGGACATGCTTCCGACCGAAACTGCATTCGTTGACAAAATCAATTCCGGTTCAACAGGAACCACATGAATCGCCGCCGCACCAAGATTCCCGCCGGACAACATACAAATCAGACCAGCCACACAAATTCGAACCGTATTCGTCATAACACTCCCTTGCCGGATAGTTTCAAAAATCAGCGTTCTTAATAATTCAACTGAATATTATATACAACTATTTTGTTTGGTGGATTGTAAAAGCAAGTGTCCGGGTAGAGATGTTTGATTCATGCCGCGATTTCCTGATCGGACCATTCCCCCGCTGTTTCAAAATTCAATATCTTACGCGGATAGATGTTAGTCCATGTTTCGATTTCGTGAAGCATTTTTTGCTGATTCGTTCCACCAACGTTCTCTCTTTCGGAATAAACCAGCGCAACAAGAACGGATCAGTGAACCGCCTACAGGTGTTTTTTCAGGAATAATACTATTTTGTCAGTTAATTCTTTTTCTGCCAGATGCTGATGGAGACTATGTCCGGCATTTTCAACGCGGTTTAATTCACTTTGGACACCGGCTTTCCACAATGTTTCATGAAGGCGTTCGCTTTGCGAGATAGGAACGCGGGGATCTTTTGTCCCGTGCCAGATGGAAAAAGGCGCTGAATCTTTTGTGACGTAAAGCTGTGGACTGGCGGCAGCGGCGAGTTCCGGTTTTTCTTCCAGAGTGCCGCCCAGCAATTGTGCCCGCGTATTAAAAAACGGATCCCACATTTCCCTGGCAGTGAGATCGGAAGGACCGCAAACATCTATCACCGCCTGTACACAGCTTGAAAAATTTAAATTTTCGCCGGCATCAAACTGCCGGGTATTCCCGGTAACACCAAGCAAGGATGCGAGATGACCTCCTGCCGAACTGCCCCATGCGGCAAAGCGGTCGGGATCAAGATTGTAGTCAGCTGCGTTTGCGCGCAACCAACGTACGGCGGCTTTGCAATCCTCAAGTTGCGCGGGGAAACGGTTGTCCGGTGTAAGCCGGTAGTTGATGCTTGCGATGGCGTATCCATGCCGGACAAAACCGTTTTCTAAAGGAGGACAGTTATTTTTATCCCCCCCGCCCCATCCACCGCCATGCACCCAAATAATGAGAGGCAAAGACTGTCCGGTTTCATTTTTCGGCAAATAAATATCCAGCGTCTGTTTTTCGTTTCCTCCGGAAACATAATGGATGTTATAGCAGGAAGTAACTTCATCGGATATTTTTGAAGTTTTCTGCGCGAACAGGTCGGTTGGAGCGTGTAATATACCGCATAAGCAAAGTAACTTGGAAAATTTATTCATACGAAGTGCTTCCTATTATTCGATAAAATAAATCGTAAATGAGGTAGATTATAAAAGCAAGTGACCTATTGAAGATTTTTGATTTGTATTAGTCACGATGAGATCTGACAGTCAGGCAGAAGAAATGTTACCCCTGTTAGGGTCAAAAACAAAAATCCCTCCGGCGTGGATGCCGGAACGAACAGGAGTAACAGAGATGACAGTAAATGATAAAAGTATCGGCACCAGGCTTGGATTGCTCAATCTGGCCGAAGAGCTTGGCAATGTATCCAAAGCCTGCAAGTTGATGGGCTTCAGCAGAGATACGTTCTACCGCTATAGAGATGCGGTGGAATCCGGCGGTGTAGACGCGTTGCCGGATGCAAACCGGCGTGTTCCGAATCACCGTAACCGCGTGGATGAGCGTATCGAGAATGCGGTGATAACGATCGCACTTGATAATCCGGCATTAGGTCAGTTCCGTGTCAGCAATGAGTTGCGCAAAGCTGGAGTGATGATCTCAGCGGGCGGTGTACGCAGTGTCTGGCTGCGGCATAACCTTGAGACGATGAAAAAACGGCTGGCGGCGCTGGAAAAGAAGGTCGCATCAGAAGGACTCGTACTCACTGAAGCACAGATCGTTGCACTGGAGAAAAAGAAAGAGCTGGATGCGTTCGCCGGTGAAATCGAAACCGCCCATCCGGGCTATCTTGGTGCACAGGACACCTTTTACGTCGGAACGATTAAAGGTGTCGGGCGGATATACCAGCAAACGTTCATGGATACCTACAGCAAAGTGGCGCTGGCCAGGCTTTATACGATGAAAACATCGTTAACTGCTGCAGATATGCCTAATGACCGGGTGCTGCCGTTCTTTGAAGAACACGGGATGGGCTTACTGCGCATGCTCACCGATCGCGGAACGGAGTACTGCGGGAAAGCGACGCATGATTATGAGCTGTATCTGATGATCAATGACATCGAACACACCCGAACCAAGGCAAAATCACCTCAGACCAACGGGATCTGTGAACGGTTCCACCGGACGATCCTGAATGAGTTTTATCAAATCGCGTTCCGGAAGAAAATCTACCGGACGCTGGATGAGCGCAGACCGGTCTGGATGAATGGCTCGTGTATTATAATACGGACCGGACGCATCAGGGAAAGATGTGCTGTGGGCGTACTCCAATGGCTGCGTTCGCAGATGGAAAAGAAATCTGACTTGAAAAAGTCGATGCATTGAATAGAAAGAAAGAAATCGTACCGGCGGCAGCCTGATAAAATCGCGATCCTGACAGGGCGGACTGTCAGATCTCATCGTGACTAATACATTTGATTCTTGTCGCTGCTTCCTGATTGAACCGGTCTTCGGCTGCTCCAGAATTCAGTGTCTTGCGTGGATCGGTGTTGATCCAGATTCCGGTTTCCTGAAACATTTTTCTGCTGATTCATCCTGACGTTTTCCCTTTCGGAATTAACCGAGTGCTCTATCCCCTCATAATCAAGTTAGAACTCGTTTTCATACAGACCGCATACGGTTCATCTTTCATCCGATGCTCGGCTACTGCCGGGGAACATCGTTTGACTACAAAGTGCGTTTCAGCCGTTCCTGCACTCCTGCAATGTGACGTACTGTTGCTCCGCTGCGGAACAGCACTCAATTTGAATGCGTTCTTCCTGACCCAAATGTTTTCCTTTTCACGGGCAAAGCGTGCTGCGCTCTGCCTGTTCCATATCGATGTCCCTTTCCTTTATCTTGATTGAATGAAGAACGACTCATTCCAACATGGAATTTCTTCGGACTCCAACCGGACACTTGCTTTACATTCTACCTGATTATTTGCATCCCGGACACCGGCCTCTCTGCGCCGGCGTTTAAAACCGTTTATTTTTCCGGATGTGCTGAATAACAATTCGGCAATCTTCAATAACTTCATAGGTATGCTCAAAAAGCGTGTCAAACTGTACACTGTCGCCGGCTTCGAGCAGATAGCTCTCATTCGGCAGGGTAATTTTTACTTTTCCGGCGAGCACCCAGCAGGTTTCGTAATCGTCGGCGCTGTGAGCACGCGGGTCGTTGCGGATCGCGCCGGATTTTGCCTCGGCATACAAACAGCGTGAGTTGGCAAATTCAATCTGCCGGAAACGAAAGTCGCCGACTTTTCGCGCTGTTTCTTTGGTAACGTGTGCCGTGCGGGATTCCGCCAGCGCAATCAGCTCCGCCGCCGTAATTCCAAATGCTTTTGCAAAACGAAACAGCGTATTCAGCTCTGCCGCGCTTTGGTTGCGCTCCAGTTTTGAAATCACTGCCGGAGAAATCCCGGTGCGCTGCGATAAATCCGCGATCGTGAAACCGTCACGCCTGCGCAAATCGCGCAGCACCGAAAAATCAAATTCACCGGACTGATTCATTCGTACAACATAAACAGCACGAACTGGTCTCGCAATAACTTTGTTTTTAGCAAAACCTCCGGATTGAAATTATCGAATACCGCAAAGTACACAAAATTTATAATTGTTCTGCACGCACTTCATGCAAAAGTGATTCGCCGTTTTTGAAACGTCGGAATTCATCCATCATGTAATCCGCCATTCGGTTCAATTCAGCTCCTTTTGATCCGGCGATATGCGCGCTCAGTTGAATATTCGGCACAGTGTAAAGTTTTGATCCGGCAACCGGCGGTTCCGGCCATTGCACATCCAGCAGTGCGGTGAGATCGTGGCGGCGCTGCATGACATCAACAAGATCATCTTCGTTCACCTGCCGCCCGCGCCCGACATTGATAAATACCGCACCGGGCTTCATCCGTTCAAACAGGGGTTTATTCAAAATTTGCGAATTATCCGGCAGATCAGGAAACAGATTCACGACGGCAAATGATGTTTCGAATGCTTCTTCCAACGGCACAGTTCTTTGTTCTGCGCGGAACGGCACAACCACCGGCACCAAACAATGTTCCTTCAGCCATTTCTGTAGGAGCTGCGAAATCATTCCGTTCCCAAGAATTGCAACACTGCCGCCATAATTCCCGAATCCGCGGAAACTGTTTTGCACTGTCGCCGCCTCCGGTGTTTTGCATTCGCGACTGTTACGGAAATAGCCGGCACCGGCGAGCAGGACCTGACTCAAGGCGAACTGTGCAACCGGAATGGCGTTCGCTGCTGCGGCACTGCAGACTTTTATTCCGGCGTTCAGAAACGGGTCGCGGAAATACCCGGTTGCGCCGGCGGCATAGAAAACGGCTTTTAAGTTCGGAAGCTTTTGAATCTGTTCCGCTGTCAGCTTCGGCGCGTGCCAAGTCGAAAAAATGACATCGAGGCTGTGCAGTTTTTCGACGTGTTCATTAAAATTTCCGGTTGTGATAACAACCGGGTACAAATGTGCCTGCTCAGTCAGCGCCGCTTTCCACCCGGCATTAAAAACGATATCTGTTACACAGCGATCGGGCGACCAGTCGGCGCCATCACAAAAAAATGCTGCATTCATGAATTCACTCCTTCAATTTCTGTCGCTTTCCTCGCAATCCGTTTTCCGCTGTGCATCATTATCAATCCGATGCCGCCGATGAACCCGGCCAGAATTAGCACAACCAGCCGCGCCGCCGGAAGTTTCAACGGGACCAAAAGAATCAGTGTTAACCCTCCGAGCAGCGCTGCAAAACGTCCGATTTGAATCAGCTGAAACGCATCGTTTGCATTGCCGGTCTCGCGAGAAAAATCAATTGGCTGACGCATTTTCCGGTAGAAAGTTTCTGCTGCCATTTTTTCTTCCGGTGAAACGTTCTTCCAGAAAACACAGGCGATGAAAAATCCGGTGCAGCCTCCAGCAAGCACCGAAAGCCCCATGATCTGATATGAAAAACGCCATCCAAAAATAAATTCAAGAATACTTGGAAGAAATCCGCCGGCAATTGATGACAGCAAACCCCAGCGCGGCACTTTCCGGAAAAACAAAAACAGCGTCAGCGGAATCATCTGCGGAAAAATCAGCCGGCCGGCAAGCTGCATCATTAAATCAAAAATGGTGACATCTTTTGCATACGAATAGATCAGTGCGATGCTCATGATGATAACGCCGGAAATGACGGTGGCAATTTTTCCGAAAAAAACTTCGCGCTCCGGCGACACCGCAGCGAATCCGAATTGTTTTCTTACCGGCGGCATTAAATCGCGTACAATTAATGCGGCATTTTGATTCAGTCCTGTATCAAGCGAACTGATCGCGGCCGCAAAAATGGCCACGAGCATGATGCTGAACGTTCCGCGCGGAAGAACATTATAACTGGCAACAGCGTAAGCATACTCCACCGCTTTTGCCGGCGATGTATCCATTGCCAGTACCTGTTCTGGAAGAAACAACCGCGCATAAATCGGCGGAATAAAAAATACAGCAAGACCAAGCACCATCAAAATTCCAGCGAACGCAGAGGCCTTCCGTGCTTCACGCCCGTCTTTGGCGGAAAAATAACGGACGCCCTGAAACAGGCTGGTCTGATTTGCGAATTGAATCACAAACGCAATAACGATCCAGGCAAGCGTATATTTTGCTGTCCAAATGGTTTCTCCGGCGGGAACCGGTGTGATAAATGTCAAATCATCGGCAACGCCGGGCTGATTCATTGCGGAAATAAATCCACTGACACCACCGGACTTGAGTAGACAAAGAGCGGTTACGATTGAAATCACCGCAACCAGAACGAGTCCCTGAACAAAGTCGTTTGCCATCACGGCCCAGTTCCCGCCGATTGTGCAGTAGAAAACAACCACCGTGCCGACAACGGCAATGAGCAACTGAACGGAAACATCGGGTATCACCGTTTTTGTAAATACGGCGAGCGTATACAGTACGACGCCGGACCACATATATCCGTTCAATACCAGCAGATATGTGACGATCTGTTCTGATGTTTTTCCAAACCGTTCTTTGAGAACTTCAGCAAACGTAACCACGCGCATCTGCCGGTACCATGCGGCGAGAAACAGCGCTGCCAGCAGGAACCCGGTAATGTTCGCCAGATAGATTGCGAGCGGACTCCAGCCCGATTGATAAATTCCGGCGGCGTTGCCGACAAATGTGTATGCGCTGATTCCGCTCATAAACATGCTGGCGCCAACCAGCCACCAGCAGCCGCGTCCGCCGGCGCGGAAATAATCAATTCCCGTATTTACAATACGCCCGAAAACAATTCCGACACATACCAGCACACATAAATAAACACCGATAATGATTAGATCCAGATTTGTTCCCATCCGGAGACCTCCTCGTTTCGAGTTTTATAGTTCGAAGAGTGCAGGAAGAGAACCGGTGTGCCGGTTAAATCGTTTAAATTACAAAAATGTGTTTAATTCTTTGTGCCGGTTTTTTTGCATGGGCAGGTTGCGCCGTCTTCCCATGCCGGCGCAATCTGTGTAACCGTCGGATGCTTAGGAATCCCGCGCTCATTGTTGTACAACAATCGAGCAAGTTGATCGACAGCCGCCCGCCCAACCAGATTTTCGTTTTCATTAACTCCAGCGACCAGTGATTCTGCGCCGCTCCGGCTCAATGTAACAAATGCAGTCTCTTCAGGGATACGGATCTCCGTTTGTTGCAATGCTTTCCAAACCAGCCTGTCTATTCCTGAACTGATAATGATATCCGGTTTGTATTTTTTATACCAGACAAGCAGCTGTTTTAAATCAACCTCGCCGCATTCGAGCACCGGAATGATTCCTCGTTTTTTCTGCGCATATTCCTGCCCGTAAAACCCGGAACTCCACCGCCGCAATGTCCGTGCGCTGCCGTGTCCTGCGATGATCAGGCCGGGGCGTAAATATCCCTTGCGACGAATATGATGCAGCGCCATCCGGATTCCTTGATATTGATCCGGGCAGACGCGATGCAGTGTGGGTTTCAGCATGGAATGTCCAATTGCCAGCGCTGAAATTTTTTCCCAGTCCAGCGATAAATGTCCGCCGCCGAATGCCAATGGTGGGATTAAAACACCGGTAATATTACGTGCGTATAAAATTTCTGACAGCCGGCGGGAACTCGCCACTTTTTTGTCCCGTAGAAAAAACGGTTCCACAGAAAATCCGGTTTCTTTTGCGCGCTGAACAATCCCATCCCATAAACGGCGATGGTATGCGCTCGATTCAACCTGTTCTCGTACACCGTTATAGATTGCAGCAAGCGGAATTGGAAAATGAATTTTACTGGAACGGCTCACATTTGACATCAGCGCAGAAACCAATGGGTTTCGGCGATATCCCAGTTGTTCCGTTGTATCGTGGACTATTTTTTTTGTTTCCGATGAAATGCGCGGATGATTACGGAGCGCCAGCGATACCGTGGCGATTGAAACACCACATGCGGCAGCAACATCTTTTATGGTTATCTGATTTTCTGTATTCTTCATATGAGGCAGTTTAGCCTGATTCGTTGAAAATACGAATAAATAAACGATTTAACTAAATGTCTAATTGCACAGCGCCGGAGCATTTAATTATCATAGCTCTGTAAAAACAAAAGGAGATTTAACAAACAGGAGATCTTTTATGAATTTTTTCATCGCTCTTAAACTCGGGCTGTTCTGCGTTGCCGGAATTTCTCCGGAGCCGCTGAAGGTTTACGATGTGATGCCGGATTCTGCCAGCAGTACATTCGGTTCTTATCACACGATACCGGAAAGCCCTGATGGTAAAAATATCCTGGTTCTTTGTTTTGATAGCGTTCCGGCAGCATCCCCCTCAAGTATCACTGCCGGCTCTCTTTGGATTTATCGGCGCGAAACCGGCGAACGGGAAAAGCTGGTCGATTTATATGGTGTTGGTACTCATGACGGCGCAATGGCCATGTGGATTGATAATGATTTGATTGTTTATCAGGATGGCAAACTTCGTCCAATTAATGTTCCACCGGAATACGACACGTATTCCGGCTATCCTCCACGGGATGAAATCAACTCGTTTAACATAAAAACCGGCGAGAAGAAAACATTCCCTATTCAGGGGCGGCTGGGACATGATGCAGTAAACGGATGGTTCCCGCTCTCTGTGATGCATCCAATGAACGGATTTCACGGTGCTTATATGGTCAATGCATATTCCGAAGAAATCCGGTTGATTTGCAAGCCGGAAAAGTTTGATGCCGTTGTGCCGGACGATTTAAAGCAGGGGCGCGAACCGGCACAAAAATGGAGATTGCTTCATGTTGCGTTAAGTCCCGACGGGGAGATGGCAGCCATGAGAATGGACATGCTGCCGCTTGCCGGCTCTTCATTACCCACATTAAACTCACAAGTGATCATCAATACGGATGGAACCGATCCGATCTTCTGGCGGGGGAAAATACCACTGCATTTTAACTGGTATGGGGAAAATATCATTGCCGGGCACGCCGGGTTTGATGCGTCAATCGGAATGGGCTTCCCGGGGCCGATGCAAGACTCGCCGCTTATGGAGGGGAGTGACGGGCGCGGTGGTGTATATGCTTTTCAAGTCCGCCCGTCGCAACTCATCGAACGGCTTGCACCGATGGGAAACCATCTCGCCTGGTCGCCGGACGGCAACTGGTTTGTGTCTGAAAACTGGTATCGGACTGAAACGGTTATCATGAAACTCTACCGTAAATATTCCGATGTTCCGGCAGCGCTTCTCATGCAGAACTCCGACGGCGCGGCCCGCTGCTGGAACTCAACCGTGCATGTAAATCCATCTTTCAGCCGCGACGGGCAACGGGTATATTTCACGGAAGTTATGGATGGAAACCGGTTTCAAGCTCGCTGGACGGATATCGGGCCGGTATTGACGGCATGGGCAAATAATCAACAAATAACATTCGAAAGAGAGGATATCATGAATACAAACATCACAAAAATGCTGGGAACCGCAGCTGCGGCAACTTCATTAACGGTTAACGTCATCGCCGGAAACATGACGGCGGAAGCCAGCAGTTTCGCCTCGACAGATAAAGGACAAATGCTGCCGGAATATGCCATAGACGGCAATCCGGCAACCATGTGGGGTGCCCAAGAAAGACGCGAATGGCTCCAAATCGATCTGGGAGAAGAGCAATTGCTTTCAGAAATTTCAATCATGTGGGGCGGTACTCAGGGGCGATGCTATATTTTCTCCATCGAAACTTCTATCGATTCTAACACATGGAAACGCGCTTATTCCGGCGAACACGACGGCATTCAGAGAGTGTTTAAAAATTATCAGTTTTCCGCCCCGCGAGCTGCGCGCTATGTGAAAATTTTCACACAGGGCTATAATCCTTCTAAAGGCGGTGGAGGCAACGGGAAGTGGACTTATATTTGCGAAGTCAAATTTAAATAAAGTTCAAGATAAGTTGACAGACTGTTTTCTGAATGCTCTTAAAGCGGTGGCGAATAGAGGTTTTTGCGGCGATGATTCGGCAGAACTTATACTCTTTAAGACAAGAGCCGTCGACCTGTGATCTCTCCGGGCTTTGAGTCTCCGTACCCCCCTGGCAAGTACCCCAAGAGAGTTCAATGTCGTTCCATCTGCGGGAGGAGTTATCTTTTCGTTTAATCACCCCGACCACAATGATTTTTTTCCGCGCCATGACCGCGCCCCTGTCATATATGCGCCGGGCGGTGAAACAGCTTTCATCTGTCTCGCCGTATTTAAACAGATTCGACGTGTCCGGTTCGCAGCACTCAGCAGTCTGCCGGCGTGCCGCAATTTGACTGTATTGCGATTTAATCCTGTCAGGACGTCACTCTTTTGTGTTTTACTAATCCATCGGGAAATAGCAGATAACATGCAGGGAGTCGTGCTCCTAAATCTATGAAACGGAAAACACGCTTGTTACTTATTTTAAGGCAAAAATACCGTAAGGGCTATTTCAATCCCATCAGCTTGTTTTGAACCTGAATAATTATCATAGAACGAAAAACTCGCAGCCATTTTTATAACCAGAGATGCATGGCATACTCATACTTCGACTTTCTCGACAGAAGGCTCCGGAAAGGGACGGGCTCGATAGTTCTATGCAGATGAATGTGTTGTAAAAAATGAGCAGATGTTTTTTAAGTGAAAAAGCAGCCCAAACACATCTGCAGCCAGCCTGGATACAGAAGATAAAAACCATAAGTTTACTGCTGAACAGCTCGTTTTATAGCAGAAAAGCTCCGGGGAGCCCGGAGCTTTATCACTGTTTGAAAACTGTAACCGTGAATTATATGATACTGTCTATCTAACATAGCGAATTACAAACGGAACCGCCATTCCGACAATAAAAAGCGTAATTGATGCCGGCTCTGGAATAATGGTAAAGGATGCCGTATACGCACGAAGGTCAAAGCCATCTCCAGCTGTTGATCCGATATCAATGGACTGATAAGAATTTTCCGCTAAGAGAATGTCTGCCGGCGATTTAGGCAATCCTCCTGTCCATGAGTACAACTCCACATTTGTACCGCTGCCATAAATGGTTCCGGCATCTGTTCCAGTTCCGGCTCCGATTCGAAGAGAGGCAAATCCGTTAAAAATAACATCGCCAGCCGATGCGCCGGAAACGTTCGTAACACCAACGAATGAGAGTCGTAACATTCCTGTGTCATTCGGATCAATAAGCAAATTATTGAGTCCCCCGTACAAGCCGGCTGACCCGTAGCTGCTTCTCATACCAACATCAGAACCATCCGTTGATGTCAAAGAAAACAGCGCATCAAAACTGATGTCTTCAATCGTAATCTGATTCGTGAGAATAACAGAACTTGCAAACGTGTTTTCGCCAAATGATGGAATAAGACAATAAACATTTTGTGAAATATCTGCTCCGGCTATTCCGCACAGTAAACAGACAGACAGAACTCCAGTCATTACTCTTTTCCAGCTACTCATTAGAACCCTCCTTGTTTTTGTTCCATAGCCTCTATCAGCACTCGCTGATCTTCTGAAAACATAATTAAGAGATATTAGATATGCAAAACCTCAACATCAGTTGTATGGTTAAATCGTTTACTCATTCAATTCGAATTGGAATTCTTAAAAAATGATGTCGCGTGAATTACGATTTAATTTGAATCACATCCCGCCGGAAACAGAGCAATCAATTAACAGGTCATATTCAGTTAACGGTTAAACTGTTTTGCATCATTTGCATAGTTGTATTTTCCAGCCGGCAGATTTATTTTGCCCCGCATGAGATGCGAACTTTTACTTGCGTCCACCGTGGCGTTTACCGGCGCCGGGATTGCAGAACGTCCGAATATTATCTGGATTATAACGGATCAGCAGCCGGCAGACCTGATGAGCTGCACCGGCAACTCCGGACTGAAAACTCCGGCGATGGACAGTCTCGCCGCCAGCGGTGTGCGATTTGAACTCGCCTATTGCGCGAATCCGATTTGCGTGCCGTCGCGTACATCCATGATGACCGGCCGCATGCCGCACGAAACCGGCGTGACATTTAATATGGACCGGTTTGATATTTTCGTACCGTCGCTCGGTGGATTCATCACGCGCGCCGGCTACGACACCGCGTACATCGGCAAGTGGCATATTCCAATGCCGGCTGAAAATCAGCAGTGGCACGGTTTTAATCTGATGCTGGAAGGCACAAAGAAGTTTAACGACCAGCACTTCGCCGCACCGGCTATCGATTTTATTAAAACAAAACGGAACAAACCGTTTTTCCTCGTCGCATCGTTTACGAACCCTCATGACATTTGCGAATGGGCGCGCGGTGCCGCCGGCGGTTTCCCGGAGGCCAGAACACGACTGTGGAATGGTAAAATTCCACCGGCACCGGCGCCGGAAAACTGCCCGCCATTACCAGAAAATTTTGAAATTCCGGCGTATGAACCGGACATTATCCGCGAATATCAGACGTGGCAGAAAGGCACCTATCCGGCGCGCGGCTGGCCGGATGAACGCTGGCGGCAGTACCGTTGGGCACTCAACAGATTAACTGAGCGCGTTGATATGGAAATCGGAAAAATTCTCGATGCACTGCGTGATGCAGGGCTTGATAAAAACACCGTGATTATTTTTACGAGCGACCACGGTGACGGCAACAGTGCGCACCAGTGGAATCAAAAAACACTGCACTACGATGAGTGCGCGCGCATTCCGTTCATCATTTCCGGCGCCGGAATCGCAAATCCCGGCGGTGTAAACTGTGCGCATCTGATTTCCACCGGCATTGATATTTTTCCAACCGTCTGCGATTACGCCGGTGCCGAAATGCCGCCGGATCTGCCGGGACGCAGTGTGCGCCCACTGGTTGAAAACCGCGCCGGCGACTGGCGCGACTGTGTTATCATTGAAAACGATCTTTCGCCGGAATACGGCCGCAGCGCCGGAATTGAAGGACGTTCACTGCGCACGCTGAAATATAAATACACCGTTTACTCTACTGGGAAAATCCGCGAACAGCTCACCGATATGAAAAATGATCCCGGCGAAATACACAACCTTGCCGTCGATCCCGCCGCCGGCGAAATTTTACAGCAGTGCCGCGAACAGCTCGCCGCTGAATTTAAAAGCACCGGTGACACATTCGTTATCCCTGGAATTTCATATGACGGCTGGATTTTAAAATGAAGCTTTATTTTGCTTTATTACGGGTACTTTGAATTAAGGGATGTTTCGTTCATGATCTGGAGCGGAAGGGGATCGAACCCTCGACCTTCGCATTGCGAACGCGACGCTCTACCAATTGAGCTACCGCCCCACAGAAGAATCGTGAATATAGGCAGACGACTTTTGCGCCGCAAGTTAAATCAAGTTGTTACATCTTTTTTAATACTCGAAACGCCGGTCAGTAGAAAAAGATTTTCAAAATCATTAACGACCGCGCTGAGGATTTTTGATTTTTATCCTGCAAAATTCTGCGCATCCGGTCTAATAATAAAATTATGAAACTGGTTATTGCAACACGCAATAGACATAAGCTGGAAGAAATTCGCGCGATATTTAATTTTGCATCGGGTGATATCGGGTCGGCGCTCGATTTCCCGGAAATTCCAGACACGGTTGAAAACGGCGGTACGCTTGAAGCCAATGCGGTTAAAAAAGCGACAGAAATGTGTATGGCCACCGGAATTCCGGCACTCGCCGATGATTCCGGCTTGGAAGTCGAGGCCCTGAACGGCGCACCGGGGGTTTATTCTGCGCGCTGGGCCGGAGAAAACTGTTCATACGACGACAATAATACAAAACTTTTGCGTGAACTGGCCGGCAAAGAAAACCGGTGTGCGCGGTTTCGAACGGTACTGGCGCTTGTTCGCCTCGGAGCTCCGCCGCAGACAGTCGAAGGATCGGTCCGGGGAGTAATTATTCACAAGCGGCGCGGAGAACACGGTTTTGGTTATGATCCGCTGTTTGTGCCGGACGGTTATACGCAAACATTTGCCGAACTTCCGCCAGAAATTAAAAACCGGATTTCTCACCGCGCCTGTGCGCTTGCTGCGGCTGTAAATGCCTGGGGAGAATTTTTGGGAAAATAATCCTGATTAATGGATATTCGCTCAACACACTCACAGCATATAATTCAGCGTATCCGTATGCAACAGAGTTTTTGCGCTGGGAATTGATCGCGGGTGTATTTTTAACACTCAGCGCTCCGGACTGCCGTTATAAATCGCTTGAGAAGCTCGGCATTAAGCTTCCCGCTGCTCCGGACGCCCAAACAGATATCAACGCCAAACGGATGTACAATATTTATGGCATCCGCAACATTTTCCGGCGTCAACCCTCCGGCAAGAAACACCGGCCTTCCAACGCATTCGCAAATTTTCCGGCTGATCTCCCAGTTATGCCGTTGTCCTGTTCCGCCGAGCGTCCTGATTTTTGCCGCCGGATTTCCAGAATCAAGCAGAATGCCATCGACAGTTTCTGATGCCTGTCTGGCCTCGTTAATAGCACGTTCATTACAAACGTGAATTACCTGTACCAGCCGTACATTCGGCAGCGCCTTCCGTAATTGGCGGCGAGTGTCGGCGCTGACGGAATCGACCAGTTGCAAAACATCCGCTCCGGTATTCATCGCCTGTTTGATAATTTTTGGTGTATCAATCCGGCTGCTCAGAAGAAACCGGGAAATACCGGACGGAACCGTTTTTGAAATTCCGGTAATTTGTTTTTCACTAATCACGCCAGTACCCGAAGGCATTGCCGACACAAAACCCAGCGCTGAAGCCCCGGCATGAACTGCCAAAACCGCGTCATTTTTTGTCGAGAGCGTATTCAGAAAAATTATAGCCACAAAAAACACAAAAAAACACAAAAGTGTAATGTATCGCAGGCATCTTTGCCTGCCTTGGGAAATCCGCAGATAACGCAGATGAACGCAGATGTTTAAACCACGGGATACACAACACACACGGAAGTTTTGCAGAAAGCATCAGGTATTCAGGGATTAGCAGAGAGGCAGAGCAGTAGACGCGGCGCCCTCGCCGCGTTCCGTGTTCAGGGTTTTCAGTTTACAGTTGAGAGTTGAAAAGTTCTCAGTGCGCTCTGCGGTTTATCAATCAGTTCGGTCCATAATTATTTGGTGATTTTTGCGCGTTTTTGCGGCTATACATTAATTTAAAATGCTCGAGATACAACAAATTTTAATTCGAATTTTCATTTTTTAGTAAAAATTAATCATTTTTATAAAAAACCGCCAGCCAGACCGTCCGGGCATCTTGTGCAGTTTTTTCGACGTGATGCCGGCATCGCGCCGGAATATTCAGTGTGTCGCCGGAAGTTAAATCAACTATGCGTCCGTCTTCGAATCGCAGTTGCGCCGATCCTTCCAGCATCAGTATCCATTCCCCTTCCCGCTGGTCGTACCAGAATCCGTCCGCCGATTTTTGTCCGAATGAAACGATGCGTTCAATCCGCACGTTTTCATTTGAAAACAATTCTGTGAAAAGTTCCTCCGGCTCATGCGCCGGAATTTGATCAAACAGGTTCATAACCCCATTAAACCACGAACCTTCGCTGATTCACATTAATTTCCTGTTCCGGCTTTAGTTTAATTAGTGGATATTAGTGAGAATTAGTGGTTAATAAGAAAATGAATTGTACTTTTGATGTAATCGTTGCAGGCGGCGGACACGCCGGGTGTGAAGCAGCACTGGCGGCTGCGCGCCTCGGCGTAAAAACGCTGCTGATCAGCCTGGACAAACGGATGATCGGACGAATGTCCTGTAATCCGTCAATTGGCGGCATTGCTAAATCACACATAGTAAAAGAGTTAGATTCATTAGGCGGAGAACAGGCACGCAATACGGATTACACCGGAATTCAGTTTCGTACGCTCAATACCCGTAAAGGTCCGGCGGTGCAGGCATTCCGCGCACAGAGCGATAAAGACACCTTCCCAGCCCGCCTGCAAGCAGTTTTAATGCAGCAGACAAATCTTAGCATTCTGGAAGCATCCGCTGCCGGCATCTGGACAGAATCGGGTATACTGAAAGGCATAGAGCTGGATAACCGAGAAAAGATTGCCGGGAAAACTGTTATTCTGACATCCGGTACATTTATGTGCGGGCGCATACTGATCGGGCAGCAGGTGATCAGTGAAGGTCGCTGGGGAGAAAAATCGGTAGACGCCCTCTCCGCTTCATTGCAATCACTTGGATTCGAGCTCGGTCGTATGAAAACCGGTACACCGCCGCGGATTCATAAAGATTCACTTGATTATTCAAAAATGAAAATTCATCCCGGCGATGAGCCGCCACTTTTTTTTTCGCGCGCGGCACGTTATGACTGGATGGATATCAATACTTTTTCCAATGTTCCACGTGGAACATCGGGTATGCCGGCTTATGATTCTGCCGGATCACCGTTCGATTCATGTTCCACGTGGAACATCCGTACAATGGATCGGGCTTCGCTGGTTTCTGTGCGGCGGCCACAGGTTCCGTGCTGGCTGACACACACAAATGCGACGACGCATCAGATTATTGCTGATAATCTCAAAAAAAGTTCACTTTACGGGGGGTTAATTGCAGGAACCGGCGTGCGCTATTGTCCGTCGATTGAAGATAAGATTGTAAAATTCCCACAACGTAACGCGCATCATGTATTTATTGAACCCGAAGGCCGGAATTCTCTCCGGATTTATCCGAATGGAACGTCGAACAGTCTGCCGGAAGAAATTCAGCACCAAATGATTCATTCCATTGAAGGCCTGGAAAATGCAGTGTTTATTCGCCCGGGTTATGCGATCGAATATGATTATGCGCCGCCGGAGCAGCTATTTCATACCTTAGAGACCAAAGCAGTGGAAAATCTCTATTTTGCAGGGCAAATCAACGGAACGACCGGCTATGAAGAAGCTGCCGGACAGGGATTTATTGCCGGAGTTAACGCTGCACGCAAAGTTTTAAGACAGCCGGAGTTTGTTTTACAGCGCGATGAAGCATATATCGGCGTTTTAATTGATGACTTGGTTTTAAAAGGTACTGATGAGCCGTACCGGATGTTTACATCGCGCGCGGAACACCGGTTAACACTCCGGCAGGATAATGTTTATTTCCGGCTGCATGAGCGCGCAAAAGAGCTCGGCATAGTTTCTGCCGATGAATTAAATGAGATTTCCAAGATACGGTATCAAATTGATAAAGAAATCGACCGCTTAAAACATAAATTTTCAGACGGAGCTTCGCTGGCGCAGATTTTATGCCGGCCCGGCAATTCATATAGCAATCTGCCGGGAGTAAATCCGAATCTGCCGCCGGAAGCAATAGAGCAAATTGAAACCTGCATCAAATACGAGGGGTACATTAAACGCGAGCAGAGACGTATTGCCGATTTCAACACACTGGAAAAACAACGGATTCCGGCGGCACTGAATTATGATACGATTTTAGCACTGAGGTTTGAAGCGCGCGAAAAACTGAAAAAAATCCTACCTGAAAATCTCGGACAGGCGTCACGCATTTCCGGCGTTAATCCGGCGGATATTTCAATTCTGTCTGTTTGGATTAAGGGGATGGGGAAGGTTTAGTTATAAGTTATTACTTATTGATTATCAGTAAATTGTCATTTAAAAACAGATCAAAAAATTAATAATCATGGAAACACAAAAATTTTCCCTTCCTGGCGTCATGGCGATTACAATACAATGCGAGTATTCTAAATTTTCCTGATTTCCGGTCTCTTTTAATTGATTAGAGCGTATTAAGAAAAATTATAGCCACAAAAAACACAAGAATACACAAAAGTGTAGTGCACCGCAGGCATCTTTGCCTGCCTTGGGAAATTCGCAGATAACGCAGATAACGCAGATGTTTAAACCACGGGATACACAAAACACACGGAAGTTTTGCAGAAAGCATCAGGCATTCAGGGATTAGCAGAGAGGCAGAGCAGTAGACGCGGCGCCCTCGCGGCGTTCCGTGTTCAGGGTTTTCAGTTTACAGTTGAGAGTTAAAAAGTTCTCAGTGTGCTCTGCGGTTTATCAATTATTCGGCCCATAATTATTTGGCGATTTTTGCGGCTATACATTAATTTAAAATGTTCTAATTAAAAACCAGAATATTATGCATTCCGTTTTTTCTTTTCTTCCAAATCGGGGCGAGGGCGCGGAACGAATTTGAGTTCGACAGGTGCGCCTTCAAGTCCGAAAGCTTTTCGGATTTCGTTTATCAGAAAGCGTTTATATGAGGATGTCGCGCGTAATGTATTGTTTACAAATAATTTAACATAAATCGGGCCCGTCCCGGACTGCGTTGCATAATAGACTTTAAGCGGTCGGCCTTTTACAATCGGCGGCGGATATTTTTCCATGGCATCGTGGATAACGCGGTTCAATACACCGGTGGTGAGTTTCATTTGAACCTGATCGGCAACGTAGTCGATCAGTTCCACGCTGCGCCGGATATTAAAACCTGATTTAGCAGAGATAAAAAGCAGGGGAGCAAAGTCAAGAAACGGCACCTCTTTGCGGAGAGCCGGTTCATATTGTGTTTGCGTAACCTCTGTTTCGTCCGTGAGATCCCATTTGTTTACGGCGAGAATGCAGCCTTTTTTTGCTTCAAGGATTTTGGCAGCAAGTTTTTTGTCCTGTAGCTTAGGCCCTTCAGCGGCATCCATGAGCAGAACGACTACGTCGGCACTGTCGATACTCTCTTCAGCCCGGATATTGCTGTAATGTTCCACCGCGCCGGACCGGCGATTGCGGCGGTTCACGCCGGCGGTGTCGATAAGCTGATAGTGTCGCGCCTGCGGTCCGGATCCGATGGTGAACGGAATTTCAATACTGTCGCGCGTTGTGCCGGGAATATCAGAAACGATCACGCGGTCGTTTTTAAGCAGCCTGTTGATGTAAGATGACTTGCCGGAATTCGGACGGCCGACAACTGCGACGCGCAGCGGCTTGTTTTCTTCCGGCGGCGGCGCTTCCGGCAGTGCAGAAAGTACGGCATCCAGCAGAACATCGATACCCCGGCCGTGCAATGCAGAAACAGGAAATACCGGAAAGCCGAGCTGTGCAAATTCAACTGAACTGTCATCGCGCTCCATGTTATCAGCTTTATTTGCGGCGAGGAATACCGGACGTCCGGCGCGGCGCAGAAGCAGAGCAACCTCTTCGTCCATTGGCAGAATTCCGGCGGTGATATCGACGGTAAAAATAATGGCGGCGGCATCTTCAATTGCAACGGCGACCTGCTGATTGGTGCTGTCGACAATAATGTCGTGTGCTGAACCGGAATCCATGGTACCGAGCCCGCCGGTGTCGATCAGTTCAAAATGCTGTTCGTCCCAGACCGCATTGCAAACGACGCGGTCGCGCGTAACGCCGCATTCCTCATGCACGATTGACACGCGCCGCCCGACAATCCGGTTAAAAAGGGCGGATTTCCCGATATTCGGCCGTCCAACGATTGCTACAGTTCTTTTTATTTCCCGGTTTTTCATAATCAAGCTCGTAAAATACAGTGCACATTCAATGGTTTACAGCTTGCAAAAGCAATCTTCTTTGTTTGAATCAATCACTTTACAATTAAACCCCAGGAGGATGAGTATGACACAGGTAACATTTCGAGGATCGCCGGTAAAAACCGCCGGCAAACTGCCGGAAACCGGCAGCGCAGCGCCGGATTTTACACTGACCAAGCAGGATCTCAGCGAAACGAAACTTACGGATTATCAAGGCCGGCGCCTGATTTTAAATATTTTTCCGAGTCTTGATACGCCGACCTGTGCCACGAGTGTCCGGCAGTTTAATCAGCGCGCCGCTGCGCTTGAAAATACCGTTGTGCTCTGTGTGTCGATGGATCTGCCGTTTGCACAAGCGCGGTTTTGTGGCGCAGCGGGAATTAAAAATATTGAAACCGGCTCCGGGTTCCGCTCGTCGTTCGGTGAACATTACGGCGTTACTATGGAAAATGGCCCGCTCGCCGGACTTTATGCACGTGCAGTCATTGTGATTGATGTCGCCGGCAAAACGGTCTACACGCAGCTTGTGCCGGAAATCGCCGATGAGCCGGACTATGATGCGGCGATTGCTGCGCTGAGCTGATTTGGAATGCGATGATTAAGGCGTACCCGCCGTATCACCGCTTTGAAAGCGGCGGTACGCCTGCGCTTTACCGCCGACTCCAAAGTTCTTATGAACAACTGTTGCATTGATGAATAAAGAAAGCCGGCGCGCTGGAGAGTGTGATAAATCATTTTTCTGCTGTCGCTTCGCGCCGGTTTGCCTGTTGCGGGATATAATCCCGGACAAATCCTTCCAGCCCCTGCGCATTAAAAACGGGAACTCGCCCGTTCACTTTCGGATAAAATTTTTGATTTTCGGTACGGTTTTTTGCAATGGTTGCGTTATATTTATCATTATGTCGAAATTGAAACAGGACATTTTTTTGACACTGACGGTACTGTTCGGTGTTGCCGGATTTGCGCAGGAAACACTGACGTGGGAAGAGTGTTTTGCGCGCGCGGTGAGCAATAATCTGAACCTTTCCGCCGGCCGGCTGAAGCTGGAGGAAGCGGAAGTGGCGCTGAAATCACAGAAATCCGTGTATCTGCCGGAAATTTCCGCGGACGGTAAATATGGCTCTGTCGGCACCAAAAATAAAAATGATTCTGACTGGCATGCACACGACACATCGTCGGTCGGTTTGAGCGCACGTTACGTTTTGTTTAACGGTTTCGGCGACCGCGCACGCGTTTCGCGCGCTGAGGCAGAACTCTATGCAGAGTATGCAAACTTTGATCAGACGTGCGCGAATTTAGAATATAATTTGCGCCGCGCGTTTGCGCAGCAGCTTTATGCACAGGAACTGATCGCGCTCGCTGAAAATATTGCGGTGCGCCGTGCAGACAACGTCCGGCTGATTGATATGCGCTATAAAGGCGGCCGGGAAAACAAGGGTTCGCTGCTGTTGAATCAGGCACAGCACCGGCAGTCGTTGTATGATGTTGAAGAAGCAAAGCGCGCGCTGGTTCTGGCGCGCCGGCAGCTGGCGACGCTGATGGGCGAGTATCAACCGGATGAGTTTTTCGTTGAAGGCGAACTGTACGCCGGGATCCCGCCGGAACGCGCGGCATTGAATGAACTGGCGGCACAAACACCTACGTACCGCTCCGCCGAAGCAAATGTAAAAGCAGCGGAGCAGGGCTACGTTATTACGCGCAGTGCGCATTTTCCAACGATTACAGCGAGCGGCTCCGCCGGCCGGTCGGGCAACAGCGAGCTGGAGAATAAAAGCTGGTCAGCGTCAATTTCGGCGTCAGTTCCGCTGTTTCAGGGCGGCAGATTGTATCATGACACGATCGCCGCCGGTCTGGCACGTGAGCGCACACGGCTGAATGCGGAACAGACGATGCTTGAATTATTGAATACGCTGCAGGATTCACTGAATTCATACACCGACCGCTATGAAACGATGGGCGTGCAGGAAGAACTGCTGCGCGCCGCCGAAATGCGCGCCGAAGTTGCGCGCGCACAATATCAGCAGGGACTGATCAGTTTTCAGGATTGGGACACGATTGAAAATTCATTGATTAACAGTCAGAAAAGCTGGCTGCTGAGCCGCCGGAATGCGGATCAGGCGATGGCGGCATGGCGCAATGCGCAGGGAATCAGTTCAATAGATCAGAATAATTGAGGGCAGAATAATTTTTTAACCGCAAATGGACGTAAATATTTTTTACACAGAGGAAACAAAAGGAAAAGAAGAGTTTCAAATCATTAGTGTGAATTAGTGGTTAAAATAATTTTTAAATTTTGAAAATCTAAAGTCTAAGGTCTAAAGCCTAATGTCTTTGGAAATAAGGAACGTGTTATGAAAAAATTTATTTTATTTCTAATTCTGCTCGGCTTCGCCGGCGGCGGAACGTGGTATTATTTTCAGCAGAAAAAAGCAAAAGAAGCGAAAGCGGCGCAGAACAAATTTACGCCGGCGGCGGTAACGCTCCGCACACTGAACCGGACGGTCGAAAGCACCGGAACGGTGAGTCCGGAAAACCGGCTGCAAATTAAACCCCCGATCGCCGGACGGCTGGAAAAACTTCTCGTGGACGAAGGAGAAGATGTTGTGCAGGGCCAGTTGATTGCATGGGTAAGCTCCACCGAACGTGCAAGCCTGCTGGATATCGCGCGCGCAACGAGTGAAGAGGAATTGAAATACTGGGAGGAAATTTATAAAGCCACGCCGCTGCTGTCGCCGCTCAGCGGTACGGTCATTGTCCGGAATCTTGAGCCGGGGCAGACGGTGACAGCGAGTGATGCGGTGATTGTGATTGCTGACCGGCTGATCGTGGTCGGTCAGGTGGACGAAACAGATATCGGTTCCATTGTGCCGGGGCAGACGGTTAACATTCAACTCGATGCCTATCCGGATTCTGCGTTTCAAGGTAAAGTCGACAGCATCGCATACGATTCAAAGATGGTCAGCAATGTGACGATGTATGAGGTAGATGTACGACCGGAAAATATTCCGGATTTTGCACGCAGCGGCATGACGGCGACACTGACGTTTATCATTGAGCGCCGCGAAAAAGTGCCGGTGGTTCCGACATCCGCCATTCAGTTCAGAGACCGCCGCAATGTTGTCTTAATCCCGGCGGCGGACGGTGCCGAACCGGGGGCGGTACCGGTGCGCACCGGCATCAGCGAAAATTCGTTCACAGAAATTCTGGAAGGGCTTGAGCCCGGCGATGCCATTCTGGTTCCGCAGCTTTCGCTGCGCCGTGAAGCCGCCGGGAATCCGTTTATGCCCGGTGGAAATAACCGCAACCGCTCAAGCTCTTCACAGCAAAGACGCTAAATGATCCGGCTTTTAAACATTTGTAAAACGTATTACATGGGCGAAAACAATGTCGTTCGCGCATTGAATAACGTTTCACTGAACATTGACCGCGGCGAATTTATTGCCATTATCGGAGCGTCCGGTTCCGGTAAATCTACATTAATGCATGCCATCGGACTGCTCGACAGACCGGACAGCGGGATCTATGAAATCAACGGCAGAAATGTGATGAAACTGTCGGACGTGGAAACCGCGCGGCTGCGCAACCGGACCATCGGTTTTATCTTCCAGCAGTTCAATCTGCTCAGCCGCATGAATGCATTGGAAAATGTCAACCTGCCTTTGCTCTATTCAGGCAATACTGCACGGTGGAAACGCGGACAGAAGATGCTGGAGCGTGTCGGGCTCGGTAACCGGATGCACCACCGCCCCAATGAACTTTCCGGCGGACAGCAGCAGCGCGTGGCCATTGCGCGCGCGCTGGTGAATACTCCGTCTATTATCCTCGCCGACGAGCCGACCGGAAATCTCGATTCGAAAAGCTCTAAAGATATTATGGCGCTTTTCCGTGCGCTGCACCGGCAGGGACTCACCATCATTCTGGTCACGCACGATAACGACGTCGCCGGACATGCCGACCGGATCATCACCTTGCGTGATGGAGAAATTATTGAAGACCGCCGGAATTTAAATCCCGTTATTCATTCCACCGAAGGAGAAGACGGGTTGACGCTGCTGCAGGACGATAAAAAACGCAATCCGCTTTCGCTGCTGTTTGAGAGCTCCGCGCTGGCAAGGCAAAGTCTGCGCGCATTATGGTATAATAAAGCACGTACCTTTCTTTCAGCACTTGGAATTATGATCGGGATTGCCGCGGTTATCGCCATTGTTTCACTTACACTCGGGGCAAAACAATCCATGAGCGAGCAGTTCGCTCGGCTCGGTTCGAATATGTTAAGCATCCGTCCGGCGTCGCGCGTCAGCCAGGGGGTTCGTCTCTCTGCCGGAGAAATTTCGCGGCTTCAACTGGAAGATGTCCCGGCACTCGTTACGCGCATTCCATCTGTAAAGCGCGCCAGTGCCACGGTTTACGGCAGTGTACAGCTTCAGGCCGGATCAAAAAACTGGGCGACATCTGTTTACGGTGTATCGCCGGAATACGCACCGATGCGAGCAGATGAGCCGTCTCTCGGGCGTTACATCACCGCAGAAGATGTGAGCAAACGTTCCCGTATTGTAATTATTGGAATGACGCCGGCGCGCGAACTGTTCGGCGAAGGAGTGAATCCTGTGGGACAAAAACTGCGCGTCAACCGTGCCTCCTATGAAATTGTCGGTGTACTGCCGGAAAAAGGTTCCAGCGGCTGGCGCGACGAAGACGATCACATTAAAATTCCGGTCACCACCGCCATGTACCGTCTGCTCGGCAAACGTTATATCGACACCATTGATGCCGAAATTGACGATGCCGGAAATATTCCGCAGGCGCAGGACGAAATTATGGTGCTTCTTTCACAGCGTCACGGCCTCAATCCGGCTAAAAATCCGTTCAATATCCGTAATATGGCGGAAATACAGGAAATGCTGAGTTCGACCACGCGTCTCATGTCCGGGCTGCTCGGCAGTATCGCCGGAATTTCGCTTATCGTGGGCGGCATCGGCATCATGAATATCATGCTCGTATCCGTTACGGAACGGACGCGCGAAATCGGATTACGCAAAGCCATCGGCGCACGCCGGCAGGACATTCTGATGCAATTCCTTATCGAAGCGCTTGCCGTCAGCCTGCTGGGCGGATTTTCCGGTTTAATTATTGGTATCGGCGCCAGCCTCGGACTCGGGAAAGTAATGGCGTGGCCGATTTTAATCAGCGGGCTCTCCGCCGTTGTTGCCTTCGGATTTTCTATATTCATTGGCATCTTTTTTGGACTCTGGCCGGCGGTCAAAGCCTCCAAACTCGATCCAATCGAGGCATTGCGTTATGAATAGTCCGCTGTCGCATATTTAGAAGCGGTGTCCGGACGCGTTTATTGGCTCCGGATGGTTTCGTGCAGAAAATCTGCAACAACATCATGGCCTTCAGGTGTCCAGTGCTGGTCATACGTGTAATAGGTGCGGACACCGGCGCGGGTTTGCTGCCGCAGCGGTTCGGTGAGGCTGATGAATTGAACTTCGTTTGCCTGACAGAGATCGCGAAATATTTTTTCCCGTACAGCAGTACCGGCAATGAGTGCATCCATGAATTCCGGCGCCGGCGGCAGATCGTTCAGCCGTGTTCTCAGAAATGCGCGTACCTGTCCTGCCGGAACCTGTGCGGCAATGTCATGAATCAGGATGTGCGGTTTGTCCGGTGCGTAAAGGACGACCAGTTGAATATCATTTGCACGGCAAACGTCGATCGCCTCCTGGAGCAGACGGATGGATTCGCGGCAGGCTTTTGTGGCGTTGAACGATTCGGCAGTAATGTAGTGCTGTTCAAGCCGTTTGACGTCAAACGCATACCCGTATGCGCCGCCGTCGGGCAGGCGGAACGGCAGCCATGCCACCGGATACATACTGTGCGACGGATTATTAATCTCCGGATCATTCCTGAAGCGGTTTTTACCGGACGGGCCGAGATGTTTTATGAGATAATTTTTTAACAGCGTGCGCAGCGGCGACGTTTTAAACGGATTCGAACGGGCTTTTTTTGAGTCTTCGACTGCCGAGATTTTTTCCTGCCGGAAATTTGAATCGCGGAAATCGTTGCCTTCATAAAGCATGTAGAGTGCAACGCCGGGTTTGAGCGCCGTGCCGAATTTTTCCAGCGTGTCGAGATAGGTGAGCGGGCTGCCGCCGGACATACCGAGGTTATAAATTTTTACTCCGCGCATTTGCGCCAGTTTCGGCACCCAGCCGTCGAAATCCGAAACGCTGGAGCCTTCGGCGAACGAATCGCCGAGCACAATCCAGTCATATGTTTCAGCTTGAACCGGATTGCGGAAGCCGTTGCTGTCGACGCTCAGCGTAAATTCCACCGGCGGATATCCGGGCGTTGCGTTCGGATAGCAGAATGCAAATTCTGGAAAATCATGAAACACGCCGGTGAATACCTGATTCGGCGTGCGGTGATATGATGTTGCGGTGCCGACGTACGCCGCCGCACGGTGTTTTCCAATCGTGCGCAGCGCCGCGTCGGCGATCATGATGGCGATGATAATCGAGAGTGTTGCTGACGCAGCTTTAAACCGCTCAATCCGGCGCGCGCGCGGATCGGCGACTTTCTTTTTCCACATTGCGCGGAGAATCATCAATAACACCGGAGTGAACATGAGCAGGGAGATCGTTTTGCTGAGCGTATAACGTCCAAGCAGAATCGGGCGCTGTTGTGCGACGTAATATGCCAGATCGCTTTGAACACCCCACATCGCGGCGAGCGCCATAAGAATCAAAGCCGTCAGAATAACCCGGCCGGCGGTGGCTTTTTTCATGTAAAACTCCTTAAAAGAGCGGATAGATAAACGGCGCGACAGCCGAGCTGCTGAGCAGAACGAGCAGACCGAGCCCGAGCAGAATCAGTAAAACCGGCAGCAGCCACCATTTTTTGTTATGCTTGAGAAAGTCAAAAAACTCGCTGATGAGTGACGTGCGTTTTTCCTGTGAAAGCTGTTTAAAATCTTCGGGTTCCTGAGTCATTTGCGCGGCTCCTTAGAATTGATTAAAATACTGTTTTAATGAACGTTTTTGCGCATACGGCACCCAATAACTGGCGGCGCTTGCATCATATTTCCGGTGCAGCGGATCGCGGCGCAGCAGTTTAAAAACCAGTCCGGTTCCGGTGATGACCACATAATAAAAGATTCCCATGACGATGTGACTGATCACCCAGCCGATTGGAAACGCAACCACAATCAGCGCAATGTAAACCGGCCTGATAAGTTTGACGGAAATCCGGCTGAGCAGGTAAATGACAACACCGGTGATGCAAAAACCGACAAATACACTTACGGACATTCCGGCGATCCACATAAAAAAGAGTCCAAGAATGTTCAGCATGCACAGTGTAACTTCACCGAATTCGCGAAGCTGTTTATCTGATGGTTTAAGGTTTAAAGAAACAAGTGCCATGATTTAATCCAGTTCAAATTTTGCGATATATTTTTCAATGTCCTGCTGACTTATTTCCGGCTGCCGGTCTTTATGCAGCACAAAATTTTCGACCACGAGCACGTCCATGTGCGTTGAAAGGAAACAGCGGTATGCGTCTTCCGGCGTGCAGACGATCGGTTCGCCGCGAATATTAAAGCTGGTGTTAATGACGAGCGGGCAGCCGGTTTTCTGATTCAGTCTGTCGAGCAGTTTATGATAACGGCCGTGGCGGTTTGCATCGACCGTTTGAACGCGGGCAGAATAGTCCACATGCGTAACGCCGGGGATTTCGCTGCGTTTTACTTTCAGCAGATCGATGCCGGTGAGATTGTCAGTGGATGCATTTTGTGCGGTGCGTTTATTTTCCTGTACCGGTGAAACGAGCAGCATGTACGGACTCTCAACACGCGGATCGAGATCAAAATATTCACTGGCGCTTTCGCGCAGAACGCTCGGCGCAAACGGCCGGAACGATTCGCGGAATTTGATTTTCAGATTCATTTTTGACTGCATTTCATCACTGCGTGCGTCGCCGATAATACTGCGGCTGCCAAGTGCGCGCGGCCCGAATTCCATGCGCCCCTGAAACCAGCCGATTACTTTGCTGCTGTTAATTTCATGAGTCACCGCCTCAACGAGCTCTGTTTCATCGGAGAAAAAGTCGTACACCGCGCCGGTGGAATCAAAAAACGCTTGGATTTCTCTTTCGGTGAATTGCGGGCCGAGCAGTGAGCCGGATTGAAGATCATTTGTATCATCAGCGGTACGCGGATTATTCAGCAGTTGATACTGTACAAACAACGCCGCGCCGAGCGCGCCGCCGGCGTCACCCGCCGCCGGTTGAATCCAGATATTTTCAAACGGGCCGTCGCGTAGAATTTTTCCATTCCCGACGCAGTTGAGCGCCACGCCGCCGGCGAGCACCAGATTTTTCAGACCGGTTTTCTCATAAGCGAAGCGGGCAATTTTCAGCATGATCTCTTCGGTGACCGCCTGAATTGACGCCGCGATATCCATTTCATGCTGCGTTACCGGTGTCTCCGGCGTGCGGCGCGGTTTACCGAACAGCTGCTCAAATTTTTTACTGATCATTACGTCGCTGTAACAATAGGCAAAATAATCCATATTCAGCCGGAACGAGCCGTCGTCTTTCAAGTCGAGCAGATGGTTGCGAATCAGATCGCGATAGACTGGTTTGCCGTACGGCGCGAGTCCCATCAGTTTGTATTCGCCGGAATTCACTTTAAAGCCGGTGTAGTAGGTGAATGCCGAATAGAGCAGGCCGAGCGAGTGGGGGAAGCGCAGTTCGTAAAGCAGGTTAATTTTATTGCCGTGTCCGGTGCCGATGCTGGCAGTAGTCCATTCGCCGACGCCGTCGAGCGTGACGATCGCGGCTTCATGATACGGACCGGGAAAAAATGCACTTGCGGCGTGCGATTCATGATGTTCGGTAAAAATATACCGGCCGGAAAATTTGTCCCCAAGTGCCTGATCGATTTCGCGCGGGATGTGCAGCTTTTCATTCAGCCACGCCGGGATTCCCATTAAAAACTGTTTAAATCCGCGCGGTGCGTATGCAATCCATGTTTCAAGCAGGCGGTCAAATTTTTGAAACGGTTTTTCATAAAACACCACATAATCGAGATCGGCGGCGGAAATTCCGGCTTCCTTTAAACAGTACTCAATGGCATGCACCGGCATGCGAGCGTCGTGTTTTTTGCGCGTAAAACGTTCTTCCTGCGCCGCCGCAATAATTTTTCCGTCCCGGATCAGCGCCGCCGCGCTGTCATGATAAAGTCCGGAAAGCCCTAGAATCGTAACAGAATCAGCCATTTAAAATTCCTTAACATTTTACGCACCATGCCAAAGCACACTTTTTAAGTCAAGGAGGGCCGGGAAGATAAAAATTTTTCGCAGATGAACAGAATCTGCGTTCATCTGATTTTTACGGGCGGCGGATTTTATTTTTGGTGTTTCATGTGCAGACAGGCATGTCTGCACCGTAAATATCCTTGTTCTATGACAGAAATCACTTAAAAACGGGGTTACTTTGTGGCAAATTCTCATTCGAATAAAATGCGCACACTTTCGAAAATAGAATATGAAGAGCTGCTGAGACAGTCTGAAATTATTGAACAGGACGGTTACGGCGTGAAAGTTATTCGCATGCCGGACGGGAATTTTCTGAAGACATTCTGGCTGCGTCGTGTATTTACATCGCGCCGTATTTTCCCTGAATGGCTGCGTTTTAAACAGAATGCCGCCGGATTACACCGGCGGAAAATTCCTACTGTGACCGTGCTTGAGACACTGCGCATACCTCATTTAAACCGTACCGCTGTGATTTATATTCCGCTGGAAGGGCAGACCATCCGGCAGCTGGCTGCCGCCGGAGGAATCTCCGGCGGATTAATTTTCCGGCTGGGAAAATTTATTGCGGAGCTGCACCGGCAAGGCATCTATTTCCGTTCATTGCACTTCGGGAATGTACTGCTGTGTCCGGATGGAAATTTCGGGCTGATTGATATTTCAAACATGAAAACTATTCCGTGGGCGTTAGGGTTTACCGCACGCCGCCGGAATTTCGTTAATCTGTTCCGTTATTCACAGGATTTGGAAGTTTTGCACCGCACCGGAATTCAGAATTTTATCGATGGTTATTTGAACGGCGCCGGCAAACGTTTTTCCGGCAGCGTGAACAGCGCATTGACTGAATTTAAGCCATCGGGGAAATTCCAGGCCGGATGACAGGGTTCATAGGATTTTTTTATCCCGATATCCTGTCAAAAATTATTCCGGCAGGTTTGCATCCAGCCAGCGGTATAACGAACTTTCCGGCGGCCAGTTTTGCAAGAACCGTACACGATCCTGCGCCCATTTCTTTTTATACATGAAGCCGGAGCGGTGCCACTTCATTACATCCAGATCAATCAAAAAAAGTTTTTCAGCATTCCAGATCAGATTGGTGGCTTTCATGTCGCCGTGACTGATTTTCTCTGTATGCAGTGTATCAAACAGATTCAGCAGAGCCGCTTTCAGTTCCGATGCCGGTTCCTGCTGCGGATCTAAAGTTTCTTGCAGTGTTTTGCCGGCGCAAAACTCATTAATAATCCACGCGTGTCGCCGGAAAATCCAAAACCGTTCTTCAATCAGAGCCACCGGCGCCGGTGTGTTTAAACTTTCGAGCTGCAAAAGCTGTCCTGCTTTCCACGCATTCCACGCGCGGCTTGGACGCCAGAAACGCAGAAAAGCGTGCCGCCGGTTTTTTAGATTATACCGTTTAATCACGAGTTGTTGCCCGACGCAGTCAAACTGCGCAACCGTACTGCTGCCGCCGGTCTTTAACCGGAATCCGTTTTCAATAAATTCGTCCGGGTTTTTTAAAACAGGTTGTAATATTCCTGAAGCGTCGCGGCGGGTTGAAGTGAATTTGAAAAATGTTTTTTGAACAGAATATCCCGCAGAACTCCGGAAACTTTTTTTTATATGTTTTTCATATAAATTCCGGCGCAAGATTTTTGCAGTATGCCAGACTTTTTCGGGTGAAAGACGAATGGACGGATTTTCCTGCAGATAACTTTCCATTACCTTCTGATGGGCTTCGCTCCAGGCGGCAGACAGTAAAAAAAGAAGCGACGAAAGATTCGCAATGGCTTTTTGATTGTGCGCAGGTTTTCGTAAAAATGTGGTTTTTACTGCATCACCATCAATCATCCAGAGATGTTCTCCGTTCGAGAGGAAATTGCCAGTGTGTAAATCGCCGTGAATAATTCCGGCATTGTGCATTTTTCCGGTCAGTCGTGCAGCTTCTGATGCAAACCATACTTTTCCGTTTTTGTCCGATATTTGAATTTTTTTACGGAGTGTTTCGGATTGTTCGAGAAATTTGATGATCAGCACTTTCCCGCCGGAAGCGAGATCGATGCACCCTTTAATTTCCGGCGTTGGAATTCCGGCATTTTTGAGCAGGATAAGTCCGCGTAATTCGCGCCGGCAATGTATTCTGCCGCGCTTTGAAATGAAGAGTTTCACCAGGACAGTTTCACCGTTCACAGTGGCTTTCCCTGTAATCCGTTTTTTAGGCAGAATACGAAACGGCTGAAGAAATTGAATGACTTCGCCGGTTTTGGTCGTGATCGAAAACTCCGGAGGAACAGCACGTCCGGCGCGCCGCAGCTCAACTGTGCTGATTTCTCTCATTTATAGACCGGTTTCTTCACCGCGAATGAACGCGGATTTTCGCGAATAAAAGTTTCTAATATGCAACGTTTCTAATGTGACTGCCAATTAATTAATAATTTTGTAGATATTAAACTCTAAACTTTGAACTTTGAACTCTGAACTGTATAAAAACGTATAAATGACAATTATATTCTGTCTGTTTAAATATTTTCCGTACGGAGGACTTCAGCGTGACTTTCTGCGTATTGCGCTGGAGTGTCAGCGACGCGGAGCAAAAATTATTGTTTATACGCTTGCGTGGGAGGGTCCGGTTCCGGACGGATTTGATATTCACATTGTTCCGGTTCGTGCATTTCGCAATCACCGGCGTGTCAAAAAGTTTTCAGAATGGATAGAGGCACAAAGGCTCAAAGGCACAGAGGCGCAGAGACAGGCACGAGGCATTGGGCATGAGGCATTAGAAAATTCTCAAACATCAGCCAGTGAACAGCAATCGGCAATCGGCAACCGAGCCTCCAGCGCGCCGGGCTTCGCGAATGCGAAGCAACGAAGTGGCAACCCCCAACCCCCAACCCCCAACCCCCAATCTCCAACCTCCAATCCTCAATCTTCAATCTTAATCGTTGGTTTCAACAAAATGCCGGGACTGGATATGTATTTTGCAGCGGATTCCTGTTTTGCAGAACGCATTGCCCGGCGGAATATGTTCTGTCGCATTTTGCCGCGGGTTCGGACCTATTTAAAATTTGAATCCGCAGTTTTCGCTGCCGATTCGTCAACGTTTGTTTTGATGATTGCGCCACAGCAGGTTGAGGATTTCCGGCATTATTACTCAATACCGCCCGACCGGTTCGTTCTTTTACCGCCGGGAATGACTACTGAATTTATAACGCAGGCAGAAAAAAAAGACAGGGCCGAAGAACGGAAAAAGTTATCGCTGGCGGATGATAATTTTCTTTTATTGCATGTCGGGTCTGCTTTTAAAACTAAAGGCGTAGATCGCGGGATAAAGGCTTTTGCCGCATTGCCGGCCTGTATTCGGGGGAAAAGTATATACTTTATCGCTGGAGACGGCGCAATTAAGTCGTATCAACGGCTGGCGCGGAAACGTGGCGTTGAAGATCGGGTTATTTTCGGCGGAGTGCAAACGGATATTCCGGCGTTAATGAGTGCGGCGGATTTATTGATTCATCCGGCGCGGAATGAAGCTGCCGGTATGGTGCTGCTTGAGAGCCTGATTTGCGGACTCCCGGTGTTGTGCAGTAAAAACTGCGGATACGCTCCGTATATTCGTGACGCGGATGCCGGCATTATCCTGCATGAACCGTTTTCCCAGCAGGAACTGAACAGACAACTTGAGATGCTGTTGAAAAATAATGAACTTCTTCGTTACAGGATAAATGCGGAAAAATATGTTGCTGAAACTAACCTGACCGGAATGCATGAAGAAGCGGCAGATGCGATTTGTAAAGAAGCCAATAGGGCAATACTCAATAGACGAGTAAAAATACTCAATAAATGAGTAATTTTTATTTACACTGGATTGATTTTGTTTAATATCAACAGTATGAAGATGATAACAAGAGAGTTTTCCCGGAGTGCTCTTGCGATGATTCAGGAAAATTCACCGTTTATCCAGGTGATTTGCGGTCCGAGGCAGGTTGGGAAAACCACCGCGGCACGCCAGATTATGGAAGATGCCGGAATTCCGTCACTTTACGCAGCAGCGGATAGTGCGGTGCCCCTCGGAACAGAATGGCTTGAGACTCAGTGGCACCGCGCGGAATACGAAGTAAAAACCACCGGAAAGCCTGTTTTGCTGGTGCTGGATGAACTGCAGAAGATTTCCGGCTGGAGCGACGCATTAAAATTTTTATGGGATCAGCGCCGGTCGGATATACGTTTACTGGTGCTTGGTTCGTCAGCCATGCTGCTGCAACGAGGCCTGACGGAAAGTCTTGCCGGACGGTTTTTTCTGCATCGTTTCCCGCATTGGTCATTTCCCGAATGCAGAGAGGCGTTTGGCTGGGATATGAATCGCTGGTTGTTTTTCGGCGGCTATCCGGGCGCCGCCCGTTTTGCGAACAATGAGGCAGAATGGATGCAATATGTTTCGGACTCATTAATCGAAACTGTTATTTCACGGGATGTGCTTCAGCTTCAGAATATCGCCAAGCCGGCGTTATTGCGGAATCTGTTTGGTCTGGCGACGACGTTTCCGGCGCAGATTCTTTCGTATAATAAAATGTTAGGACAGCTTCAGGATGCCGGAAATACAACCACACTGGCGCATTATTTAACGTTGCTGGAATCCGCATTTCTACTCAGCGGATTAGAACTCTATTCAAAAGGACAGCGCCGGAAACGCGGCAGCAGTCCGAAACTGATTTTGTGGAATAATGCGCTGATTAATGCCATTGGAATGCGCAGTATGGAACAGTGTATAACGGATTCTGCCTGGAGAGGACGGTTAGTTGAAAACGCCGTTGGCGCGCATTTACTGCAAACGCTTCATTCGGCAAATGCTTCAATCATGTACTGGCGCAAAGGCAATCTGGAAGTTGATTTTGTTGTTGAGCTCGCCGGGCGTACGATTGCGGTCGAGGTAAAGAGCGGACATTCCGGAGCAACAAATGGATTAGCTACGTTCAAAAAATATTATCCGGACAGCCGGGTACTGCTTGTAGGAGAAAACGGAATTCCACTGGAAGAGTTTTTTTCTGATATTTCCGGTGATTTCTTTAGACTATGAGAATATTCCGGCAGGCCTTACCGGTCTTTAGGAGATATATCTTCTGAATTCAGTAGAGTTTTTGTGAGAGAAATATGACTTGTTTAGAACCCGGAAATCAAAAAGCGGCGGATATGAGCTGTCCAGGGTTTGGGGCTCGGAGTTCGCCGGCAAATTTTTATCAATCGGAAATCGGAAATCGGAAATCGGAAATATTTCTAAATTCTGATTTCCAAAACGCATGGCGTGGCAAAGATCCGTTTGCAGAAGCATTCCGGCTGGATGGAGAAGTTTTCCGGTCGGTAAAATCGCGCCGGACATTCCGGTTTGAACTGAACGGCAAGAGTTATTTTGCGAAAGTACATCGGGGTGCCGGCTGGAAAGAAATTTTTAAAAATCTGTTCCAGTTTAAAAAGCCGGTGCTGAGTGCGCGAAATGAATATGACGCTATCCGGCGGCTGGAAAAGCTTGGTGTGGCAACCATGACCGTTGCGGCCTTCGGTGAGCGCGGTAAAAATCCGGCAAAAATTGAATCATTTATCATTACTGAAGAGCTGAAAAACACCATCAGCCTCGAAGATTTCTGCCGTGATTGGAAAGAGAACCCGTCGCCGTTTGCGCTAAAAAAAGCATTGATAGAATACATTGCAGCCGTCAGCCGGACATTGCACCGGAACGGCGTAAACCATCGCGACTATTACATCTGCCATTTTCTTTTTGATAAAAAACGCGACTGGCAGAAAGAGGGCGTCCTTGCCTATCTGATCGACCTGCACCGCACTCAACTTCGTAAAAAAACACCGCGCCGCTGGATCATCAAAGATCTCGCCGGGCTCTATTTTTCAACAATGGATATCGGATTAACAGAGCGTGATCTCTTCCGGTTCTTAAAAATTTACTCCGGATGCTCATTGGAGAATGCTTTGAATACGCAGTCTTCATTTTTCTATTCCGTTCAGTGGACTGCCTTAAAATTATATCGGAAAGAACAGATTTGTCCGAAAGGATAAATTTCTCGCCAGCGGAAACGTTGCAAAATCGAAATTATTTTTATTGCAAAACAGTAAACAAAAACATTGCAAAACAGGAATTAAAGATATAGGGTATCCCTGTGAAAAAGTATGAGCCGCGCTTAATTGATGAGTTACTTGAGCGAAAACTCAAGTCATCAGGTGCTGTTGTTTTGCGCGGACCCAGAGCGGTTGGGAAAACAACGACAGCGTTGCATCACGCTGCCAGTTCGGTTCGTTTGGATCAACGCAAGGACTTAATTATTGCGGCGGAGTTGACTCCCAAAACATTGCTGGCCGGTGCGGTTCCGCGCTTAATTGATGAATGGCAGCTCGCTCCGTCAATTTGGAACTCTATTCGGGCTGAAATTGATGAACGTGCTTTGCCCGGACAGTTTATTTTAACCGGTTCCGCCGCGCCGGATGAAGATAAAACGCGACACACCGGCGCAGGTCGTATGGCTCGACTGTTATTGCGCCCGATGACCTTATATGAACAAAAGAACTCCACCGGACAGGTTCGGTTTGCGGATCTTTTTGTAAAAGAAGCAACGGTTGGCGGTGCGGGCGGACCGGATATCTCTGAATATGCAGAACTCATTGTGAAAGGCGGGTGGCCTGCATTGCAAAAACTGGATGCTTCCGCCGCGATGGACGCATTGGCGGACTATGTGGATAATATTGCGGAAGTTGATCTCCGGACAATTGACGGGCGTCCGGAACCCGTCAGAATGGCCGCGTTGATTAAAGCGCTGGCTAGAAATATTTCCACAGAAGCCTCTCTCGAAAAACTGGCAGCTGAAGCTGAAATTTCGTCCGGCGGACTTTCAACGCCAACAGTCAGAAAATATCTGGATCAGCTTGCGCGAATTTTTATATTGGATGAGCTCCCTGCGTGGAAACCGCATCTCCGGTCAAGCATCCGTATGCGGGTAAAGCCGAAATGGCATTTCATTGATCCATCGATTGCAACCGCTTCGACCGGTGCATCTCCTGATAGATTGCTGGACGATTTGAATGCGATGGGACTGCTGTTTGAATCGCTCGTGCTCCGTGATATCCGGGTTTATGCCGATAGTGCAGATGCAACGGCGTTTCACTACCGCGACTCGACCAATTTAGAAATTGATGCAATTGTTGAGCGTCGCGATGGTATGTGGGCCGGAATAGAGGTGAAACTCGGCGGTGAGCGAGCAATCGAAGACGCTGTTGCAAATTTTAAAAAACTCCGCGCCCGTTTGACAGAACCGAAGCTTGCACGCCTGGCCTCACTCAGCATTATTACTGGCGGACAGGTCAGTTATACCCGCCCGGACGGAGTCCATGTAATTTCACTCGGTCATTTGTGCCCCTGATGCTCAGAGTGCTTTACGGCAGGACCCATTCTGCAATATGTTGCACTTTGGCCCGACCCATTCTGCAGCATACTGCATTGTTGCCGGACGATTATATTGTAAAAAGCAGGTGCGTCCAAAAGGCTGATTTCTTAAATATGGAACAAATCAAGAAAAGTTATCGCCGCAGAAATTTGTAAAAGGTACATAATAATTTGTGCTCCTGGTGTTCTTGCGCGGTTACACTTAAATGTTACCTGCATGTATTATTGAGCATCGAACATTGAAAATTAAACACTCTATGCTGCCTTTGCGCGGGGAATCCGCCTCCATCTGTGTGATCTGCGGTTTAAAAACTAAAATCAAAAACTGATTTGGCCATTTTACAGTATATTGCATTTTGGTCTGAACTGTTTTGCATATCACTGCATTTTAGTGCCGGTGCGGGTGCTTTTTCACGGGTATTCAAGAGGTACGGTTCGCAGAAGGCTCACTCTGAATAGCCGCCAGTGTCTTTTATATGTTTTGCAGGAACTCCGCCGACGATTGTATGGGCGGGCACATCTTTTGTCACAACAGCTCCGGCTGCCACAACGGCACCGGTTCCGATAGTGACACCTTGCAGAATAATGGCACCGCAGCCGATCCAGACTTTGTCTTGTACTGTGATCGGTTTATGTGTGGTTCCTCTGGTCTTTCCCGGGATCGAAGCGGTTCCATGAGAGATCGTCTCAAAGCAAACCCTTGGCCCGATTTGGCAATAATCTCCAATAGTAACCCGTTCCTTTAGACAGGTGATGTGGACATCCCTGTTGATCATACATTTTTTCCCGATCCTAAAATTTTTTTTATTATCAATGGTCAGATTTCCCATCATCGTACTGCGCCCATGTCCTTTGATGCCGCCGGCCCGATAAAAGTAAGAGCGGAATTTGTCAATTTTCGGTCGGCTAGGCAGGTGATTAGCGATATAAAACAATAATGGTTTCATTTTTCACTCCTGGATGTATCCCGCTGGCGGGATGCAAGAAAATCGGAATCTCTCATGAGAAAAAGGCGTGGGAAGTAATTCCAAACTGGTTGAAGGATTTTTATCGATAATTTGTAACGAAGTGGCCATACGGGACGATAAGGTTTAGTCTTTTGCCGGATTTTGTCTTTTACATGGTTCGGAGAAGGGTTTTTAGAGAGTTGCGTTGGGCTTTTTGTGAAAAGGTATAAAACTTTCCAGATGATTTTGATCCGCAGTTTCTTTTTACAGATTCTGGCCCAGAAATCTTTATCACCGGCAGAGAAAAAAGCAGGGTCAAAATAACCGGTTTTTTTATAAATATCTTTTCTCCACGCAGTAAACGGACCCGGCCGGATGCTTAATCTTCTCTTTTTCATGCAGGAAAGATCAAAGCTGTTTCTATATTCGTCTTCCTGCTGGTAGGCTATAAGCGGGGTGCAGACATCAATCGAAGATGACTGGGAGAATGCGTCAATCACCTTTTCTAAAAGTGCCGGATGCATGTAGTCATCCATATTGCTGTAACAGACAAGCGGAGCCGTTGCAGCCTGCCATCCGATATTCCAGCATTCATATAAGGTTTTTCTGTCGTCAAAGGTGATTAACCGGCAATTTTTGTGTCTTTTACAGAATGGTTCGATCCGGTTTCTTTCCTTTTCAGGAGAGGCGGTTTCTATAAATAGAAATTCCGCTTTTTGAAACGCAGTCTGCCGGAGAATTTCGTCAAATTTTTTCTCTACATACCGGATATTGCTGTACGTGCTGATGATTACAGAAATAGCCGGCATATTGTCCGTTGTGAATTTCATTTTTACTCTTTTACGCAAAAAACGACTTTAGCTTTATATTATTGCATTCCTGATGTACAAGTCAGGCTGTTTTTTCATCTTGTATTCTAGATATGATTGGAACATTTTTACGAGAGGATTATTTTGCTAATATGTTTTCACGGAGTGGGCAGTTTTAAGGAAAAGCAATGACTGAGATAAAAAAAGTACCTGCAGCAATGATTCTTTGTGGTGGGCAGGGAACCCGGTTGCGGGATGTTACGGAGATTCTGCCCAAGCCGATGGTGCCTGTCGGCCCGCATCCGATCATCTGGCACATCATGAAAGGCTATGCCGCCTTTGGTGTGAAGCGTTTTATTCTTTGCCTGGGCTATAAGCGCGAGGCGTTTATTGACTATTTTCTCAACTACCATGCCCGGGCGGCGGATGTTACCATTAGACTGGGACGACAAAACGATATCATCTATCATAACGGGCATTGTGAAGAGGGCTGGGAGGTGACACTTGCTGATACTGGCGACCGGACAATGACCGGCGGGCGGATTGCCCGTGCTTCCAAATATTTGGAACCGGATGATAACGAATTTTTTATAACCTATGGAGATGCGGTGTCCGACATTGATTTTGCCGCTCTGCTGGATTTGCATCGTGAATCAGGGAAAGTCCTCACTGTCAGTGCTGTGCACCCGGCCGGCCGTTTCGGCGAGCTGGGAATTGATGCGACGGGAAACGTGACTGGTTTTCACGAAAAACCCCAGACCGAACAGGGGTTTATCAACGGCGGGTTTATGGTGGCTGATCGGGCCATGCCGGAAAACTATCTGCGTACGGACGGATCGCTTGTTTTCGAGCAGGAGCCGATGCGCAGAATTCAGAAGGCCGGTCAAATGGCAGCCTTCCAGCATCAGGGTTTCTGGCAGTGCATGGATACCGCCCGCGAGCATCAGTTGCTGAATGAGCTGTGGGATTCCGGCAAGGCTCCTTGGACAAAGGGCTGGAAATAATGTTTGGCGGCTTTTATCAGGGAAAACGGGTGTTGCTGACCGGACACACGGGGTTTAAAGGCAGCTGGTTGACCTGCTGGTTGCAGCGGCTCGGCGCCGAGGTTTGCGGTTGTGCTCTGCCACCGTCAACAGAACCGTCGCACTGGAGGCTGCTCAATCTCGATATACGCTCGGAGATGGTCGATATCCGTGATTCTCAGGCCTTGAAAAAACTGTTCAACGATTTCAAACCGGAGATTGTTTTCCATTTGGCGGCGCAGCCGCTGGTACGCGCGTCCTATCGCGATCCGGTTGGAACCTGGTCAACGAACGTTATGGGTACGCTCAACGTGTTTGAAGCCTGCCGCAAAACGGAATCGGTTCTGGCGATTATCAATGTTACCAGCGACAAATGCTACGAAAACCGTAAATGGGCGCGCGGCTATCGCGAAGACGACGCAATGGGCGGCTACGACCCCTACAGCGCATCCAAAGGCTGTTCGGAACTTTTAACGGCTTCGTACCGGAATTCTTATTTTAACAACGGCGAATTCGGACGGAAGCATCTTACTTTACTGGCCAGTTGCCGCGCCGGAAATGTAATCGGGGGCGGAGACTGGGCGGAGGACCGGCTGGTGCCGGATATCATGCGGGCAGTGAGCGAGAGACGTCCGGTGGATATCCGTAACCCGTATGCGACTCGTCCCTGGCAGCATGTGCTCGAACCGCTGAGCGGTTATCTGCTTGTCGGACGGTACCTGCTGGAAAAGAAACCGGAGTTTGCAGCCGGCTGGAATTTCGGGCCGGCGGATGATGCCGATCTCTCCGTGCGCGAAGTAGTGGAAAACATCAAGCTGCACTGGGATCGGATCGACTACCGATTCGCTTTGGATGCGGAAGCGCCGCACGAGGCGCACCTGCTGAAGCTGGACTGCGCTAAAGCGCGGAAAGAACTGGGCTGGCATCCGGTATGGGACAGTGCGCGAACCTTTAAGAAGACTGTCGGATGGTATCGTGCATATTATGAAACCGGTGCGGTGACAACTGAATCTGATATTTTGGAATACGAACGGGCTGTGAATTTAGGAGAAGTAACGAATGGATAGGGCGGGCACGTTACGCAGTGAAATTCTGGGAAAAGTAAGAGAATTCTACAGTGCCGCCCATGACCGGAGCAGCGAGGCGTTTATTCCGGGAAAAACGCGGGTCAACTATGCCGGACGGGTTTTCGATGCAGAAGAGTTGGTTCAGCTTGTCGATTCCTCGCTGGATTTTTGGCTGACGGCCGGCCGCTATGCTGAAGAGTTCAGCGGTAAGCTGGAAGACTTTTATGACGTATCGGATGTTATCCTCACCAATTCCGGCTCGTCCTCGAACCTGCTGGCAATCTCTGCGTTGACTTCCGAAGCACTGGGCGACCGGCGGTTGATCCCCGGCGACGAGGTCATTACGGTATCGGCAGGATTTCCGGCCACAGTCTCGCCGATTATCCAGAACCGGCTGATTCCGGTTTTTCTGGATGTGGAGATCGGAACCTACAACATCGATACGTCAAAGCTGGACGAAGCCCGGTCTCCGGGAACAAAGGCGGTCTTTATCGCCCATACGCTGGGCAATCCGTTCAACCTCGATGCAGTCATCGCATTTTGCGAAAAACATGACCTGTGGCTGATCGAAGACAATTGTGATGCCCTCGGCAGCACGTACCGGGGAAAGCTTACCGGAACTTTCGGCCACATTGCCACCGGCTCGTTTTATCCGGCGCATCACATCACCACCGGGGAGGGCGGCTGCGTGATTACGGATGACCCGCAATTGGCGCGCATCATCAAATCGTTCCGTGACTGGGGTCGCGACTGTTATTGCGAAGGCGGCGAGAACAACACCTGCGGATGCCGTTTCACCAAACAGTACGGGGCTCTTCCGGAAGGCTACGACCATAAGTATGTCTATTCGCATATCGGCTATAACCTCAAAATGACCGACATGCAGGCCGCCATCGGCGCGGCACAGATGGACAAGCTGAAATCTTTTACCGCCCGGCGCAAAGAAAACTTCCGTCTGCTCACCGAAGGTTTCTGGGGATTGGAAGATTTCTTTATTCTGCCGCAGGCCACGGAGCACAGCGATCCTTCATGGTTCGCTTACATCCTCACATTGCAGGAAAACGTGCCGTTCAGCCGCGTTGAACTGGCACAGTATCTGGACCGGAACCTCATCGAAACCCGCGGGCTGTTTGCGGGCAACCTGCTTCGCCAGCCGGGATACATGAACATCGAACACCGCACGGTCGGCGACCTGAAAAACACCGACTACATCATGAACAGCACGCTCTTCATGGGCATATTTCCCGGATTGACGGAAGCAAAAATCAGTTATGTCATCGAAAAGGTGCGCGACTTTGTGAAACAGTTCTAAGTATGGCCAGTCCGGTAAAAATAAAAGCGACGGTTGCTGATGTGGAAAAACACACTGGATCGGTGGTGAGTTACCGTTTTATTCCGCAGGGCCGGGTGCCGAAATTTCATGCCGGACAGTTTTTACATCTCGCACTCGATGAATATCGTCCGGATTCACAGTGGCCGGAATCACGCGTTTTTTCTATCGCATCAGCGCCTTCTGAACGGCATGAAGAGCTGGCTGTAACCGTTTCAGTCAAGGGGCGGTTCACGGAGCGGATTTTCCAAACCTTGGGAAAAGGATCGGACTGCTGGCTGAAACTGCCCTACGGCGAATTCCTTTTTCCGCCGGACCGGCATCTTGTGTTGATTGCCGGCGGAGTCGGAATTACGCCGTATCTGTCTTTGCTCAAGCAGATGCTGGAGAAAAAATCGGAGCAGGCAGTAAGGCTTTGTTATGGTGTCCGTTCGGCGGAAAATCATCTCTTCGGCGAACTGATTGAACGCTGTGAGACAGAACTTCCGAGCTTTGAAAAAGAAGTCTGGTGTGAAGACGGTTCGGTCTCCGGCGAAAAGGGGATTCTGGATATTGATGCCATTCACGCCGCCGCGCCGGACGGTTCAATTTTTTATCTTTCGGGCCCGCCGGCGATGATCAGCGCGTTTAAAAACCGTTTACTCGATCTCGGCACAGACGCCGGGCGCATCCGTACAGATGACTGGGAATAGGGCAACGCATGAAAGCGTCAGATTATATAGCGGATTTTTTGCATGCGAAAGGCGTACCGTTCATTTTTGAAATGATCGGCGGAATGGTTACGCACATCATTGATTCTGTTCATCAGAAGGGGCATATCCGGATTGTCAGCATGCACCATGAACAGGCAGCCGGATTCGCGGCTGAGGCGGTAGGGCGCATGAGCGGAATTCCGGGGGTAGCGCTGGCAACCAGCGGGCCGGGGGCAACCAATCTGGTGACTGCTATCGGAAGCTGCTACTTCGATTCGGTGCCAACGGTTTTCATTACCGGGCAGGTTAATACGACCGAGCTTTCCGGCGACCGGGCAATCCGTCAGCAGGGCTTTCAGGAAACCGATATCGTATCGATTGTAAAGCCGGTTACCAAAGCAGCCTGGCTGGTGAAAACAGCGGAGGAACTTTCGTTGATTCTTGAGCAGGCATTTCAGCTGGCTGTTGAAGGCCGGCCCGGACCGGTTCTGATTGATATTCCCATGGATGTGCAGCGCATGAAAGTGGTACCGCTGCTGGCTGAACCCGTGAGCAGAAAACCGGTTGCAGAGGAGACTCTTGAATTCGCCGGGCGGGCATTAAACGCTTTGACTGCGGCTGAAAAACCGCTGCTGCTGGCGGGCGGAGGTATCCGTTCCGCCGGTGCAACGACGCAGTTTCGCAAAATGACAGATTTATTGAATATTCCGGTGGTTTGTTCACTGATGGGTCTGGACGTACTGCCTTTCAGTCATCCGTTAAAAGTTGGAATGATCGGCACGTATGGCAACCGTTGGGCGAATCAGGCTCTAATGAAGAGTGATTGCCTGCTCGTGCTGGGCAGCCGGCTAGATGTCCGGCAGACGGGAGCGGATGCAGCCGGCTTCAAAGGGGATCGCCGGATTTTTCATGTGGACTGTGAACCGGGTCAGCTCAACAACCGGGTGACCGGGTGTGATATATGTGTGGCGCATCTGTCAGATTTTGTTACGGCCATGCTTCAGGTCGCGGTCGATGTTCCGCGCCGCAAACGGACGGACTGGAACGAGTGGATATCCGGCAAGCGAAGTCTTGCGCCGGATACGGAAGAACTTAAGGGCTGCAAAGGCATCAATCCGAACAGTTTTATTCATACGCTGTCCGCCGCATCCGTGGAAGCTTCGGCCATTCTGGCCGATGTCGGCAAACACCAGATGTGGGCGGCGCAATCGATCGAGATCGGTAAGGAACAGCGGTTCCTGGTGTCAGGCGGCATGGGTTCCATGGGTTTCGCGCTGCCCGCGGCCATCGGAGCAACGCTGTCTTCCGGCAGGCCGGTGGTGGTAGTGGCGGGGGATGGCGGCATGCAATGTAATATTCAGGAACTCGAGACCATTTCTCTGCACAAGCTCCCGGTGAAAATAGTTATCCTGAATAACAACAGTCTCGGAATGGTCGGGCAGTTCCAGGAGGAATATTTCGAATCGCGGATGCAGTCAACCATTTGGGGTTACAGCGCCCCGGACTTTGAGGCGGTTGCCCGTGCATACCGGATTTCCGCAAAAACGATCCGGAACCCTGAAGAAGTGGATGCGGCGGTTCAGTGGCTCTGGAGTGATCCCGGCGCACCTGCACTGCTGAATGTGATCATCGATGTGGATACAAAAGTTTTTCCGAAAACATCCTACGGGCGGGTTCTTGATGACATGGATCCCCGTCGTGAGTGAGTCCGATGAACGAACTTTCTAAAAAACGGATTTTTCTTACCGGCGGCACCGGCCTGTTCGGTAAATGGCTACTGGACCGTTGCAAAACTCTGGAAACAGAACTGGTTGTTCTGAGCCGGAATCCGCAGCAATTTCTTAGGCAGTCGCCGGCCTTTGGAAAAAATAAAAACATAACATTCATTCAGGGCGATGTGCGGGATTTCAATTTTCCAGACGGCCCGTTCGATTATGTCATTCATGCGGCGACTGAAACCGGCGCAAAGCTGGAAAAGGAAAATCCGACCGAACTGTATTCTGTGATTGTCGATGGAACCCGGCGGGTCCTCGAATTTTCAAGACAGACAGGTATTAAGCGGCTTCTATATGTCAGTTCCGGCGCGGTCTATGGCGTTCAGCCTCCGGAACTGTCTCATATTCCGGAGACGTTCCCGTGCAATCCGGTTACAGTTTATGGAAAAGGCAAGCTTCAGGCTGAACAGATGTGTTTAGCATCCGGTATCGAAACCGTTATTGTCCGGCCGTTTGCTTTTGTCGGGCCGTGGCTTCCGCTGGATGCACATTTTGCCATCGGTAATTTCATCGGAAACTGCCTGCGCAATGAGCCGGTCGAAATTAAAGGTGACGGCACACCGTTGCGCTCTTATATGTATGGGTCTGATCTTGCAGACTGGCTGCTGACACTTCTGCTCAAGGGGCGATTCGGAGAAGCGTATAATGTGGGGTCTGAAGAGGCGATCAGCATCGCCAATCTGGCCCGGCTGGTTCGTTCGGTTTCTGGAGCGGAGAACGAAATTAGAGTTGCACAAGAGACAGTACGGGGTGCCTCGGCTATGCGATATATTCCCTCTACACAAAAAATTTTTGACGAGCTAGGTCTGCGCTTGCAAATAGAGTTGAAGAATGCCATCGACAAAACAGTCTGTTGGTATTTGTTTCAGAGAAAATGTGCACAGGCATAAGGACGGTCATTAGATCGTGCGTTGGATAGGAGTGATTAACGATAGTTACATAATGATCGAAATAGTTGTAACTGGCACTGGAGCAGATTTAGCTTAAAAGCTTATTGCCGGTTAGGATGGGAGAAAGCCGTTTTCTATGGATACAAACAAAAATATTTCAGTAATTGCTGTTGTCTATAATGAAGCACAGCGAATCGAAAATTTTCTGAAATCATTCCGATGGAGTAATGATCTTATTATTGTTGATAAATCATCAACGGATAATACACGGGACATTGTGCTGCAATACACCCCGAATCTTATAATTGTACCTTATAGCGATACCGGGGATGAAATAAAGTATGGTGTTGAAATCGCTAAAAACGAGTGGATCATGACGGTTACCGCGTCAGACACAATTCACCCGGAACTGGTTTTTGAATTACTGAATTTGATTAATCGGGAGGATTTTGATTGCGACGTTGTTTCGCTCCCTTTTGCGTTATATGTGTTTGGAATACGAAACCCCAAACGTTCCCCATGGCGTGCGACATCCAAAAAGCTTTTGATGAAAAAAACTGCGCTAAAAACGTCAACAGAAGTTCATCACGAGATTTCTGCAGCGTCCAACAAGATATATAAGATGGGGTATCGGGAGAAAATAAATTTATATCATCTGACACATGAGAATATGGCGACATTCTTCGAGCGGCACAATCGCTATACACGGCTTGAGGCGGGGTTGTTCCAGGATGAAAAAATTGCATTGAAAACCAGCCTGCGAGACTTGTTTGAGTCAATAAATTTTATCTTATTTAAGAAAAAAAGTTACCTGTTGGGATGGGACGGTATAGCAGTAGGCTTGGCTTATATTTCCTATTATATAATGAAATACCTTTATGTATGGGAACGGTTTAGAGGTAAAGGATCTGATGTGTATAAGGACATCCATCAGCAAATATTCAGCATATGGGATGCCCGTCCCGGCGACACTAAAAAGTAAGTGGTTTCGGAACTTTTTTCGCCGCTTCGTCCAGGCAGGCGATGTCCTTCGTTTTTCGGATATCCGGAAATGGAGGGCCTCGAAATAGGCTACTTGGGCGGACAAAAAACATGATATTTTGATCATAGTATGTATTGATTTACTATACATATATGTATTAAATATCACCATGAATTCTCTAAGAGATCAGATTGAAAGCGATGAGTTTGACTATCAGGTTTTAATGGATGCCCTGTCGGATTATGCGGCTCCAAGGGCACGTGTTACCGCGTTGTTGCGTTCCGGGGAAATTATTCGGGTTAAGAAGGGGCTGTATGTGTTTGGCCCGCACCGCCGGAAGTTTCCAGTCTGCAGGGAACTGCTCGCTAATCTGATTTACGGACCTTCGGTTGTTTCGCTGGAAAGTGCGCTGGCTTATTACCGGCTGATTCCGGAGCGGGTTGATGCAGTCACATCGGTGACGACCGGGCGTCCCGGCAGATTTGAAACGCCTCTGGGACTTTTTATTTATCGGCCGACACCTGGGCTTTCTCTCGGAATCGACCGGTTGACCGGATCGGCGAACCGGGCTTTTTTGATGGCAGTGCCCGAGCGGGCGCTTGCGGACAAAATCAGGGAGGATCGCGCAACGGGGTTGCGTACGCAGCAGGATATGGAGGTTTATCTCTACGAAAATCTAAGGATGGAGCCGGAAGCCGTTCGCGATTTCAGTCCGGATATGCTCGAACAGCTGGCAGAGTGTCTTTGCTCACATAAGGTGCGTGTATTAGCCGGATTGGTCCGGTCTGCAAGGAGAAAACAATGAACCTTGCGATAAAAACGATGCTGGAACGGTATGACTGCCGCGATGCCGGGGATGTGGAGAATGCCTTGCGGGAAGTTTTTCAGGAACTGGCGCTTCTGGGGCTTTGGCGGGCGAAATTTTTTGAGCATGCTGCATTTTACGGGGGTACGGCTCTCAGGATTCTATACGGGTTACCCCGGTTCTCGGAAGATCTCGACTTTTCATTGTTAACGCCGGACCCTGGATTTAAATGGGGTGCGTATTGCACTTCAATCGAACGGGAACTGAATGCATGGGGATTTCCGGTTACGGTGACGGAAAAAACAAAAGATGCGGGAAGCGCGATTGAATCAGCTTTTTTAAAAGCAGATACCCTGACACAGATGCTGCTGATTGAAACGCCGAAGCCGTTGAGGACGGGAATACATGGCGATCAACGCCTGCGAATTAAGCTGGAAGTGGATACGAATCCTCCGCCGGATTTTAAAACAGAAACCAAGTTTTTGATGCAGCCTTTTGCTTTCCCGGTTCGGGTGTATGCCGAATCATCACTTTTTGCCGGCAAAATGCACGCTGTGCTGTGTCGCGCATGGGGTAGACGGGTCAAGGGACGGGACTGGTATGATTTGGTTTGGTATGTAGCCCGCAACACACCGCTTGACCTTCATCACCTGGAACAGCGGATGCGTCAAGCCGGGCACTGGAACTCTCCGGAGCCGATGAATGAGGATATATTCAGAGAACTGTTGGCAAAACGGATTGCTGCGGTGGATATTGACTCCGCAAAAAAAGATGCGGAACGGTTTGTTAGCGATCCGGATTCGATAGTCGTCTGGTCGCAGGATTTTTTCCGGCAGATAGCAAAGAGGATAACAGTTCAACAAGCAGAACAGGCCTGAACGTTTGGCTCTCGTCCATCGAAAAAACGGAGAATGCGACAACGCCGGTGATTACTTTTCTTGTCGGACAGATGGTCGGGGAAAAACATGGGGCAGGCATTCCTGCCTGCCCTTTTTCATCGTTGGCAAAGGGAATGCCAATTCTGCGGGATTCTCCGGATACAGAGCAGACTGGAAAGTCTGCTCCACGATGCTGCACCCTGAGCCTTTTCCTGTCTTGCCGGACAGATGGTCGGGGGAAACGTGGGGCAGGCATTCCTGCCTGCCCTTTTTCATAGTGAATTGAGCAGGCAGAAGGGAATGTCAATTCTGCAGGATTCTCCGGATGCAGAGCAGACTGGAAAGTCTGCTCCACGTCTTTGCCACTCAGGCCTTCGTTCTTTGTATTTTCCAATTATTTTCCGGCAGGACGGATATTATTTATCCTGTAAATCCTGTCCAATATATCTACCGGATTCTCCGGATACAGAGCAGACTGGAAAGTCTGCTCCACATCGCTACGACCTGAGCCTTTTCCTGTCTTGCCGGGCAGATAGTCGGGGAAAAACGTGGGGCAGGCATTCCTGCCTGCCCTTTTTCATGGTGAATTGAGCAGGCAGAAGGGAATGTCAATTCTGCCGCATTCTCCGGACATTGAGCAGACTGGAAAGTCTGCTCCACTGAGCCTTCGTCCTGTGAGTTTCGGACGTTAGATCTCTTTTTGCTTCTGTAAGATCTGAAAAACTTTGTTGAGGGGATTGTGCCGTAAGCGAACTTCTGTATGTTAGACAATATGAAAAGGGTCTGTTACATCAAGCCGGATGTCCGTGAACAGTTCGGAGCATCCGCCGGCGATCTGGAGTTTTGGCTGGACGCAGAAGTCGGCCGGCAATTATTCCGCGAAAAAGCAGGACGGGAGATCCGGGTGATTGATATTGCCGGGCAAAGATTTTTCCTTAAACGGAGCGGCATTGAATCCATTGTCCGTTCGTTGCCTATGGTGTTTTTTGGATTGCGCCCGTGTTCCGGCGCTTTACGGGAATTGCGAATGCTGCGGTGTTTACAGGAGTCCGGATTTGATGTGATGGAGCCGGTGGCATGGGGAGAAAAATCGGCAGGGCTTACTAAACATCGCGGATTCCTGCTGGTTCGCAATGTCGATGGTGTGGAAGCGAAAGAATATCTGAAAACCGCATCGCTGGAGGAGCGGCATCTTTTATTGGAGAAAACCGGCGAATTAACCGGCCGGCTGCACGCAGCGGGTTTTTTTCAGGCGATTCGGCTGAAAGATCTGATATGGAGTGAAAACCGGCTGGTGCAGATTGATCGGGAAACACTGCATCCGTGGAAAACCCGGTTTTCCCGCAAACGGTGTATCGATGCACTGGAGCGGGGGATTCGCCGGACGTTCAGGGAAGAGCACCAGTTAACGCTTTGGGATACGCGGCATTTTTTTAAGCAATATGTGCGTTGTATATCACCCCGCTGGAACATTACTCCTTCTGCATTGTTCCGGCGGGTATTGGTGCCGGTGATTAAGAAACATCAAAAATGGCTGCGAATACGGCAAACAGGTTTTTCTTCCAACGGAAATGAAGACAGAATATCCTTTCGGCATGAATGCAGTAATTAATGTAAAGCGGATTTATGACGGTTATGATCCCGCCGACGGATTCCGCATCCTGGTCGACCGGCTCTGGCCGCGCGGTGTCAGTAAAGAGAAAGCGCATCTTGATCTGTGGGCGAAAGACATAGCACCGACGGATAAAACCCGTGAGGCGTTTCATCATGAAGACGATAAATGGGCTCAGTTTAAAAAAGAGTATACGGCCGAGCTGGAAAAAAATTCAGAAGCGGTTCAGGATTTATTATCCGCCATCAGAGGAAAGAAAAAAGTCACTCTGCTTTTCGGTGCGAAAAATGTTCAGCATAATCAGGCGGTTGTGTTAAAGGCATTTCTCGAGCGTGGCAAACCGCGGCATTAGATAACGGCCGGCCGGGTCATGTTGAATGCGAGCAGAGTCGTCGTCGTTCTCAGGGTTTATGAATTTTGAGTGGTGGTAGGAGAAGGATTCGAACCTTCGAAGGCATAGCCAGCAGATTTACAGTCTGCCCCGTTTGACCGCTTCGGTATCCTACCATTCATAAAAAAGCGCATACCTTAAACAAAAAATCCCGTTTGTCGACTGTGAAAAAAAGAAAAACCGGATTGCCGGAGAATTGCATCATTGAGTTCGGGTGTTAAATGATTACTGTATCTCAGTATCCCGACAGCTTATTTCCGCCTTGAGGTTCAGTAGTGTTGGAGTAAAGTACATCGCTTTTTTGGAACAGAGTTAAAAATGAAAACAGTAAAGATTGGTATTCTCGGATTCGGCACAGTCGGCGCGGGTGTGGCGGAGGGTATTCTGAAAAACGGCGAACTGATGGCGCAGCGCACCGGCGTTCTGCCCGAAATCGGTAAAATCGCCGATCTTGATATCACGACCGATCGCGGTATTAAAATTGATCCGGCGCTGCTGACGACGGATGCGATGAGTGTGATTGATGATCCGGAAATTAGTATTATTGTCGAGCTGATCGGCGGCATTCAGCCGGCGAAACAATTTGTACTGCGTGCGCTGAATAACGGCAAAGCGGTTGTTACTGCAAATAAGGCGCTGCTGGCGGAGGCGGGGCGCGAACTGTTTGAAGCGTCGGTGAAAAACAATGCCCGGCTCTATTTTGAAGCGAGCGTCGGCGGCGGAATCCCGGTATTGCGCGCACTGCGCGACGGTCTGGCGGGCAATCAGATTAAAAGCATGTACGGGATTCTGAACGGAACATGTAATTATATTCTTACGCGCATGGAGCGTGAAGCGCTCGATTTTGAAACGGTGCTCGCGGATGCGCAGAAGCTCGGTTATGCCGAAACGCCGCCGGATCTTGATATTGACGGGATTGATACCGCGCATAAAGCGGTTGTGCTGGCATCGCTCGCGTACGGGGCGCCGGTGCCGATGGATGCATTTACAATCGCGGGCATTCGCGGGCTTTCACACCGTGAAATTGAATACGCCGATGAGCTCGGTTACCGCATTAAACTGCTCGCCGTAATCCGTGAAACAGAGGGCGAAGTTGAAATGCGCGTTGAACCGTCGCTCGTTTCAAAGCAGCATCTGCTGGCATCGGTGCACGATTCATTCAACGCCGTTTTTATTGAAGGCGATGTGGTCGGCAGTACGCTTTATTACGGGCGCGGCGCCGGACGTCTGCCGACGGCGAGTGCGGTGATCGGCGATATTATGGATGCGGCGCTCAACCGCGGCGGCTACTGTAAGTGGCTGCTGTCCCGCAAATCACTGCCGGTTCGCAGCGCCGCAGATGTTTCGATTCGCTGCTATCTGCGCATGTCGCTGAAAGATCAGCCGGATGTGATTTCCAAAGTTGCGCATGTGCTCGGTAAAAATGGAATCAGTATTGCGTCGATTATTCAGAAAGAACAAAACGCCGGTGAACAGGTTCCGGTGGTATTTCTGACACACAAAGCCAAAGGGAAAGAGTTTATTGCGGCGATGTCGGAAATTGAAACGCTTGACGTTGTCGCCGGCAAACCCGTCCGGATGGCGATTGAGGATTTTGAATAAATAATTTTTAACCACGAATGGACACGAATATTTGATTGCCCACGAATGACTCGAACAAACACGAATCCAATTTATTTTTATTCGTGATGATTCGTGAGATTCGCGGGAGATTTTTATCTATTTATATCCGCGTAATCCGCGGTTTTATAAAATGTAAAAAAGGACAGTATGAAAGTTGTAAAATTCGGCGGTTCTTCAGTTGCGGATGCAACCCAGATTTCGAAAGTAATTCAGATTGTAACGGCAGATCAGTACCGGCGGATCGTCGTGGTTTCCGCGCCGGGTAAACGCAGCAAAAATGACACTAAAGTCACCGACCTTTTGATTGCTTTGGCTGACGCCGTACTGGCTGGAAATGATTTTGAAGTGCTGCTCAAGACAGTCGTCGACCGCTACGCTGAAATTCAGCGCGACCTGAAGCTGCCGGCGGGCGTTGTTGCGACGATCGAAAATGACCTGCGCGCGCGCATCGCCGGTCGCAGCCGCAATGATGCACAGTTTATGGACGCGATGAAAGCTGCCGGCGAAGATTGTAACGCGCGCGTGATCGCCGAAGCTTTTACTGCCTCTGGTTTCCCGGCACGCTATGTCAATCCCGGCGATGCCGGAATGCTGTTGAGCAGTGATTTCGGCAATGCACAGGTTCTGGATGAATCCTATCCAAGACTTGCGGCGCTGAAAGATGTGCCGGAATTGATCATTTTCCCCGGATTTTTTGGCGTAACACAAGACGGCGAAGTTGCCACGTTCCCGCGCGGCGGTTCTGACATTACCGGCGCAATTTTAGCAGCGGCAGTAAACGCGGATGTTTATGAAAATTTTACCGATGTGGATTCAGTATGCGCAATGGACCCGCGTATCATTGAAAATCCGCCGCCGATCAGTTGTATGACCTATCGCGAAATGCGTGAACTTTCGTACGCCGGGTTCGGCGTGTTTCACGACGAGGCAATTATTCCGGCGGTGCGTGCCAGTATCCCGGTCTGCATCAAGAACACGAATAATCCGGCGGCGCCGGGCACAATGGTTGTGCCGGAACGCACGCCGGACAAACGCACCGTGGTCGGCATTTCAAGTGCGCCGGGATTCTGCACAATTTATATTGATAAATATATGATGAACCGTGAAGTCGGTTTTGGCCGCCGGCTGCTGCAGATTCTCGAAGATGAAAAAATTTCCTATGAGCATACGCCGACGGGTATTGATAACATCTCTGTTGTGATTGCCTCGGCAAACCTGCCGCCGGCAAAAGAAAAAACGATTGTCGCGCGCATCAAAGATGAACTGAAACCCGATGCAGTGCTGGTCGAGCACGGACTCGCACTGATCATGGTTGTCGGCGAGGGCATGTATTATACAACCGGCATGGCGGCGAAGGCGGCGCAGGCCATGGCGGACGCCGGTGTGAATCTGGAAATGATGAATCAGGGCGCTTCCGAAATCAGCATGATGTTTGCCGTTAAAGACGAAAACCGTGAAAAAGCACTCCGCGCACTCGGCGGCGTTTTCTTTGGAATTTAGATTTTTTCGACTATGCCGCGGCACGTTGATTGATACAAAATTATGCAAACCATTGATACGGATTTTCTGATCATCGGCAGCGGGCTCGCCGGACTGACGGCGGCGCTGCGGCTGGCTGATACCGGCCGTGTCCTGCTCGTTGCTAAACGCGACGCGATGGAATGCAGTTCACGTTACGCCCAGGGCGGTATCGCCTGCGTCATGGATCCCGCCGATTCCACTGCCGATCATATTCACGACACACTCAGCACCGGCGCCGGACTCAGTGAGCCGGAGGCCGTGCGCGCGATCATCGAAGGAGGCCGTGCGCGCATCGCCGAACTTGAAGCTTACGGCATTCATTTCGAACATCGTGAAACAAAACCGGATGAATACGATTTGGGGCAGGAGGGCGGACATTCGCACCGCCGGATTCTGCATGCCGGCGATGTCACCGGTAAAGCGCTGATCGAAAAACTGCTGGCGCGTGCCAGAAAACATCCGAATATTACACTGATTGAATACTGGCTTGCGATCGATATTATTTCTACCGGCTGGATCGGCCTTGCCGGTGAACCGCGCTGCGTCGGCGCCTATTTTCTGGACAAAAAACACGGCGGCATTTTAACCGTGCGCGCGCCGGTTACTGTGCTGGCCACCGGCGGCACCGGAAAAGTGTATCTCTACACCAGCAACCCCGACGCCGCCACCGGCGACGGCGTGGCGATGGCATGGCGCGCAGGTCTGCCGATCCGCGACATGGAGATGATCCAGTTTCACCCGACCTGTCTTTATCATCCCGGCGCCAAATCATTTTTGATCTCCGAGGCTGTCCGCGGCGAGGGCGCTAAACTGATCGACCGGCGCGGACATGAATTTGTCTATGACTTTGACCGCCGCGGCGCGCTCGCCCCGCGCGATGTGACTGCGCGCGCTATCGATGCCGTCATGAAAAAATACGGTGATCCGTTTGTCTATCTCGATATTTCACACCGCGATGCCGGTTTTCTTAGACAGCGTTTTCCGACCATCTATGACGCCTGTTTAAAATACGGTTTTGATATGGCGCGCGCGCCGATTCCGGTGGTTCCGGCGGCGCACTATTCATGCGGCGGAATTGTCGCCGGCATAAACGGGCGCACTGCGATGCCGGGGCTTTATGCTGTCGGCGAATGCGCCAGTACCGGGTTGCACGGCGCCAACCGGCTCGCCAGTAATTCACTGCTCGAAGCGCTCGTTTGCGGGCACGAATGCGCCGGGGATGCCGCACGGCACTGTGCCGAACTTTCTGTCGATGGCATTGTAATTCCACCCTGGGAATCCGGCGACGCCGTGATGAGCGACGAGGCTGTTGTGGTTGAACATGACTGGAATGACGTTCGTTCCGTCATGTGGGATTACGTCGGCATTGTCCGGTCCGACCGCCGGCTTGAACGCGCGCGCCGGCGCATCCAGGTCATTCGTGAAGATATCCGCAATTACTATCGCAAACATATTATCACTGCGGATTTAATCGAGTTGCGCAACCTCGCCGGCGCTGCGGAACTCATCATCCGTTCTGCACAGCGCCGGAAAGAGAGTCGCGGACTGCATTATAATGTCGACTGGCCGTCCGCAAATTCCACCGCGCAGCACACCATCATTCACGACCGTCCCGGCGGTCCGCTGGATATGGATTGATAAGTTCAGTGTTTATTGTTCCGGGTTCGGAGTTTTTTCTGCTGCGAGATCCTATTCGTCCTGTCTGAAAAATTCTCATTCTTATGTGATTGTAACGTAGATGAGGCATCCTGCCTCATCTACGTTTGTTGTGTGTGACTGAAATCTGCCGGCGGAGGCGGGCGGGCAGAATGTTGAGCTGGTCGCGGTATTTAGCGACGGTGCGGCGGGCAATGTAGATGCCCTGCCTGGCGAGTTCGTCGGTAATGCGCTGGTCGGAGAGCGGCCGGCGCCTGCTTTCGGAACGCACAATGGAGGCGAGTGCGTCTTTAATGGCGGTATTTGAAAGGAGCGAGCCGTCGGCGAGCGGAATTCCGGCGGGAAAAAAATATTTAAATTCAAACGTTCCCTGCGGTGTGGCGATATATTTTCCGGCGCAGGCGCGGCCGACGGTGGTTTCGTGTACGCCGAGTTTTCCGGCGATATGTTTCATCGTGAGCGGCTTGAGTGCGGATACGCCCTCCTCAAGAAAATCTTTTTGTTCATTCACAATTTCTACAGCAATGCGATAGATCGTTTCCTGCCGCTGGTCGATGCTACGGATGAAGAAGCGGCTTTGCGCGATTTTGTTGCGGATGTATTTTCTGGTCTCCGGCGGCACGGTTTTATCCTGCAGCAGGTCGAGATATTTCTGACTGACAAATAAACGCGGATAGGGCGTGCGGTTCCGGGTGACGCTCCAGACGCCGGCTTTTTTTTCGACGGTGATTTCGGGAATGATGAATTCGGTCCGGTCACCGGAAAAATTGCGGCCGGGCTTCGGGTCGAGCGCAGCGATTGTTCCGGCAAGCTGTTGAATTTTTTCCGCCGGCAGACCCATTTCGTGCGCGATCTGTTTGTATTGATGTGCGCCGATCCGGTCGAGATGATTTTGTACAATTTCAAACTCCGGCGCAGTTTCTTTGCCGGCGGCACGCAGTTGAATGAGCAGGCATTCTTTCAGGTCGCGCGCGCCGACGCCGGCGGGATCAAATCCTTGAATAACGCTGAGTATTTTTTCGAAACGTTCCTGAGGAAATTCCGGTGCGGTTTGAATCAGTGAGCCGGTGTCGAGCTGCAGATAGCCGTCGTCGTTGATGCTGCCGATGAGGATTTCAGCGACGGCGCGGTCGGGTGCATCGAGTCCGGCGAGCGAAAGCTGTTCGAGCAGATGATCCTGCAGTGTTTTTCCGGCGGTGAGGGAATCGAGCATGAACTGATGTTTTTCTCCGTCGATGGTTATGCCGGAATGATCGTCGCGCTCAAAAAGTCCGGCGACGGGAATTTCAATGTCCGGTGCGTCAATCTCAAGCGCCGGGTTGCTGTCCAGCTCGGCGCGCACCATCTCCTGCAGGTCAAAGATCGGAGCCTGCAACACCTTGAGCGACAGCAGCATTTGCGGCGCAAGCGACTGCTCCATCCGCTGCTCCTGAATTAAACCTGCCGCCTGATTCGCCATTTAGATTTACAAACCCATTGTTCTGTCTAACAATATCTTCTTTATATTAATAGCACCGGCAATGCCGGAAATGAATGTTTAAAATTTTGAAATGAGAGTAAAACTTTGTGTTCTGGCAAGCGGCAGTTCGGGCAACTGCACATTTATCAGCGCCGGCGGAACCCGCATTCTAATGGATGCGGGGCTTTCGGCACAGCAGACCAAGCAGCGTCTGGCGGAAATCGGCGAGCGGCCGGAGGACATTGATGCAATCTGCATCAGTCATGAGCATACGGATCACGTCGCAGGAATTCGCGTGCTGCAAAACAAATACGGCATTCCGGTGTACGCGAATGCCGAAACGCGCACCGGAATAATTCACAGTGATCAAAAGTGCGCAGCGCTTCAATTTCATGTTTTTTCTACCGGCGCGCCGTTTAAGATCGGCGATGTTCAGATCGAACCTTTTTCGGTGCCGCACGATGCGCGTGATCCGGTTGGATTTGTGGTCAGCGCCGGTGAAAGATCGATCGGCGTGGCAACGGACATGGGCGTGGTCACCAACCTGATTCGCGAAAAACTGCGGCGCTGTCATGTTGCAGTAATCGAAGCGAATCATGACGAAGAGCTGCTTTATGATTCGCCGCGGCCATGGGGACTGAAACAGCGCATTCGCGGCAATCAGGGGCATCTTTCAAATATTGCGGCGGCGACGCTCGTCGCAGAAATTGCCGGCGATGCATTGCAGCATCTTTTTCTTGCGCACATGAGTGTGGATTGTAACTGTCCGCATCGCGCGCGCAGCCTGTTTGAGTCGCTGCTGGCAGAAGCGGGACATACGCATGTGACGGTGCGGCTGACCTGTGCCGATCGCGTCAGTGAACAGTTGATTTTATAAAGGACAAAATATGACAGACCGCTCAGATGAACGGCTGGAAAAAAAACTGCTGAAGGTGATCTCGAAAGAGACGCGCGGCAAACGTGCGGCAACTCTGCGCGGATTTCTCAAAGTGCTCTCGTGGATTTTCGGCATGGCAGTAATGCTGCGGCTGGTGCTGTATAAAAACCGTATTATTCGTGCGAGTACACTCGGCTGTCAGGTGATCAGCGTCGGCAATGTCACGGTCGGCGGCACCGGCAAAACGCCGATCGTGGAGACCTTCGCGCGCTCGCTGCAGCAGAAAGGGCGTAAAGTTGCCATTCTCAGCCGCGGGTATAAAAGCCGGAAGACACCGCTGTGGGAAAAGATTCTAAAAAAAGACGAACGCCTGCCGCGCGTGGTGTCCGACGGCAAACGCCTGCTGCTCAACTCCGACCTGGCCGGTGATGAGCCGTATATGCTCGCATCGAACCTGCCGGATGTGGTGGTGCTGGTGGACCGCGACCGCGTAAAGTCAGGCAAATATGCGATAAAAAAATTCGGCTGCGACACGCTGGTGCTCGATGACGGGTTTCAATATCTGCTGCTGCAGAACCGGCTGGATATCGTGCTCGTCGACTACACCAATCCGTTCGGCTACAAACGCATTCTGCCGCGCGGCCTGCTGCGCGAGCCGATGCGCAATCTGAAGCGCGCCGGCTTTATTTTCATCACTAAATGCCCGCCGGAAGGCGCTCCGGAACTGAAGGCAAAACTGCGTGAACTCAATTCCACCGCTGAGATTTCTGAATGCCGGCACATGCCGAAATATTTTGAAAATTTATACACGCGTGCCAGATCGGAATTAAACTTCATTACGGGAAAAAAGATTGCGGCGATATCCGGCATTGCCGTACCAGAAGGGTTTGAAAACGGCTTGCGTGAGCTTGGCGCCGAAATTGTATACAGCGCGCGATATGCCGATCATCACCGCTATACACAGCAGGAAATTATTGAGGTGATCAATCGCGCGCTGGAAGCCGGCGCTGAACTGATTGTCACAACGGAAAAAGACTCCGTCCGGTTTCCTCTGATCGACCGCCGTGATCTGCCGGTTATTTATCTGCGTGTCGAAATCGAAATGCTTTCCGGTGCCGAAGCATTTAACGACTGGATCGACCGGATTTGTTTCAAATAAATTTAACGGAGATTGTGAACCGCGAATGAACGCGAATTTTCGCGGATGAAAGGAAAGTAGACGCGACGTCCCTGTCGCGTACGCGTATGCATGGCGAAATAAACATAAAGTGGAGCTTCCGTAAAAAACAGTTATTCGAAATTTTCGAACAACTCTGAACTCCGAACTGAAAAACCGTGAACTCTAGGCATAAAGCATTTTTCTTCGATCGCGACGGCGTGATTAATTACGACGACGGATATACGTCCCGGATTGAAGATTTCATCTTTGTTGATGGAATTTTTGATGTGATGCGTACACTCGCCGCAAAAGGCTATCTGCTGATTATTATAACGAACCAGTCCGGCATCGGGCGCAATTATTATACCGAAGAGGATTTTAAAAAACTCAACGCCTGGATGCTGCGCCGGTTTGAAGCAGAGCAGGTGAAAATTTCCGGTGTTTATTACTGTCCGCACAGCCCGGAAGCCAATTGTGACTGCCGGAAACCGGCGCCAGGCATGTTGTTACAGGCGATTCACGAACACTCAGTTGCGCCGGAATGTTCATGGATGATCGGCGACAAGGAGAGCGACATGCGCGCCGCCGGGGCTGCGGGCATTCCGAATCGTGTATTGATCGGCGCGGCGGAATCTGTGCATAATACGCACAAAATTTTAAATATCAAAGAACTGCTGAACCTGCCGGTATGAGAGATTATAAAGCCAAAATTCTGTCGCGCGACGAAATGGCTGCCGAACGCGCACGGTTGAAAGCCGCCGGGAAAACGGTGGTGTTCACCAACGGCTGTTTTGATATTCTGCACTGCGGTCACGTCTCCTATTTAAACTTCGCGCGTGCGCAGGGTGATGTGCTGATTCTCGGCATGAATTCTGATGCGTCGGTAAAGCGGAATAAAGGGGACGGCCGGCCGGTGAACTGCGGGCAGGATCGCGCTGAAGTTCTCGCCGCGCTGGAGTGCATTGATTATGTGGTTCCCTTCGATGAAGACGAGCCGGCGGCGCTGATTGAGGCGCTGCTGCCGGATGTTCTCGTGAAAGGTGAAGACTGGGCGCACTACGTCAGCGGACGCGCCGCTGTGGAGGCTGCCGGCGGAAAGGTTGTTCTCGCCAAAATGGTCGCCGGACGTTCTACTACCGGAACGATTGAGCGGATTTTGAAAATTTACGGAGGTCGGCAATGAAACTGTCACGCGCTGAAGCCATGACTGTTTTAAAACAGTTCTTTCAGGAAAAAGGCGAAGAATACGGACTTATCGCAATCGGAATTTTCGGTTCTGTTGCACGCGACGAAGCGAAAGATTCCAGCGACGTTGATGTTGTTGTGCAGATGAAACAACCCAATTTATTCACAATGGCGGGAATAAAATTGGATTTGGAAGAACGGTTCCGCCGGCACGTGGACATTATTCAGTACCGCGAACGAATGAATCCGTTTTTAAAGAAACGGATCGAGGAAGATGTTCATTATGTCTGAAACGCCAGTAGAAATTCTCAGTCAGATTCTTGCGGCGGCGGAACGGATTCTTCTACGTTTTGAGCCGGTGGAGTCATCTGATGATTTTCTGGAATCAGAAGCCGGCTTAGAAAAGCTGGATGGGATTTGCATGCAATTAATTGCCATCGGAGAAAGTTTAAAAAATCTTGATAAAATTGCGGGGCCTGAACTTTTGAAATGTTATCCGCAGGTTCATTGGAAAGAAGCTAAAGCGATGCGCGATGTAATAAGCCATCATTATTTTGATCTGAATGGCGAAGCTGTTTTTGATGTTTGCCGGGCTGATCTTCCGGCAATGATTCCGGTGTTGAAACAGATGATTGAAGATTTGAAAGCAAACAACTAATAACGAATAACAGTCATGATTAAATTTATTGTTACCGGTGGAGCGGGATTTATCGGCAGTCAGCTGGTGCGCGAACTGAATGCGCTCGGGGAAAATGAACTGCTGATCGTCGATGAGCTGGGCGAAAGCGAAAAGTGGAAAAATCTGGTCGGGCTGGTGTATGAGGATTACATCGACAAGGATGATCTCTTTGATTACCTCGACGGTGTTAAATTAAAAAATGTACAGGCGGTGTATCACCTTGGTGCGTGCAGCGCGACAACGGAAACGGACGCCGGCTATCTGGCGTACAATAATTATCATTATACACGCGCGCTGTGTGAAACCTGTCTGGATGAAAAGATCCGCTTTATTTATGCGTCAAGCGCTGCGACGTACGGCGACGGTACTCTTGGCTATTCGGATGCCGATTCGGCAACGCCGCAATTCCGCCCGCTGAATATGTACGGCTATTCAAAGCAGATGTTTGATTTGTGGGCGCTGCGCAGCGGCGCGCTGAAATCCATCGCCGGCTTAAAATACTTTAATGTCTATGGTCCCGGTGAAGCGCACAAAGACGATATGCGGTCGGTGGTGCACAAATCGTATGAACAGATTTTAGCGACCGGCAGGGTGCAGCTCTTTAAATCGCACCGGCCGGACTGCAAAGACGGCGAGCAGGTGCGCGATTTTATTTATGTGAAAGACGCGGTGGATATGACGCTGTGGCTTGGTGCTCACGCCGGCGTCAGCGGGCTCTTCAACTGCGGCACCGGTGTGCCGCGCACGTGGATTGATCTGGTGACGGCGGTGTTTCATGCGATGAACATTCCGGTGAATATTGAGTTCATTGATATGCCGGCGCATCTGCAGGATAAATATCAATACTACACCTGTGCCGATATGAATAAAATCCGCGCCGCCGGCTATCCGGCGCAGTTCCATTCCGTTGAGGATGGCGTGCGCGATTACGTTCAGAACTGTTTAATGCAGCAGGTATGAAAAATACCATCCAGCAGATTCTTGAGCGCACGCGCGGCTGCCGGATTCTGGTTGCCGGCGATATCATGATAGACGTGTACGATTTCTGTTACACCGAGCACAGCCGTCCGTCGCCGGAATCGCCGGAAAAATTTGTATATACGGCAAACCGTTCCGAACGGATGCTCGGCGGCGCCGGCAATGTGGCGGCAAATATTTCGTCACTCGGCGCGCAGGCGTGGCTGCTTTCTATTTGCGGCGACGACGGCAACGCTCTCGAGGCGCGCCGGTTGTGTGAAACTGCCGGTGTGCGGCACAGCCTGTCCACTGACTTCTCGCGACCGACGACGATTAAAACGCGCCTGTACATCGACGATCATTATTTGCTCCGGCGCGACAATGAACTGGTGCACAGCGTCAGCACCGGCGTGGCTGCGGAAATCTGCAGCGAATTTGCGCGTGCGCTGGAGCACGTTGATGCCGTCATTTTCAGCGACTACCACAAAGGATTTTTTACGCCGGAGAACGCGCAGAATATGATTGTGCAGTGCCGCCAAAAAAATATTCCGGTAATTGTCGATTTAAAACCGGCGAACCGCGGAATTTTTTGCGGCGCCACTGTGATTGCGCCGAACCTTAAAGAGGCTAAAGAAATTTTTCCGGCATTTAATCCGGCGCAGGCGTATGATTCCATGTCCGGAATTTATGCCGTGCTCGGTGCAAACGAAATTGCAGTTACGCTCGGCGCCGACGGAATTATGACGTTCGACGGCAAAACCGTTACACACATTGCCGGGAAAAAAGTTGCAGCGGTGGACCCCTGCGGTTGCGGCGACACGGTGCGCGCATGTTTGACACTTGGACTGGTCAGCGGACTTGCACTGCCGGCAGCGGCGGAGTTTGCCAACTATGCCGCGTCGCTCGTTATTCAAAAACTCGGGACGGCCACGCTGGCGCCGGATGAACTGCTGGAGAACATATCATGAAAAAACTGCTGGAAAAACGCTTCGGTGAAGCGGACGCCGTGCTGAAAGCAGCACTTGTGCAGTGCAGTGATTCAATTATTCGCGCGGCGGATTTAATTGTGAAAGCATATAAAAATGATCACGGCGTTTTTTTATTTGGCAATGGCGGATCGGCGGCGGATGCGCAGCATGTTGCCGGTGAATTGAACGGACGGTTTTTAATGGAACGCAGACCGTTAAAAGCGCAGGCGCTGGTCGGTGATGCTGCAACGGTTACGAGTATCGCAAACGATTACGGGTACGAACAAATATTTGCAAAACAGCTGCGGGCAAACGCCGGCGCCGGCGATGTCGCGTTCGGATTCACCACCTCCGGCAATTCAAAAAATGTAATCAAAGCATTTAAAACCGCGCGCGAGATCGATGTAAAAACAATTGCAATGACCGGCGCCGGCGGCGGCGCGATTGCGGAACTGGCGGACGTGCTGATTGCTGTTCCGTCAGACCATACGCCGCACATACAGGAAGCCGGCATGGTGATTTATCATTGTCTGTGTGAGCAGATTGAAATCGCGCTGTTTGGAGAAGGAAGGGGATAGTCTTAACGGCGAAAATCGCAAAGTCGGAAGTCGGAAAATTTCAGACTTTCGACCTTCAGACCTTTGACTGGAATTTATGAATGATTCAATTGTCATAGTCAGCACAAACTGGATCGGCGATGTGATCATGAGCCTGCCGGCAGTGCAGATTTTCCGTGCCGAAACCCCGGATGTAAGCATTACGGTGCTGGCAAAACCGTGCGTAAAAGCTGTATGGGAAATGTGTCCGGCCGTCGATTTTGTTGAAACGATGGAAAATCCGTTTGTCACTGCACGCCGGTTGAAAGCCGCGCATTTTTCGGCGGCGTATATTTTTCCGAACTCATTCCGGTCGGCGTTCATTCCGTTTCTGGCGCGCATTCCGGCGCGCATTGGACTGCGGGGAAAATGGCGGCGGCTGATGCTCACCGGAACGATTGCGCTTCCAAACGGACATCAGCAGTTTGAGCCTATGAACATTCTCGGCGTGCAGGGCGATCCGCCGCCGCCGGAACTTGCTGTGCCGGAACGCGATATTCAAGCGGTGAAAGAAAAAATCAAAACCGCCGGAAATGAATGCCTGTCTCAGATTATTACAATTCTGCCCGGTGCGGCGCGCGGCCCGGCAAAACGCTGGCCGGCAGAAAATTTTGCGGCGGTGGCCAAACGTCTGCAGGCAGAACTCAATGCACAACTTATTCTCGCCGGCGGACCGGGCGACCGTCCGGTGTGCGAGGAAATTGCCTCAAGTGCCGGCGGTGGAATTTTGAATTTTGCCGGGGAAACGACGATTGCGGAATGGGCGGCGCTGCTGAAAATCAGCCGGTGCGCGGTGTCGAACGACAGCGGCGGAATGCATTTGGCAGCGGCGGTTGGAACGCCGGTGGTGGCAGTTTTTGGAATTACCGATCCGGCAAAAACCGGTCCGCTCGGAACGGCAGCCATACTGCAGAAGAGCGAATTAAAAACGCGCGACATTGCGCGCAACTCGGAGGCGGCGGGTCGTGCGCTTGCAGCGATAACACCGGCAGAAGTTTTCAATGCAGTGCGCGAACAGCTGACCGGTTAAATACTTGGTGCCGCCGGCGCTTCATGTTAAAACCCGACATTCATATGAAAAAAATCAAAATCAAACTGCCGGAAATGGTGCGTGTTTTCGGCCCGTATTATAAATATCTTTGGAATGTAAAATGGCAGTTTGCCGGTGCAATTCTTTTAGGCGTTTTAAACGGGTTGACAAACGGGTTCGGTGTTCCGGTCTTACTCTGGCAGGTTTTACCGAAAGTTTTCGGGGATACTCCGCCAGGCGGCACTCTGCTTATCGGTATTATTCTGTTGTTTCCGGCAGTTGGAATTGTCCGCGGGGCGACAGATTTTTTCAGTTCTTATCTCTCAACATACTGTGGAATCCGGGTGCTGATTCAGATTCAGAGCAGAATGTACCGCAAACTTCAGGAACTTCCGCTGGGCTTTTATAACAAATCCAGGGTCGGCGATCTGATGGCACGAATCGGCGGTGATGCAGCAGCAGTGCAAGGCGTTATAACGAATGTTTCGAAAGATATCATCTCCCAGCCAATACAATTTTTTGGAGCGTTAGTTGCGTTAGTTTTTATGTCGGTGCAAAAGAAGGAATCCATATTCATTCTTTTTGCATTGGCGATCGTTCCGCTTTGTATGTATCCGATCCGCATGTTTGGGAAACGGTTAAGGGCCAAAGCAAAAAAAGCGCAGGCGACTGCCGGCAGTCTTTCTACCGCAATTAATGAAAATCTTGGTGCAGTCAGGGAAGTCCGTGCATTTAATCTTCAGGATGCGGAAACAGTAAAATTTACAGAACGCATGGAGTATCTCGCGCGCCTCAGTCTGAAAAGAACCAAATATTCCAAACTGCTGCCGCCGCTTTTAGAGTTTGTTGCGACCTGTTCTGTAGCCGTAGGAATTTGCTATGCTGCGGCATCGGGTCTAACCCTGGATAACATGCTCCCGCTGCTGGCGGCGCTTTATTTTACCTATCAGCCGATTAAAAAATTCGGATCAATTCATAATGAAATCAAACAAGGGGAGGCATCGGTTGAGCGCGTTGAATATGTGCTGCAAATGCCGGACAGCGTGCCGGATACTGAAAGTCCGGTACCGTTTGATGTAGAAAAAACAGATATTCAGTTCGATTGCGTCCGGTTTGAATATGACGCCGGTATGCCGGTGCTGTACGATTTAAACGCAACGGTTCCGGCGGGCAGTGTGGTTGCGCTGGTCGGGCCGAGCGGCGCCGGAAAAACTACTTTTGTGAATTTGATTCCGCGTTTTTACGATGTTGCTACCGGTGCAATAAAAATCGGCGGCGTTGATCTGCGTCAGTTCTGCAAATATGATTTACGCGATCATATTTCTATCGTTTCGCAGGACACCGTTTTGTTTAACGACACCATTCTGAACAACATCCGCCTCGGCCGGTTAACTGCTACAGATGCCGAAGTTGAGGAAGCCGCGAAACATGCGTTCGCACACAACTTTATTATGTCATTCAACGAAGGCTATCATACGCTTGTCGGCGAACGCGGCACGCGGCTGTCCGGCGGACAGAAACAACGCATTGCGATTGCGCGCGCATTTTTGCGTAATGCGCCGATCCTCATTCTCGATGAAGCCACCTCCGCACTCGACTCCGAAAGCGAAGAGATGGTGCAGAAAGCGCTGGTTAATCTCGTGCAGAATCGCACAGTCTTCATTATCGCCCACCGCTTCAGCACCATCAAACTTGCCGACCGGATTATGGTTTTTGAAAAAGGAGTTCTGCGCGCCGACGGAACACACGCCGAACTTTACGTCTCCGATGAACTTTATCGCAGCCTTTACGACCGTCAGTTTATTAAATAAACCGCTCCGGTGTCCGCAAGATTTCGATCACCGGCCGTTAAAATGCAGTTTTTCAACAGCATCGGCTTTGCTCATTCCGGTAATAAGGACGACTTTATTGCGCCCGGTTTCGCCGCCGGAAATTAAAATTTGTGCGCGCGGAATTTTCAGTACGCCGCTGAGAAATTTAATTAAAGCCTGATTGGCTTTGCCTTCAACCGGAGGTGCCTGTAAGCGGATCCTAAGTGCATCGCCATGGATGCCGGAAATCTCGTTTTTCGATGCGCGCGGTACGGCGCGCACCGCAAGCAGAATTCCTTTTTCTGTTTCTCTGATCCATTCCATAATTGAAAACCGTTTATCTTACAGGTAAAAGAGAGCTTACCGTATTAAGAGGAGTAATGATGGCGGCAAGAATTCTGGACGGCAAGGCGATCTCGCAGGAAATTCGCGACGAACTGAAAGTTAAAGTTTCGGCGCTGCGCAAAAAAGGAATTATTCCGGGGCTTGGTGTACTGCTCGTCGGCGACGATCCGGCGTCGCGTTCATACGTGACGGCAAAAGAGCGCGCGTGTCAGGAAACCGGAATTTTTTCGCGCGAAATTCATCTGCCGGAGACAGCGACGCAGCAGGAAATTTTAGATGTGGTAAAAATGTTTAATGACACGCCGGAAATTAACGGAATCCTGGTTCAGCTTCCGCTGCCGGATTCGAAGATGGAACGGAGTGTAATTGAAGCGATTCGTCCCGATAAGGATGTCGACGGGTTCCATCCGGTGAACGTTGGTTTGGCGGCGCTCGGACTGCCGGCATATATTCCGTGTACACCGCGCGGTGTGCAGGAAATTCTGAAACGGTCCGGGATTAAAACAGACGGCGCGCGCGTGGCGATTGTCGGACGCAGTAATATTGTAGGCCGTCCACTGATGGGATTGCTGAGCAGTAAAAGTGAAATGGGCAATGCGACAGTGACGCTCTGTCATACGCATACAAAAAATATCGGTGAAGTCACAAAACAGGCTGACATCATCATTGCCGCAGCCGGAAGACCGGATACGATCACGGCGGACATGGTGAAAGAGGGTGCAGTGGTGATTGATGTCGGCGTGAACCGTATAAAAGATGCAACGAAGAAAAGCGGATTCCGTTTAGTCGGCGATGTGGATTTTTCAGCAGTCTCGCAGAAAGCGGCGGCGATTACACCGGTGCCCGGCGGCGTTGGCCCAATGACCATTACAATGCTGCTTTCAAATACGGTTGATGCGGCAGAGCTTCATCATAACGCGGGGATGAAATAAAAATTTATGCGAATTCTTAACCGCTATATTCTTTTCGATTACCTGGTGATTTTTCTGTCAGCGCTTGGCTTGATCACATTTGTGATGACTGCCGGTGCGCTGATTAAAGCTGTCGATTTGATGGCGCGCGGAATTTCCGCCGGATTAATTGTGCGATTTTTCATCCAGAACGTGCCGTATATCCTTTCGTTTTCAATGCCGATCAGCACGTTGTTTGCGGCGCTGCTGCTGTTCGGGCGGCTGTCAATGGACAGCGAGATCAGTGCTATGAAAAGCTGCGGCATCAGCCTGTGGCGGCTGGCTGCACCGCTGCTGCTGCTGTCCGTTCTATTCACCGGAATTTGTGTTTACATTAATTGCGAAATATCACCGGCAGCTAAATTTGCCAACCGGAAACTGCTAAGTACCGCCGGTGTTGAGGCACCGCTCAACCTGCTCGAAGAAGGAAGATTTATCGACGATTTTCCGGGGCTGATGATTTACGTCAGCAAAAAAACCGGTAATACAGTGAAAGATGTGGTGGCATACGAGTTGAATAAAGACGGCAGCGTGCGCCGGAATATCCGCGCTGCGTCCGGCGACATCGAGGCCGATAATGAAAACCGTATCCTCACTGTGAAACTGTATCATGTGCGCATTGAAATGCCGGATGCGGAAGATCCGCACGACATTTCCAAAACAACGTATGTGAATGCCGAATATTATCCGATCCGGCTGGATTTTAATCAGCTCTTTAAATCGGACGGGAAAGTCAGCCAGAAACGGAACCATACAAAATCGTCAGAACTGATTAAACGCATCCGCAAGATCGATGAAGATTACGTGATGCTGTCGCCGGAGAAACGGCAGATCGAAAAAACCAAACTGCTGGTTGAGGCGAACGAACGGATTTCCCTGGCAGTCAGTTGTTTCACGTTTATGCTGATTGGAATTCCACTGGGTGTAAAATCGCACCGCCGTGAAACTTCCGTTGGAATGATTCTCAGCCTCGGAATTGTATTCGCCTATTATTTTTTTATCGTCATCGCCGAATCGCTAACGGATTATCCGGCGCTGCATCCAAATCTGATTCTCTGGCTGCCGCTCGTTGCCGCACAGCTCGGCGGATTCTGGTTAATCAAGCGGGCGAGTTAAAAGTGTTAGATTTTAAAGCAGACTTTTATTCGACCTGCGTGTGTGGAACAAAAAACTGTGTTGCTATGAATGGATTTTTTCCCCGACGCATTAGGCGTGATTGCACTGATTGTTGGTTTGTGGGCGATCTTAAAAAACATTATTATTAAATAAGTAGATTTAATTTCAGGAGAAACGGGATGCAGTTTTATGAAAGAGCATATGGACAGCGAGAAACAAATGCTGTCGTGGAAATTTCAGGAAAATTTATACAACGATGGCTCAGGCCTCATGATCAAAACATAAAGATGCTCGATATCGGATGTGGTACAATGAACATCTCAAATCAAATAACACAATCGATTAAAAAGTATAATCCACAAGTTCAAAATATAGAAATAACCGGCTGGGATGTATCTGAAACAGCAATAAACATTGCCAGAAAAAAAGAGTACAACGCGCAAGTGTGTGATATTACTTGTCCGATTGAATCCATTAAGGAAAGGTATGACGTAGTTTGTTTATTCGAAGTTCTTGAACATATCACAGATACAGATCAGGCGGTAAAGAATATCCATTCGCTTTTAAAAGACGATGGTGTTTTTTTATTGTCTGTCCCGAATTTGGCAGCTTGGTATAACCGGATTTTCTTGTTGTTCGGAATGCAGCCCCATTGTGCAGAACTTTCTTATGAAAGATCGCGGTTCGGGAACTGGTTCACGGGATGGATTTTTTCTGATTCTATCGATGTTGTCGCCGGACATTTGCGGGCATTCACCTGGCGGGGATTAAGAGATTTTCTTCGTTATCACGGCTTTTCAGTTTTAGGTGTTAAAGGAATTTCTAACCACCGGCTGGATATTCTTTCAAAAATTATTGCAACATGTTTTCCAAAAAGCTCTGGAAATATTTGTGTGATTGCAAAAAAAACTGATCGAAAATAAAAGGGTCGTTAATGCGCATGAAATGGGGTCAGAGAGGGTTGGTTATTCTGTTCTTTATTCTATTGTCCATTTTTTTATTTCAAAAATTACTTGGTGGAACAATATTGCTCGCATCGGATAACAGCATTGCCGATTTATCGATTCGCGCGTCAGATATTCCAAAAGGATTTTTCGGTGCATGGCACGAATCGCCCCTTATTGGAAATTCAGAAGTTTATAGTGTGAATTGGCTTAACCTAATGCTGTGGATGCTTCCGGTGTCGATTATCGCCAGTTGGCTGCCAGCCATTGAGTTTATATTAAGTTCCCTTTTTCTGATTGCTTTTTTACGACTGCGCAACTGTGGCTGGATCAGTTGTGTCTTCGGCGCGCTGATTGCGTATTGGCTGGGAAGTAATTTTACATTAATTTACGCCGGTCATTTCGGGAAGTTCGGTGTGGTTCTATTTGCTGCCGTTGCCCTTTATTGCATTGAAAAAATGTTCCAGTCCAGAAACATCTGCTGGGCGCTGCTATCTGGCGGAGCGCTGGGTATCATGTTCCTGGAGCAGCAGGATTCGGCGCTGTTTTTCGGACTATTTCTCGGTGCGTACGTGGTGTATCGCTGGATACTTGCCGGCGAAAAAATAAAAACCGGTGTCGGCCTTGTTTTAATTCCGGCGGTTGCATTACTGATTGCCGCCGGCACATTGAGCACATCATTTAAACAGAATATCTCCGACACAGGAATGTCCGGCGGCGGGAACCGGGAAGAACAATGGGAGTATTGCACGCAATGGAGTCAGCCGCCGGACGAAATGATCGATGTCATTGCGCCGGGATATACCGGCTGGCGCAGCGGCGAGCCGGACGGACCGTACTGGGGGAAAATGGGACGCAGCGCCGGCTGGGAATTTACCCGGCAGGGCTTTATGAATTTTAAACTGGAAAATATTTATCTTGGAATCATTCCGGTTGCATTTCTGCTGTTTGCAATTCCGGCGGCGCGCGGCGATGCGCGGCGGCAAGAAATCTGGTTCTGGAGCGGTGCCGGACTGTTTGCGCTGCTGCTCTCCTTCGGTAAATTCACACCGCTCTATTACTGGTTCTGGCAGCTGCCGGTGGCGAACGCCATTCGTAATCCGAATAAATTTACGCAGGTGTTTCAGGTCATTGCCGGGATTTTAACGGCGTTCGGCGCCGATCTGTTTTTCAAAAAAATCACGAAAGAGAAAACCGGCGGGCTGAAAATCTTTTTCTGGTCGGTCGTTGCCGCCGCCGGTTTTTTTGCTTTGTTTGCCGTCAGCAGTGCCGGCGACGGGGCAAAGTTTTCAGCGGCAGGCTGGCCGCAGCAGGCGGCACAGGCGATTGCCAAAAATAAAACTGTTGCGCTTTGGCATGCCGCCCTCCTCACCGGAATTTTGGCATTTATTATCGCAGTGTATGTTTTTCCGATATTTGAAAAACTGAGAAAATATAAAACAGTATTTGCAGCGCTGCTGGTTGGAATCGTTGTCGTGGATGCAAAACTGCTGTCGACACATTACGTGAATACGATGCCGAAAGGATATATTGCCGATAACAGCGTAATTTCTTATTTAAAAGAAAACATCGGGGATCAGCGCGTCGCTGTTATTTCGCAGGACGGGATTTATAATATCTGGCTGACATATACATTTCCGTATCACGGAATTCCGGCGTTCAATTTTACGCAAATGCCGCGCATGCCGCAGGATTATAAAATATTTCTCGAAACTGTCGGGCGCAATCCGTTGCGGATGTGGCAGCTGTCCGGCGTCGGTTTCTTAATCGGACCGACGGCAGTTGAAAATCAGCTGCCCGCCGGTCTGTGGCGGAAAGTTCTTTCGTTTGATATTCTTCCGGAGGCAGATAATGACTTCAACGTGCAAATCAGCATGACGGGTCAGCATTCGGTATTCAAGGCCGCGCCGGAAACGTCGGCGCGCTGCGTTCTGGTGAACGGCTCCGAAAAACTTGCTGATGACGCTGCACAGAATGCCCTGGCATCACCGGCGTGGACTCCATTCAAAAAAATAATTCTGCCGCCGGAAAGTTCCGCGCCGGAAATTCTATCGCCGGCGGAGAATCCGGGGACACTTGCAACACTTGACCGGTCGCCGGGATTTGTGCGCCTGAAAATTAATACAACGAACGACGCCTTTTTGCGCTGCGCCGACAAATATGATCCGGGCTGGACAGCCGCCATTGACGGTGTGCCGGCAGAAGTTCTGCGCGCTGATTTTATTTGTCAGGCTGTATTCATTCCTGCCGGCGAACACATTGTTGAATTAAAATATGCGCCGGAAAATAACCTGCTCTGGCTGCAGTTTGCCGGATTCGGGATCTGCGGTATCGCCGGAGTTTCGCTTTTAATTCCGGCGCGCCGGAAAATTAAAACATGATCTATGTCGAGTAAATGGAAAAAGTAGTTGTGTAATGAATGAGAAAAAACACGCAATTAAACTGTTTGAAAAGACCCATGTTCGTGCCGTTTGGGATGACGAAAGCGAAAAATGGTGGTTTTCAGTTTTGGATATTATCGGTATTTTGACGGACCAGCCGGATTATGAAAAATGCCGGAACTACTGGAAATGGCTTAAGAAAAAGCTGATTGGCGAAGGAAGTCAGTTGGTTAGTGATACTACCCAACTGAAAATGCAGGCCGCCGATGGCAAGTATTATAAAACCGATGCAATGAACACTGAACAGGTTTTACGCCTTGTTCAATCCGTACCAAGTAAAAAAGCCGAACCGTTTAAGTTGTGGCTTGCAGCAGTCGGCTCGGAACGCATCGACGAAACGCTCGACCCCGAACTGTCAATTGATCGCGCAATACAAAATTACCGCCGGCTCGGTTACAGTGAAAACTGGATCAATCAGCGGATTAAATCAATTGAAGTCCGCAAAGCGCTGACGGATGAATGGGATAAAAGCGGCGTAAAACAAGGTGAAGAGTATGCTCTCCTTACCGATCTGATGAGCCGCACCTGGAGCGGAATGTCGACGCGCGAATACAAAAAATACAAAGGGCTGAAAAAAGAAAACCTCCGTGACAACATGACGAATACCGAACTGGTGCTTAATATGCTTGCAGAAGTTGCGGCGACCGATATCTCGGCTGAACGTCAGCCGGGCGGATTTGCAGAAAGTGCGGAAGTTGCAGAAGAGGGCGCAAAAGCAGCAAAAGTCGCTCGTGAACAGATTGAAAAAAGTACGGGCAAAAAAGTTGTCAGTCCGCAGAGCGCTAAAAACTCCGGGCAGATTCCTTTGAAACGTGCGGAGAAAAATAAATATGACACCGGAAATTTCAATTGTAATTCCGACGATGGGACGTCCGATTCTGGTTCAAACGCTGAAATCAGTGTTAACGATGAAACATTCTGACCGGCTTGAAGTTATCGTGGTTGGTGAAATTTATGATTCCGGCGTTTTACAGAGTGTAAATGAAATTGTCGCTGGGAATTTCAATGTTCGCCGTATTTCTGTTTCGTATAAAACCGGTGATTCGAGCCGGAAAAAAATCGCGGCGCCGAAGAAGGTTCGGCGGACATTATTGCATTTCTTGATGACGATGTAACGATTGCGCCGGATTGGGCAGAACATATTTTTGCTGCATTTAATGATTATTCCGTCGGACTCGTCAGTGGTCCGGCGCTGGTGCCGGAAAATGTTAATCTTTCCGCGCGGCTCGCCGGGCTTACCTTAACATCGCGTGCCGCCGGTTATGTTGCCGACTGTTATAAAACCGGCGATTCCGCCGTGCTCGAAATTGTCTGAAGCCGGATTATCGGCTGCGATGCCGCGTACCGGAAAAAATATTTGAGGAAATGGGCGGATTCCCGCCGGAATTTTATCCAGGCGAAGAGATGATTGCTTCGTGGCGGACGCAGCAACTGGGTTATACACTGCTCTTTATTCCGGCGGCGTGGGTTTATCACTATCCGCGCCAATCCGTAAAACGGTTCTGCCTGCAGATGTGGGGTTACGGCGCAACGCGCATCCGTCTGATTCGCGCCGGCACCGGAATGGAATGGGCAACGCTGGTTCCGGCGGTGTGGGTTTTATCATTAATTGTTCTTGGCGCGCTGGCGCCGATTTTAAAAATTGCGGCGCTGCTGTTCGCATTGGATATTCTGCTTTACGGAATTGCTGTGATATTCATTGGACTGGAAACAGTTCTTCATACGCGACGGATTTGCGATCTGCTCATAATATTCACGATTCCGGTCATGCACATCAGCTACGGGCTCGCTGAGTGGTTTGAATGTTTCCGGCCGAATCGCGATCTCAGTGAAAATCATGCATCAAAAGCGAAACAGTAATGAGATGATATATTTGGAATGAAACAGTGCGTTGTTTTTATTTTTAGATTTGATAATTTTAAACGAATTGAAGAAACGATTTATAGTTAATTGATAAAATACAGCTGAGGGCTTTTATGGCGGTTTTGGTAACGGGCGGTGCAGGGTTTATCGGATCTCATGTGGCAGAACATCTTGCCCGACAGGGGCAGGATGTAATTGTGCTGGATGATTTGAGCGGCGGATTTATGGAAAATATTCCAGCAGGGGTGCTGTTTGTAAAAGGTTCCGTCTTGGATACACAGTTGCTTGCATCACTATTTAAAAATCATGATATAAAATATATATATCATCTCGCTGCTTATGCTGCAGAAGGACTCAGCCACTTCATCCGCCGGTTTAATTATCACAATAACCTCATTGGGTCTGTTAATTTAATTAATGAAGCGGTGAATCATAATGTAAAATGTTTTGTATTCACTTCATCGATTGCAGTCTACGGCGCGGGGCAGCTGCCAATGACCGAAGAGATGGTTCCAATGCCGGAAGATCCGTATGGAATTTCGAAATATGCAGTGGAGCAGGATCTTTGTGCGGCACATGAGATGTTCGGTCTTAATTATATCATTTTTCGGCCGCATAATGTTTACGGAGAACGGCAGAATATGGCGGATTTGTATCGCAATGTGCTTGGAATTTTTATGCGTCAAATTCGGGAAGGAAAGCCGTTGACTGTTTTCGGGGACGGGACGCAAACCCGGGCATTTTCGTATATTGATGATGTTGCTCCGGATATTGCGAATGCTGTGAATATTCCGGCAGCATATAATAAGGTTTTTAATGTCGGAGCTTCGTCTCAATATACTATCAATGAACTCGCGGCTATTATTGGAAAAGTTTACGGAGTGATGCCGGAGATTCAATATCTTGATGCCCGCAATGAAGTACAGGATGCATATTCTGATCATAGCAAGGCAGCGTGTATTTTCGGTAAGAAGCAGGATATCGCACTGGAAGACGGTATTCGGAGAATGGTGCAGTGGGCTGGGAATGTAACGATTCCTGAACCGACAAAGTTTAGTAATATTGAGATTCGAAAAAATATGCCGCCGGTCTGGCTGGAGATGATTAACTCTTAATCTCTAACAACTGTTCGTTCAGGTGATTTTGCCCATCGTTCGATCATTGGTGCGGTGTTCCGGATAGCAGTTTCGCGAGCAGAAAGATTTCTTTCGGCGGTTTTTTTCCCCGCGTCAGCAAGGCGTTTACGCAATGCTTTATCACGGCAAAGACGCAGAATCTGCCCGGAGATTTCTTTGCTGCTGCCCGGCTCAAAGAGTAATCCGGTTTCATTTTCAACAACGAGTTCGGTAATCCCTGCATTTCGAGCGGCAAGAGCCGCAATTTCACACGCGAAACAATGTCCCAGCACAGTAGTAACAACGAGTGATGACCCTGCATCATTTCTGCGGGAAATCAGGCCGATGTCGCCGCCGCTTAGTGCGCCGACAATGCTTTCTGATGATTCATGCCCGGTGAATTCGACATACCGTTCCAAACCGAGCTTCACCGTTCTTTCCTGCAGGTTCCGTAATTCGGAACCGCTTCCTATAATGCAGAAACGGAAATTTTCAAACTCAGCGATTACGCGAGGCAGTGCGTCAAGTACAACATCAAGGCCTTTGGCCGGATTTAAAATGCCATGAAATACCATGATGATATATTCAGCGTTCCAGCCGCGTTTTTGCCGGCATTCATTATAATCAAGTTTGCGGTAAAGCGAGAAATCGACTGCATCATATGCGTAAAAAAGCTGTTGCGGAGATATTCCAAGAGTTGAAAGATAATTTGCAGCGCTTTTGGCTCTCGTAATCAGGATCGGAGTTTTCTGCCAGGCACGGATATCCAGATTTTCTATTAACCGTCCAATCCTGCGCGGAAAAAAACGTTTCGATGAATATTGCTCAATAAAAAAATCTACGACAGATACGGAAACATAATTGCCGAAAAATAAACGGCAAATCGGCAGCAACAGTGGAATGGTTTCATCGACATATAAACGCCTGATCCCGACGATCCGGCATCCAATGGCAAGCCACGGGAGCAGCATAATCCAGCAGAGCGACATAATCCATTTTGAACGTTCTGATTTTCTGCTGATTTTGAACGGTAATTGAATTACTTTTGCATAACGCCTGATACTTTCCGGCGGTTTCGGACTCTCAGTACATGTCATGCTGATGTAATAGACATTGAAATGCTCCGAAAATAAACGGATAATTTCCGGCAGAGCAAATGTAATATCTGCATGTACAGCAGATCCGTAGCGAAACCAGAGCGCTAGTTTAGGTTTTTTAATATCAGACACATTGAACCTGAAAATACGTTTTGTTTTTATACTTATAATTTCAATAAATAATATCTTTAAAATTATCGAGAGCAATGGATCATCAGCCCGCTACCGACATACGGTGGAAATACTGAACCTATTATATTAATGCATTGAGTAAAAAATGACCATTTTCCGAACGTATAATAAAGCCGGTCGACTTTCCATCCGCCGGTCGCAATCAATTTTTCTGCGGTATAGTCTGTAAACGTATAAAGATGAAGCCGGTCGGTTTTTTCCCAATGCCGGCAGAAAGGTGAAAGAACATTCGGAAGGCTCACAATCAGCCGTTCCGTCGGTATTTCGCGCAAAAGCTTCACTGGATTTTCAAGATGTTCAAGCACATCAAAAGCTGTCGTTATATCCCAGTTTTTTCCCGAAAGATCCGGTAATCCGTCATTCAAATCGGCCCGAATATCAGCTGCAGTAGAGTAATCAACCGTCGTCCGGGACGCCGTAAGACTCCACGCATCTTTGAGCTGCCGTTCGTATGCATTATCGGCGCCAAATCCGCTGCCGCCGAGATCCAGCACACGCAGTCCGGATAATTCCTTTTTGATTACATCCGCTTTCGATTTCATGTGTTTAATTGTAATTTAAAAAAAATTCAATACAACGTATCTTTCAACATCGGTTTTTCGGAATGCATAATCATATAATCTCCTAAGTGAAAGATTTTTTCTAGGATTTTCCGATTTTCCGGTGTCGGCTCAAAACAGATAATTCGTCCTGTCGGCCCGATTTTTCTGGAAGCATAAACCGCGTACTCTCCGGGATAAGCGCCTGCATCGACAACAATATCGCCTTTTTTTAGCTTCCGGAATAATTCATATCCTTTTACCGGAGAAAAATCGGCGATAAAATCCGGAACAAGCGGGTTGAACGCTAAAAAATAACGCAATGCATTTTTTGGAGGCACTTCGGGTATTTTCGCAAAAAGATCAGAAAAATTCACTCAATAATGTTTCTATTTATATTGAGTTTACGTCAATCAAACAATTTGAATTAAAAGAAAATCATGCCAGGAGAAGAAGTTTTCCGGCATGTATTTAAAATCGATTAGCCGGCGCAGAGTGTTCCAATCGCAGTGCGGCTGAGCCGCAACCTGTGATCCGCCGACTGAACAGAAAACCGCCGGCAGAGGTGTTCCGGACACTCAAATAAATTAAGAAAGAGATGGGTCGAGCTGCTTTTCATCTGGTTTTTCAGAGCATCACGGCAGATAACGGCGGCGAGTTTTTGGAAACCGAAGAACTGAAGCAGTCCGTCTTCGGCGGGCAACGGACGCAGATTTATTATGCACATGCCTGCAGCTTATAGGAGCGCGGGAGCAATGAAACCGGCAACCGGGCAATCTGCCGGCTTATTTCCACCGGTCGCTATCTTTCGACATATACTCACCGGCGGATCAAAGACATTGAGACTTGAGGCAACTGCTATCCGCGGGAAATCCTCGCCTGTAAAACAGCAGCAGAAATCTATATTCAGTGCGCGGCATGAAAAATCAGCTCTAACTCCGGCATTTTAATGTACAGCTTACCGAAATTTGCTGCAATGCTTCGGGGTAGGCGATATGTTCCTGTTCGTGAATACGGTTCATCAGTGTTGCAACCGTATCATCCGGCAGGACGGGAACTTTGCGCTGTACAATGATTTGGCCGGTATCGATTCCGGCGTCGACAAAATGTACGGTGCAGCCGGTTTCTTTTACGCCGGCATCGAGCGCCTGCCGGCCGGCGTCGAGTCCCGGAAATGCCGGCAGCAGTGACGGATGAATATTGATAATCCGGTGCGGAAAGGCATTCAGCAGTCCCCCCTTTACAATCCGCATAAAACCGGCGAGGGCAATAAAATTTCCGCCGTGACTGTGAACCAGCTGAATTGCACGCGCTTCGGCGTCGCCATCCAGTTTGTTTTTAAATGGTGCACAATTGAGATAGCAGGCAGGGTGGCCGAATTTTTTTGCACGTTCCAGAATAAATGCGTCTTCAACATCAGAAATAACGCATGCAATATTTGCATTAAGCTTTCCGGTTTCAATCGCTTCTGCAATAGCCTGATAGTTCGAGCCGGAACCGGAGCCGAATACTGCCAGATTTAACATTAAAAAATCCTTTCGGAATTAACTGGATTTTGAAGAGTAAACCGGATTTTAATTTGCGCCAACTGTAAACCGGAAGAAAGAGAGACGATGAAGTTATTTATTAAACCGCACAATGAAACCGCCCGCGAATTTTATCAGAACCACGGACACTTTCATGATGGTGACGCCGGACTGGATCTTTATGTACTGGAGGAAATGATCTTTCAGCCCGGCGAAACCAAAGCAATAAAATTCGGAATTTCCTGCGAGCCGGAAGACGGGCGCGCCTATTATCTTTTCCCGCGTTCCAGCATTTCTAAAACGCCGCTGCGCATGTCCAATTCTATTGGTTTAATCGACGGCGGGTATCGCGGTGAAATCATGGCCATGGTTGATCACATTAAAACGGAACCGTACATCGTTGAAAAAGGGCAACGGCTTTTTCAGCTCGTCGCGACAGACAGTTCACCGATTTATTATGAACTCACCGGCGAACTTTCCGCAACGACTCGCGGCACCGGCGGATTTGGAAGTACCGGAGTGTAAAGCAGCACACATATTTTCGGCTGGACTGATCGATTGCATTGAAAATAAACCTGTAAAAAAACCGGCGTTCCTATGAAACGCCGGTTCTGTTTTTCAACTGACGGGATGCTCAGTCGACAAGATCAATCATCTGGCTGATGGGATCGCTGCCGTTATTATTTCCGCCGTTGTCTTCCTCGTCTGTTTTGGACCATTGCTGCTGCGGTTGAGCGCCGCTTGCACTGCTATTGCGATTTTTTTTATTCCGGCGCTGATTGCGGTAGTTCCGGTTGTTTTCGTTGTTTCCGCCGTTATTTTTTCCATTGCCGGACTGCTGCTCGGTGTCATCGATCAGCTTCCGGAAAGTGGAAACGCGGAGTGTTTTACCGCCGGCACGGATGATTTTATTTTCCAGTTCGATATTCTCGGTGACGAGTACGCCGGTGCTGCCCGCCTGTCTCAGTGCGCGCAGCAGTTCTTTGGTCATTTTAGCTTCGTCGCCGGCGTAGCGGACGCGAACGCCGTCGAAGATGCGGTTATGCGGTGCTTTATCCAGTGGTTTGCCGGTCATCGCCGCAATGACCTTTATTTTTTCACGCTGTACAAGACGTGAAAGCATACGCAGGATCTGGAGTTGCTGGCGCGGCGCGGCGCGCCCGCGGACGCCTTTTGATTTCAGTATGGTGTCGACATCAACAACCAGTACCGGTTTTGCTGTTCCGAAGAGCCCCATGGTTCTTCTTCCTTTCTTCTGGTTCAGGGTTACTGCGGCGCCGTTTCAATCGGACAACAGAATGGACTGGCACCGCGCTTGTAATGTGAAGCGGGGGAAACTACCGGAGCGCCGCACACGGGGCAAGCGAAGAGTGAAACGAGTTTTCTGGAACCGTGCGGATCGCCTGCGACTTTTAGACCTTTGACTTTTGACTCGTTTCCCACAAACCGTTAATTTGTCCGCATGCAGTTTTTTCGTAAAAAAAACGTGTGGATACCAACCTGGAAAGGGTGTGTTTTAATTATCCTTGCCGGTGCCGGAGTCATGACTCTCTTTGTAAAAACACTTTATCCGTTTCTGGCGCAGAACCGGCCTCTGCCGAATGTGCCGATTGTCGTTATCGAAGGCTGGATCAACGACGCCGCACTTGAACTTGCCACCGGAAAAATTTCTGCTGACCAAACGATCATCGTCACCGGAACGCCGCTCGACTACGGACAGAAAATTCTGGATTTAAAAACCTATGCCGAAGTGGCCGCCGCCCGGTTAATTGAGTCCGGGATTTCACCCGAACGGGTCCTCTGTGTTTCTGCGCCGGAAACCGTGCAGGACCGAAGCTATACAACCGCCATAGCGGCGCGCGAAAAACTGGAAGAAATCAGACGGTTTGGTGAGCCGGTAAACCTCATCACCTCCGGGCAGCATGCTCGCCGGTCATATCAGCTTTACCGTAATGTCTTTGGGAAAGAATATCCAGTGGGAGTCATCAGCATCGAACCGCCTGAATTTGATATGCAACACTGGTACAGGCACAGCTTCGGTGTGAAAGGTGTGCTGACCGAAACGGTTTCATGGATCTACACACAAATTTTTCTGCTGACAAAATGAACGGACGGCTCCAGCAGCGTTTAATTGAAATCGGTGCGCCGGCAGATGTTTGCGCGCTGGCGGCCGAACTCGCTGAGCTGGCGGTGCGCGATCCGCTCACCGGACTTTATAACCGCCGGTTTTTTGATGCAGCACTTGCGCAGAATATTGAAATCGCCCGCCGGTACGACCGTCCGCTCAGTCTCGTTTTGTTCGATATTAATAAACTAAAACAGATCAACGACACACAAGGACACACCGCCGGTGACGCCGTTCTCAAAACTTTTGCCGGAATTTTAAAACAGACTGCACGCAAAGCGGATATTGTCTGCCGGATCGGCGGCGATGAATTCGCCGCAATTCTGCCCGAAACCGGCAAAGCCGCCGCCGGCAAATTTGTCGACCGGTTTTTGGCGGCGTTAAACAACGAATCACTTTCCGCCGCCGCCGGCATTGCCGAGCTTCCTTCTGAAAATCTTTTGGCCGCCGCCGCTGCCGGACTTATAAAAGGATAGGGCGGGTTTTCGCCGATCCGCAATTTTGTTTATGCGATTTCAAACCGCGCGACGGATTCAACGTGGTTGGTTTGCGGGAATAAATCTACCGGCACGGTGCGAACGAGTTTGTAGAGTCCGTTTTCGCATAGCAGTGCCCCGTCGCGTGCGAGTGACGCCGGATTGCAGCTCACATAAATAATCACCGGCGGCGCGAGTTCGCGCAGCATGGCTACAGCTTTGGCATGCATTCCGGCGCGCGGAGGATCGGTAATGACAACATCCGGCAGGCCGAAGTTTTCAAGTTCAGTGCGAATGCTGCCGAAATGCATCAAGTCCATCTGCCGGAATTCACAGTTTGTCGCGCCGTGTTCAGCCGCATTTTTTTGGGCGTCGGTCACGGCGCTTTCAACGAGTTCAATTCCCAGTACGCGCGCGCAATGTCTGGATGCAAACAGCGCAATAGAACCGGTGCCGCAAAACAGATCATACACGGTTTCTGTACCGGTGAATTCGGCGGCGGTAAGAATTTCATGATACAGTTTTTCCGCCTGCACCGTGTTGGTTTGAAAAAATGAATTCGGCGAAATGCGATAGGTATATTCACCGAGCCGGTCTGTGATGGTTCCGGCGCCGTACATCACAAATTCCTGTTCACCAAAAGCCACCAGATTTTTGCGTGCAGTGATGGCATTTACAAAGGTTGTTAATTTATCGTCGAGCGTACTGCGCAACCCGGCGGCGAGCTCTTTCATCAGTGCCGGTTCGTGTGTTGACGTGATCAAATTTACCATCAGTTCGCCGGTGCGTACGCCGCGCCGGATAACCAGGTTGCGCAGAAATCCTTCGTGCGTGAAGGTGGAATATACCGGCAGTGTGTGTTTGCGGCAAAACCGGCGCACCGTTTCTACCGCAAGATTCATCTCTTCGGACGCAAGATCGCAGTGATCAATATCAATCACTTTCGAAAAACATCCCGGTGCATGAAAGCCGAGCGCAAAATCTGCCGGCTTGCGCAACTGTTCCGCCGGAAGTTTTATTTCGTCCGGCAGCAGATAGCGCTGATCGGTGAAATCCATATCAATTTTATTGCGGTAGCCGTAAATTTCCGGCGCCGGGATACAATCGGTTACAGCCGGATTTTCAAAACCGCCGAGATGTTCAAGCGCGTCAACCACCTGCTTGCGCTTAATGCGCACCTGTTCGGCATAGTCGAGATGCTGCCATTTGCAGCCTCCGCAAACGCCGGAATATTCACAGCGCGATGTCGTCCGGCGCGGTGACGGCAATACAACGCCGGTTAACCGCGCCACCAGATAACGCTTTTTAATTTTAATAATTTGCGCCCGAACAACATCGCCGACCGCCGCCGGCCCTTCCACAAAAATACGGATTCCATCCGGCAGTGTTCCAACACACCGGTTTTTATCCGCCGTGTCGAAAATCTCTACTTCAACGATCTCGCCTTTTTTCGCCATACCCGTCAAATCCTCGCAAACAATCCGCAGCGCATCCAGCAGAAGATCATCAAGACCGTTTAAAAATTAATTCCGCATTTTTCGTATATTCTGTGGTTCAACTTCACGTTTCTTCAATTTACAGCGCCGCAAAGCTCAGTTACAATCCACCATTATGAATACAGAAAAACCGCTTGAACGCTTTGCGAAAACCTACGGCATACCGGGACAGAGTCCGCGTACGCTCGGCCCGCTGCGCGTTTTCTGGCCGCTCGCGCCGTTCTGTTTTGTCGCCGGCTGGCTTCTGCATGCCGCACTGCCGTACCCGTATCTCTCCACGTCACAGGCCGGTATCCTGTTCATCCTGCTTGCGGCGGCGCTCGCGCTGTTTTCATTCTGGAGCGCACACCGGCTGCGCAGTTTTATTAAAGGCGCTGAAGGTGAAGAAACCGTTGCGCGCACGCTCGCTGTTCTGCCCGCAAACTGCACCGTGTTCAACGATCTGCAGTTTGACGATGGCACATCGTTCGATCATATCGTCGTTTCGCCATCCGGCGTGTTCGTTATCGAAACCAAAAACTGGAGCGGCGAAATCACCTTCCAAAACGGACAGGTTCTCTGTAACGGCCGCATGCCGAGCCGTCCGCCGATCAAACAGGTGAAAGAAGCTGCCGCCGCGCTTGAAGAATATCTCGTCTCCGCGAACTGTGCTGCGCCGGTACGCGCTGTCATCTGCTTTGTAGGCAATCAGCTTCACGGCGGATTCGATAACATCGGCGGTGTGCGTATCTGCAATGAAAATAATCTATTATCACTTTTTGAAAACCCGCTCGAAGAACCTCTGCCTGCCGGCACGCTCGGTATGATTTCCGGGGAACTCGCGAGAATTGCGGAGAAATAAAATTGATAAACCGCGGGTAACGCAGATGGAAACGGATAGAAAAAATTGGCGGATCACCGGCCCGGCGACCACGGACAGCGAGGCTGCTGTCCCTCCAGTTTACAAACATTATCCATTTATATCCGTTTAATCCGCGGTTGAAATTATTTGGCATAAACAAAAACTGAAAAGGAGACGACGATGCGCACATTAATTCCTATTGCCGACGGTTGCGAAGAGATGGAAGCCGTGATTGTTACTGATATTCTGCGGCGTGCAAAATGGGATGTGGTACTCGCCGGAATCAGCGGCGACGATCCGGTTACGGCGTCGCGCGGTGTTGTGCTGATTCCCGACGCGCAGTGGGATGAACTGGTATTGATGGATTTCGATCTGATTGTGCTGCCCGGCGGACTCGAAGGAACGGATGCTCTGTGCAAACATGACGGTGTACAGGAAACGCTGCGAGTATTTGATGTCGCAGAAAAATGGATTGCCGCTATTTGTGCCGCGCCGCTGGCACTGCACACCGCCGGCGTACTGGAAGACCGTGTGTTCACCTGCTATCCCGGCATTGAAAAAGAGATGGGGCGCACTGACCGGTCGGATGATCTTGTTGTTATAGATCAGAATATTATCACCAGCCAGGGCCCCGGTACGGCCTTTGATTTTGCGCTCGCACTGATTGAAAAAATCGACAGCGCCGAAGCCGCCGACGCCGTTCGTGCCGGTTTATTATATTAAAAATACATTTTTCTTAACATTGATGAATTAACCACGGATGTAAACGGATTTTTACAAAGAGGTAACGGAGGCGAACGAAGATAGGATTTCCTGGCAGAAGATTGCAAAGCGCGCAAAAAAATCAGGTGCAGATGAAAATTATAGAGCATAGAATTTGAATACTTCTTTGCGTTCCTTTGAGCCCTTCTGTTAAAAAATTCATCCGTATTAAGTGAATAGATGCAAAAAGAATGAGTTCAATTTTATTACATACCTGTTGTGCTCCGTGTGCGGCGCCGGCGGCGGAACGGCTGATGCTGGACGGCAGGCAGGTTGTTCTTTATTTCAGTAATTTTAATATTTTTCCTGAAACGGAATACCAGAAGCGTCTCGCACATGCCCGTAAACTGGCACAGGCGATGGATCTGATCATCGAAGAAGATCAGTACGATCACTCCGAATGGCTGAAACACGTTCACGGGCTTGAAAACGAACCCGAAAAAGGCGAACGCTGCCGGAAATGTTTTGAATTCAGTTTAACGCGCACGAATCAAATGGCGGAGCGGTTAAAAATTCCAGCGTTTGCTACTACGCTGACACTCAGTCCGCATAAAGTTTCGCGCATGATTTTTGAAACCGGAGCACGGTTCCCGCGGTTTGTTCCTATCGATTTTAAGAAGCAGGGCGGGTTTCTGCGCAGCATCGAATTGTGTGAAACATACGATCTTTACCGGCAGTCCTACTGCGGTTGTGAATTTTCTCAATAAATGCTTCACCGTTGGTATCTCGCGATATTACCGCGGTAAATTCGGAATCGTGCTGGAAGCGGGAAGCATTTTCTGGATTGATGGACCGGATACAAATCACTAGATTTAGTATAAAGAAATCAGAAATAACAACAGCGCGAGTAATTGAGTGAAAAAATAATCGTATGATTAAATGCATCTGCGGGCGGATTTTTCCACCGCACACAGTGTTAAATCATCAAATTCCATGCTTTGACCGCCTATGAAAAACGACCCGCAATTTGATTTTTGGTACGCCGTAAACAACACGGAAGTTGTTTCGCTGCCGGACCGCCGTTTGGAAACATTTGGCACGACACTGGTGAACTATCACCTCGTCAGCGAGCTGATGGATTCGGTGGATAAAGTCCGCGTGCGCGAAGGAAAATTAAAAGCCTTCCGCCCGGGAATTATTACACCGGCCTCTATCGCCGACAGCATGCTGGAGGGATTTGGCGAAGAGGCACAGGAATATGCCAACTGGCTGCGGAACCACGCCGCAGATATGCAGATTCTAAAATACGGGTTTAAAATCCAGAAAGAAAACATCAACGATTATATTCTGACGGATTCACTGCCGGCAGTTGTGACGCGCGTTAAAACGGACGTGGCTGCGCGCGATAATCCGCTGGACGCAGTGCTGGTTGGCGTTGACCGGCCGTGGGAAGTCTGCCTGCTTAAACTGATGGTCGAGCTGGTGCAGCAGTCGGCCCCGGGAAACATACAGGATATTCACCAGCGGCAGCGCGATCAGAAAGCAACCCTGCACCTCGAAATCGAAAACGCATTTCTGAACGCCTCCCGCGATGCATCGCAGCTTCCGCATTTGGCGGATTTATTGAAACGTCACGGACTGTTCAAACGCTATGAAGACCGCTTTTTTGCCACCGTACGCTCTGCAAAATAATTTGCAGTCGCATCAAGGCTCACGGACCGGTATGTGCAAAATGAATTGTTCCGGATCAATGTTTCTGAGAAGCTTCATCGTTCAATTCTGGGAAACAGTTGTATGAACACAATCGCAATTATCGGCGCCGGAATGATGGGCGCATCGCTGGGGCTGGCGTTGAAGAAACGCGGTGTACCGGTGCGTATTCACGCCTTTGCACGCCGCGCCGAAGCGCGCACACAACTGCTAGCGTGCAGTGCCGCTGATAGCGTTTTTGACTCCGCACCAGCGGCAGTTAAAAACGCAAATATAGTTGTTTTTTGTGCGCCGGTGCTCTCGATCCCGGCGCTCGTTAAAGAGTGCCGCACCGCATTGTCTGCCGGTGCAATTTTAACCGACGTCGGCAGCACCAAATCCTGTTTGCATCAATTAATTCCAGCCGCGCTCACCGGCCGGAACGATCTCCACTATATCGGTTCGCATCCGGTTTGCGGATCGGAACAGCAGGGTGTTAACGCCGGCGATGCTGATTTATTTGCCGGTGCGCTGACGATTGTTACACCGGATAACGCCGCGCCGGAACACATAGAAAAGGTCATCGCACTGTGGAAGTCCACCGGGTCAAAAACCGTTACAATGAGCGCGGATAAACACGATGAAATCCTCGCCGCAACCAGTCATCTGCCGCATGTGACGGCAGCGGCGCTGGTGCTCACCGCAAACGCCGCCGGGGAATTTGCCGGCAGCGGATTCCGCGATACAACACGTGTCGCCGGCGGTGCACCGCAGATTTGGAGCGATATTGTGCGTACCAATACGCCGCCCCTGAAAAATGTACTCGCCGAATTGCGCCGGAATCTGGATGCATTTGAGCAGCTGCTCGATTCCGGCGATGAAGAAAAAATTACGGCCTGGTTTGCCGCTGCACGTGAAAAACGGAATAAATTATTAATCCCGAATGAACACTAATTAGAGATGGTAACATCAAAATATATTATCAGTAACTGATTCGTGAAAGGGAGTGGCTGGAGTAAATGAAAACAGTGTTTCCAGTTAAAACATTCGGCGGGGAAATTCCGGTTCCCGGCGATAAGAGTATTTCGCAGCGGATCGCGATACTGGCGTCGCTCGCAGACGGAACATCGGCGGTGCGCGGATTCCTCGCCGGCGAAGATGCGATGAATACATTGAATGCAATGTGTGCACTCGGCGCATCGGCCGGTTTCTCCGGCGATGTTTTAAAGATTACCGGCACGGCCGGAAAACTGCACGTGCCGGGGAAAATTCTGGATATGGGAAATTCCGGCACCGGCACACGGCTGCTCGCCGGCATTCTGGCGGGACAGAATTTTGAATCGATACTCGCCGGCGATGCGTCGCTTTCGCGCCGGCCGATGGGGCGCATTCAAAAACCGCTCGAACAGATGGGGGCCGCTATTTCACTCACCGGAGCGAAGGGCACACTGCCGATGAAAATTTCCGGTGCGCCATTGCACGGAATTTATTATGAACTGCCGGTGGCGTCGGCGCAGGTGAAATCGTGTATTCTGCTCGCCGGGCTGTTTGCCGCCGGCAGAACGACAGTGGTTGAGCCGCGCTCAACGCGCGATCATACTGAAAAACTTTTTGAGATGTTTGGACTGCCGATTGAAATTGATGGACACAGCATTTCTATTTCCGGCGGTGCAGGTTTTGAAGCGCGTGAGCTTTTTGTCCCCGGCGATTTTTCGAGCGCCGCTTTCTGGATTGCCGCAGCGGCGGCGCGGCCGGGCGCTGAATTAACAGTTACCGGCGTCGGTTTAAATCCGCGCCGTACTGCGTTAATCGATGTGTTGAAGCGGATGGGGGCCGAAATTACGGTTGAATTTACGGCGACGTATAAGGATCCGGTTGGAACAGTTGTTGTGCGCGGTACAAAACTTTCCGGCACGCAGGTTTCCGGCGCCGAAATTCCAAACTTAATTGATGAAATTCCGGTACTCGCTGTAACAGCGGCACTCGCCACCGGTGAAACGGTTATTCGCGACGCAGCGGAACTGCGGGTGAAAGAATCGGATCGCATTGCAGTAATGGCGACGCATTTACGCGCATTCGGTGTTGATGTTGAAGAAGCTCCGGACGGAATGAAAATTGCCGGCGGTGCAAACATTGTTGCACCGGAAATACCGCTGGCGTCGCACGGCGATCACCGGATTGCTATGTCGATGGCAATTCTGGCTTTGTTTGCTGATGCGCCGGTGAGGATTGCCGACACAGCGTGTATTGCGACATCGTATCCCGGATTCTGGCAGCACCTCGAACAGCTTGGAGGGAAAGCTTTATGAGGAAACAGAAACAGCGGATCATTGCAATCGACGGACCGGCAGCGTCCGGCAAGTCTACCGTTACACGCGAAGTGGCAAAACGGCTGAATTGCATCTATGTGGACTCCGGCGCACTGTATCGCGGCGTAACATGGAAGATGCAGCAGAGCCATGCGAATACGAAAAATCCGCTGATGGTGATTCCGGCGCTGTTAAAATCGAAGTGGAAGTTTTTTGTACGCGATGGTGCGGTGGCATTTGCGGTCGACGGCGTCGAGCCGGGCGCAGCGCTGCGCGAAAAAAATGTACGCGAAGCGGTTTCGGATATTGCAGCCATGCCGCCGGTGCGTAAATTTGTGGTGCACCGTTTGCGTAAACTGAAAAAGCTCGGCAGTCTGGCAATGGAAGGGCGCGACATCGGTTCGGTGGTTTTTCCGAAAACACCGTATAAATTTTATCTCGATGCCAGTCCGGAAGAGCGCGCCAAACGCCGGCATGCCGAATTGATCGCAAAGGGCGAAACGGAAAAGGCGCAGGAAGTAATGGAGTCGCTGCAGCGGCGCGACGAAAAAGATTCAACGCGCAAAGCCGCGCCGCTGAAAATTGCGGACGGCGCATATGTGATTGATACATCTAATCTTGATATCGCCGGTGTTGTAAAAGTTGTAATTGATCGCGTAGAAGAACTCGAGGCGCCGCGCACGGAAACGATGGTGAATCCGCGGCTCTATCGCACCGCGTGTGATTTCCTCTGTTTTGGTCTGCGCGTGGTGAATAATATTAAGGTCATTGGTTTGCAGAATGTACCGAAAACCGGCGGACTGATTATTGCCTCGAACCATGCCAGCTATCTCGACCCGCCGGCGGTCGGGGCATTCACGCGTATGCGTACAATTCACTTCATGGCACGTGACACGCTGTTTAAAAACAGACTGTTCGGCGCCTTCTTGCGCGGCGTCGGCGTCATTCCGCTGTCGCGCGAAAGCGGCGATTTGAAAGCGATGAAAACCGCGATTCAACTGCTGCATCACGGCGGCGCAGTCTCGCTTTTTCCTGAGGGCACGCGTTCGCCGGACGGCAATTTACAGCCGGCAAAACCCGGCATTGGCTTTCTTGTCGCCAAAGGCAACGCGCCGGTGGTGCCGGTGTATGTGCACGGCTCCTATGAGGCGTGGTCAAAAAACAGCGGAGGATTAAAGCGCAAACCGATTACCGTTATTTTCGGACAGCTCATCACGCAGGAGGAAATCCGTGCACTCGGTACCGATCGCGAAGCTTACGGAAAAATCGGTGATCTCATCATGCAGCGCATCGCCGACCTCAAACAAAAATTTGAATGCGGAGAATTCAGCGAAGAGCTGGAATAAATCAAATTAAAACAAGATCGCTCTAAAAATAAATAAAGTGATTCAGAAATATATTCAGTACCATTTAGAGAAAAAGCAAGGAGCTGCGCAGCTTGATTTAAAGCTGTGTTGAAGATGTCCCGTGGCAAGCCACGGTAAAAATAAGGCGCAAGACCGGAACAGCGTTTAGTGGTACCCCGGGCGGGATTCGAACCCGCGACCTACGGATTAGGAATCCGTTGCTCTGTCCAGCTGAGCTACCGGGGTTTTATATGTAATATTTCATATATTAAGTGCTTGTAAAACACGGTCTACAGCGATCACAATTTTATTGTTGTGCTCCATGCATTTGCTTCCCTTTTAAGTGCATTGTTCAGGGTATAACCAAACCCTTCAAAATAATACACTTGAAAAAGAAGGTATGAGGAAAATAACCAGCACACCGGAGCAAGGCAAGAAACAAAGTGAATCTCCCCGTGGCAAGCCACGGGGTATTCTGCGACAGATTTCGATAAAACTGCTAAAAAACAAAAACCGGTTTTAATTGGCATTCCTTCCGCGCTCCGTGAAAAGTTACAGGAGGTGCCGTCAGGCAGCCGAAAAGGATTTGTTCTTCCGGAATATGCAGCAACCATTTGTATAAAAATGACAAAGGTTCTCCGGCCCGCCGGTCGCAAATTACCGGCGAAATTCAGAAGCATTTTTTAAAGTGCGACATTCAAACAACGAATACTGATATTGTAAATATGCAGAGAAAACGCACGGCGGTTGAGGTCGGCTTTCACTCATTGCGTTACACATATGTTTTGCTTCATGCAGAACGCGGGACGCCGCAAGCCACCGTTCAGGCGGTGGTTGGGCATGGCAGTCCTGCGATGACGGCACATTATACACACATCGGGGAAGACACCTCCCGTCAGGTTGCCAATGTTTTTACGCTGGATGCGCCGCTGAATGATGTGCAAAAGGAAGTTCCTGTATGGATCAAGGATAGGCTGAAGCTGATGACCGAAGAGCATTGGGCACAGATCAAAAATGAATTATTGAGAACCATAAACTCATAATAAAATTTTAAACTTATCATATTCCAGTTTACTCTGATTATTTGACAAGTGGAATATTTATTCTTCTAACTTATTGTTTGCATTACTGTTATGTATATGTATCCTCCTTAAAGGCACAATATAGATATTACTGATACAACAAGTCAGCGTATAATGAGGATATATATAATGAATATACGCGAAATAGACGACACGCTCTCATTACTGAAATAAAATCCGATGAGAAGAAACGGGTTCTTGACGCTTTTTCTCCAAGAGCAATACGTCCCAAGTCTAAGCTACTTACACGAAAGCAGGCCGCTGAAGTTCTTGGTACCTGTCCGGGGACGATCAAACGGTATGCCAGGCGCGGATGGATTTGGCAGATTAATTTTACATGTTGTCAGGTGCGGTATGATGAGCAGGAAATTATTGAATTCGCTCGAACCGGTCATGTCATCGTTTAGTAAAGAGTTTAATGAAATTCCTCTGCAGAATGACACGCATGTAATCGGAATTTTTGACGAGCGGAATGATTCCGTTGCAAATAAGGGCTTAGTAAAAATCGACAAAAGGATGGGCACCGGCGATAAAAAGATCGATTCCTTTGTTGTAGTGAATGAAGAAAAGCTCATTCTGGTATGAAATATCTCTGATTTTACTTCAGCCACTTGCTTTTATAGTCTATTTAAGTAAATTGCTTAAATGACAGCAGCGGAACAAGTTTTAAACTGGATTGAAACCTACATAGAGGAAAACCGGCTCGGAGTGGGCGATGCTTTGCCTGGAGAGCTTGATATGGTTGCAGAAACCGGGATCAGCCGGATACCTGTCAGGGAGGCGCTGACTGCGCTCAAGGTTTTCGGGATCATTCAATCTCGGCGAAAAGGAGGAATCCGTATTATTCGCGATCCGGTGACACTTGAATTACGACATTATTTTTCAGGCCAACATAAAATCGCGCACCACCATCATGACATGGTGGAATTCCGGGCGGCGATGGAATTGGGATTGGGGCCGTTAACGCTAAAGCGGATTACTAAAACGGCAATAAAAAAACTCCGCCGGATCGTGGATGACATAGATAAAAAAAATGATCAGGTGACCGTTGAGGATTTTATTCATGCAGAAACTGAATTTCACCGAACTCTAACAGAAGGTTGCGGTAACCGCCTGGCCAGCTTATTGGTGCATATTTATGCGCCGGTATTCAAAAGTCGATGGACAGATAGTAATCCGCTTTCGAAAAGAGCGAAAGCACACAGAGAAACCTGGGTAAAGCAGCATAAAAGCATGGTTGAAGCGCTGGAAGAAAAAGACCTGAATCGGTTTTTGACTGGCTTACGTAAACATATGTATCCGTATTTTAAAATACTGTGATACATGCTGAGTAAAATCTGTAGCGTTATAAAAATTTCCCAATGATTTATCTTTGGGAGTTTTTTATGACTGGATGTATCACGTTCAAATTCGAAAAATACAAACGAATAAAAATGGTTGACAAAAAATAAAATAAAATAAAATATGTATTACATAATATTTAAATAAAGCATTGCGAATATAGGTAGTGATATGCAAAAAACAAAAAAAGCTATTTTTCATGCAGATTCTGTTGATGGAATCCGCCGACCTAAAGCATCGCTTAAACTTTTGCAAAAAATACTTTCAGTCGGCGGGAAAACCATCGAGTGTTCTGTGATTTTTCCGGTGAAAAAAATTGCTGGTATGATTTGTCTGTTTATATTTATATTTTTATATGTACCGGCAGATGAGGTGGTTTTTCAACAGGGAGTTACTAACGAATTCTCCGGAGGAAGTGCTTATTCCGGTACCCGGGATACGTATATTAATATCAGCAACAGTAGAAATTATGGCGGCATAACTTCTTTTGCATACGGACTCACCGGATCTTTTTATGCTTTGCTGAGATTCGATCTTTCTTCATTAACCCATTTAGCGTCAAAAATTACGATTCACTCCGCATCAATCGAATTAGTTCCTCGTGCCGGATCCGGTCGTGGCGAAATTGATTTTGGAGTTTATGCATTGAACAGTGTTCATGCCGGTTGGGTAGAAGGAACAGGAGAAGGCGGAGCCGCTGATCTTGTTCTTGGCGCCACCTGCGGGACACATTTCTTATATGATACTGTCAAGTGGTCTGGCGGAGGAGTTTTTAGTACGGCTGATTACGATTTTTCCAATCCGCTTTATACGGGGAGATCAAGCCTTACTTCAAATAATATTATAACTCTTCCGCCGGACATAGTTTTGTCATGGATTAAAACTCCTGCAAACAATGCCGGAATAGTTTTTGTGGCCAACGACACTACAGATGCCCTTTACACGCAGGTTTTTTCTTCACGATATAGTACAGTAACCCATCGTCCGAAATTAGTTATTAATTATACAGTTTTTCAATCTTCAGTTAGACTGATAATGATTCACTAATAACTTCGGCGTTTTTTTGAAAACAGTGTCATCCAATTTATTAACAGCTCTGGTATTTAATAAAGGAGAGAGAGATGAGTATTAAAATTACAAATACAACATGGCATATTCATTCATTGTTGCGCGCGTTCTACTTATTTACAGCCGTGTTTGCATGTGCTGAAGTTGCAGTTTTTCAGCAGGGAGCCAGCAATCCTCTTACCGGAATTTACACCGGCGTACATGACGCAACAATTCGCAACGGAAACGACCGCAATTACGGCGGTGACACCATCCTTACGTTCGGTGGCGGCTTCAGTGTTCTTTTACAGTTCGATCTTTCGTCTTTAAACAGCGCCTCGCCGCTGACGATAAAATCGGCAGTGCTGGAGCTGGCACCGCGAATTTCATCTGCTGAAACCAGGCCGGTCTCCTTTCGTATTCACGTGCTGAACCGTGGACATGCCGGCTGGCAGCAAGGGGCAGGCATTGGGAAGGATGTATCCAGTCCGGGAGAAGTTTCATTTTTCTACCGGTCGTATAAGGAGGGGGAATGGACACGGAAATCAGGATTCAGCATCCGCGATTATTCGGCAGAGGCTGTTTATAAAGGCATATTCAACCCATCGGCTCCTAAAACAGTTGTTCATCTTCCGCCAGAGCTGATTTTATCCTGGATTGAAAAACCTGAACAGAATGCCGGACTGGTGATTGTCAGCGACGATACGGCGTATGGACAGGTACGTTCGTCAGAATATAAAACCGTTGCTGAACGTCCGCGATTGAATATCACTTATACATCGGCCTCGCCGGTAAATGTCGAAACAGGTGTCCCTGCTACCGGCGAGATCGTTGCTGTAAATAAATCGGTTCAAAAATCAAAAATTACTGATGAAAACCCTGTTGATATCGGAAGCAACAGGGAACTTTTTATCGACGAGTTTCTTATTGATCAATTATCCGGCAGCGCTGAATTACGGTTACAAACTCCGCAAATACGAGAAACTGTATTAAATTTTGATCAGCCGTGGGAAGGTAATGCCTGCGGTTATCTCAGTATTTTTAAGGATGATTCAATTTATAAAATGTACTATCGGGGTTGTGATGTTAAAGTTGTTGATCGGAAAGCGGCCAATACACACTCAAATATTTTCTGTTATGCGGAAAGTAAAGACGGAATAAACTGGGAGCGCCCTGAGCTGGGTTTGTTTGATTTTAATGGATCGAAGAAAAACAATATTGTTATCGCCAGTGGTCAGTTCGGTGATTTTCATCTTGATGTAGGAGACAACGCTTCATTTTTTAAAGACGAAAACCCGAAGGTCAATCCGGATGAAAAATATAAAGCGTTGGTTTGCGTCGACGAAGGGAATCCTCGATCGTTATATGCCATGAAGTCCGCAGACGGTATTCACTGGCTGCCTCTCAGCATAAAACCGGTGCTTACGAACGGAGAAATGGATTCGCTTAATCTTGCTTTCTGGGACGAAAAAAAAGGAGAATACCGGGCATATTGGCGATTTTTTAATCGCTCTATGCTGCATCCTGATGGTTCTTCGGTTGGCAGTGTGCGGTCCGTTAGAACTGCAACGTCAAAAGATTTTATTCATTGGGAAAATGAAGCGGATTTGACGTATGACAACCGGAGTACCGACCAGTTATATACTTCAGGAATTAAACCGTATTACCGCGCCAAACAGATTCTTATTGGATTGCCTGCCCGTTATGTAGAAAGAACAGGAAATAGCAGTTTGGATTTACTGCCGGGCAAAGAAAATCGGGATATCCGCGGCACCGCCAGAGGACGCCTGCGCTCGGCAATAACCGATACCTTTTTAATTGCCAGCCGCGATGGCGTTCATTTTAAAAAATGGGAGGAAACGTTTCTGCGTCCCGGCATTGAACGCTGGGGGACGTGGGCCTATGGCGATGCGTACGCTGCCTGGGGCATGCTGGAAACTGCATCTGCACTGGAAGATGCACCCAATGAAATTTCAATTTATGCTCAGGAAAGTTATTGGACCGGAAGCAAGGATCATAATGGAAACAAATTACGCAGATATACGTTGAGACTGGATGGTTTTTCGTCCGTGCACGCTTCAAGAAATGGCGGAGAGCTTCTAACAAAGCCATTGATTTTTAAAGGTGAAGAGTTGCTGCTTAATTTTTCAACTTCCGCCGGTGGGTCTGTTCGTGTAGAGATTCAGAGCCCGGACGGCACCCTGATTCCGGGATATTCGCTGGAAGAATGTATGGAACTTTTTGGCGATTCAACTCAGCGCGCAGTTACCTGGTTGTCTGGAAATAATCTGAAGGATATTTCCGGGCGTCCTGTAAGAGTGAGGTTTGTGTTAAATGATGCTGACCTGTTTGCTTTTGGCTTTGCTGATGAAAAATAAAAGAAAACCATATTTTTGCAGAAAATTATATTTCTGACAATAAATGGAGATTACAGCGTATGATTATTTTTTGGAACAAAACGAAATTTTTCAGTCATAACCGGTTTTTTATCTATATCCTGTCTTTGTTGATATGCGCAGTTTTTTCCCGTGCAGACGTTGCGGTTTTTCAGCAGGGAGTAAATAACCCGTTGACGGGCATTTACAACGGAGCAAGCGATACGACAATCCGCACCGGAAACGATCGCAATTACGGTGCTGACACTGTTCTCACGTTTGGTGCCGGATTCACTGTTTTATTACGGTTTGACCTTTCGCCGTTAAACAGCGCTGTGCCTTTGGCTGTAAAATCAGTTACACTGGAATTGGTGTCGCGCACGCCTTCAATGGACAATACCCCTGTATCTTTTCGTATTCACACACTGAATCCTGAGCATGCCGGCTGGCGGCAGGGGGCAGGTATCGGAAAAGCTGCCGCCGAATCCGGAGAAGTTTCATTTCTCTACCGGTCATATAAAAATGAAGAATGGGCACAGAAATCAGGATTCAGCAGTGGCGATTATTCGGCAGAGGCTGTTTATGAAGGAACGTTTAACCCGTCTCTTGCTAAAACGGTTATCTATCTTCCGCCGGAGCTGATTTCATCTTGGATTGAAAATCCCAGACAGAATGCCGGAATAGTTATTATCAGCGACGGTTCGGCATATGGGCAGGTTCGTTCTTCAGAATATAAGACGGTAGCTGATCGCCCTCGACTGAACATTAATTACGAGCAGAACTCGAAAAAAACCGGGATAGACATCGCGATTACCGGCAAAGCGTGTACAACGAATGGATCAGATGAGGAACCGGTTAATATAGGAAACCGGCGTGAGATTTTTATTGACCGGTTTCTTATAGATAATCTGGACAACCTTACCATGCAATTGCAAACACCCCGGTCTGAGTTTGTATCCGGAATGCCGGCATCCGGAGGATACGCTACAGTAATTCTGGCAGATAATATTTACCATTATTATTATAGAGTCAGGCATAAAGTGCTGACCGGTGAAGCAGTCTATGGGTATTATTATCTGCGCAGTTTTGACGGGATTCAGTGGGAAACGCCGGATCTTGGATTATTCCCCGAAGATAACTTTGCCGGGAACATAATTTTAAAACCGGATGATGAAGCGATCACACATAATTTCAGCCCGTTTTTAGATACACGGCCCGGTATTCCGGAAGCAGAACGTTTCAAAGCTGTTGGCGGCGGCGGAAAGAGCTGGTGTTCCGGTGAAGGGCTGTACGGGCTGGTTTCAGCAGACGGCATCCGGTGGAAAAAAATTCAGGAACAACCGGTTATTCCTGAGAGTATTGCGGGAGAGCATCCTTTCGACAGTCAAAATGTTGCTTTCTGGTCTGATCTGGAACAGCAGTATGTCTGTTATTATCGTACGTCCTGGCAGGCCGCGTCTCGCGGGTGGTCGGTGAGCAAGCGGGGGATCAGCCGGACAACATCAACGGATTTTATTAACTGGACTCCCGGAGTAGAAATCGACGTCAATATTGATGAAGAACAGTTTTATACAAACCAGACCAGCCCTTACTTCCGTGCATCGCACATCTATATCGCATTGCCCTGGAGATATTGGCCGGCGGCATTGGGAAATGTTCATCGTTTCCCGTCAGATATCCCGTTAATGTCATCCCGCGGTACGGAAACGTATGACCGGACATTTCCGGAGGCGCTGATACGTCCCGGCCTGCATCCGGAACGCTGGCATCCGACCGCACCGAAAGCCATGGCTGCCGCCTTGGGCGTTGTGCCTGCCGGTGACGAAGAAATGGCTGTGTATGTCGGAAATCTACGTTACGTTTTTCGGCTGGACGGTTTTTCATCGCTGCATGCAAACATGCCTTACGGAGAGATGAAAACGAAAAGTTTAATTTTTTCGGGAACGGAATTAGAAATAAACTATTCGACTTCCGCGGCAGGACGGATTCTTGTGGGTATAGAAGGTGCCGGCGGAACTCCGGTTCCCGGTTTCAGTGTGTATGATTGCAACGTCATGATTGGTGATGAAATTTCACGAAAAGTTCTATGGCAGGATAATGGGAACGTCGGCGCATTGCAGGGACAACCGGTTCGGCTGATATTTAGAATGCGTGATGCCGATCTGTTTTCATTCCGGTTTTTATAACGGTAGTGTAATCCAGGGTTAGTGCATTGAAATTGGTAAAAAAATGACAGGATCGTTTGAATTTTTATGTATCACATATTGAAATTGGTTGTTTGTTATGTAAATCAAATAAACATGTCGCGAGAATAACACCGGATTTATAGAAAATGAAACACTTATAGGTCCCCTAAAAAATAAACAACTGAAAGAAAAAGAACACGAGAAAAGGTAATATGAATTGGATTAATCATCACGTCACTCAGGTGATTTTTGCCTTTTAGCAGATTAGCAGAATATTAAGGTTACAATTGAATTGGATATAGGAAATGAAAAAATTATTTGGGTTATGCATAAGTTTTTCGATATTATTAAACAACATTTCTCTGGCGATTCGGATTACTGAAATTGAAAGCGGCGCTGTGCTTTTTGATAATGACGGATTTGAACAGGACGTGATTGATAAAGCACCGTTCAGAGTAATTGTTCCCGGCGTAATTGATGCAATCGGGAAGAACCGTGTTTTGGGGTTTGAATCCGGAAGGCCGGGTGCCTTTAAAGGGATACAGTATGTCCACACATCTGGCGGAAGCCAAAACGATGGAATCGATATAACATGTTCGAAAACTATTTCTGTAAAAGGTCAGGCATTGCTTATTGAATGGGCATGGTATATGCCATCTGGGAGCGATGCGCGGTGGGGATTAAAGGGAGATTTTCAACCGTATAAAAGTTTATGGCGGGCCAGACACGGTTCATTCGAGGTGTACGACGGAGAAACGTGGCAAGTCCGTGGAAATTACCCGCTTGACCGGTGGATGGAATGTACATTGCGATGCGCCGCTGGGGAACGTTTTGCGGAGTTTACCGTTAATGGTGTAACCATGCAGTTGGAAGTCGATAATTACAACGGCGGAGCTCCTGGAATTAAAGGTATTTTCTTCGGCCATAATGTTCAGGGATATTATCTTGACGGAATTTATGAATCAGTGATTCAGCAATCAGGTTCTGTCGGCGCGCGCGAGGAAATCAATGTTGATGCACGACCGGAATTGCCGGAGATCGTTGATATTACATGGAAACGGCTTCCTAATGTTCCTAGAGGATTTCAATGGCCGGCGGTCGGAATGATTGGCAATTTCTTTATCTCCGTTGGTGGCTGGTGTACCGGCGAAGAGTATTCTGCAAAACCCGGAGTTTACCCAAGGGGATATTTTAATGATGCTTTTGCGATGGATGTTACAGCGCCCGAGCAGGGATGGCAGCGGCTCCCTGATTTTCCAGGAAAAGCACGAATGGGTACAGTTTGCGTTGTCGTAGATGACAAATTATATGTGTGGGGCGGTTTTAGTGGGAAAGAACAATCCTGTTTTACAGATGGCTATATGCTTGTTAGGGAGAACGGGGCATGGGTGTGGTATAATCTGCCTCCGATTCCGCATTATTTAGTCTGGTCAGGAAATTGCGCAATCGGGAAAAAAATTTATGTGATTGGCGCATGTGACTATGACCAGCGTAGGACAGGATATTTTACAACAACAGACCGAACAGGAAAAATTTCAGGAATAGGGCGAAGGCTGTTGGTTTTTGATACGGAACATTCCGGGCAAGGCTGGAAAGAGCTTTCCCCTTGCCCAGGAACGGTCCGGTTTAATAACGCGGCGGCGGCCGTAAATGGAAAACTATATGTTATGGGGGGTGCTACCGGAGGAGATTCCTTAAATGGGAAACTCAACACAGTCATTGATAACTGGCGGTATGATCCTTCGACGGATCGTTGGGAACGTCTGGCTGATCTCCCGATTGCCAGTGGCAATTTCCCGACGGGAGAGATCGTATACAAAAATCGCTATATTTTGCTGATGGGCGGCGCTCAATTTCACAACATTCAGTTTTCTGACGGGCGAATAGAAAAATCCCAGTCTTTTGGATTGGCGAAAATGTTTTATCCTGAATATGTGAAGGAAGACTGGATCGGAAAAAAACAGCGATACACCAGTGATATTTTTGTGTACGACACACAAACTGATTCTTTTGGGGAAGCGCCTATGTTGCCGTTTAATAACAGTATGACAAAATTTATTATAAGAGGAGATAAGCTATATTTAATTTCAGGCGAAACTGGAGGATTGTTTTTTGATGGTGAATATTACGGACATCATCCGGATTTTTTTCTTGAAGGTACTTTGCGGGAAAAGTCGCATGATGCTGCTGCCATCTCATATGGAACAAATACTAACAAATAAATAATAAGGAGGTGCATTGCAGGAAAAACCGTATGATGCCGATATCATCTCACATGGAACAAAGACTAAAAAAATAATAATAAGGAGATTCATTAATGAAATGGTTCATTTTTACTATAAGCTTAATTTTTTATCTTTCTGCTTCAGCAATTCGTATTACAGATACTGTATCCGGAACAATTTTATTTGATAATAACGGATTTGAAAATGACGTGATCGGAATAAAACCATCCAGAGTGACTGTTGGAAAGATATCCACCAGAGAGCAAGATAAGGTTATTGGCAAGGAAACATCCGGTCCAGGGGCATTTCAGGGCACACAGTATGCCATTACTTCCCGGGGGCCGGATGGATCAGGAACGATTGAAATAAGGCTTAAATCGCCGATCAGAAAAACAGATCAATCGTTATCATGTGAATGGGCGTGGTATATTCCTGCCGGAAGTGACGCAAGCTGGGGGTTACGCGGTGAAGACAATAAATTTAAAAGCCTTTGGCGCGCAAATGATGGATCATTTAAAGTTTTTGTTGACAAAAAATGGGAATATAAAGGTTATTATGCCACCGATGAATGGATGGAATGTAAGCTGGATTATACTTTTGGGGATAAAACAGCAGTATTAACTGTTGGTGGCGGAGCTCCCATTAAGTTGGAAGTAGATACCTTTGAGGGCGGTGCCCGGGAAATTGCCGGGTTTTTCTTCAAACATAATGCGAACACAAGCTATTATCTTGATGGGTTATCCAAGTAACTTTCTGATAAATACACTATGAAAATAAAAATATTCGGTTTGACGTGTATCCTTTTCCTTTTGGAATTTTCGGTGCGTTCTTTTGGATCCACAGCAGGAATAACTGTTGTGGATGGTCCAATTGACATCGGGTCACAGTTGGAATTGTTTGTTGATGATTACTTAATTGAAAATATACAAGGAAAAATAGGGTTGCATCTCCATCGTCCGGTACCCCAGGAGGTTGTATTTGTAACGGATATGCCTTGGGAAGGTAATGTTTGCAGTTATTATACGCTGTTTCAGGACGAAAACATCTACCGGATGTATTATCGCGGAACCAACCATCGTACTCCACCGGAAGATGAAGTTATCTGTTACGCATACAGCACAAACGGAATTGACTGGATCCGCCCGAATCTCGGATTGATAGACTTTAAAGGATCGAAAGAAAATAATATTATCCACAACGGTGTTGCCCGGCATAATTTCACACCGTTTAAAGATACCAATCCGGATTGCCCGCCGGATGAAAAATATAAAGCCATGGGCGGACATTCTCGCACCGGCGGACTGTACGCGTTTAAATCTGCGGATGGTGTAAACTGGATGTTGATGCAGGACGAACCGGTATTTCCCTCAAGCTGGGAAAAACGCTCGGGCTGGCCGCAACCGTGGTTTGATTCGCAGAATCTTGCCTTCTGGGATCCTGTGCGTAAGGCATACGTATTATATTTCCGGCATTTTCGTGACGGAACATACCGCGATGTGATGCTGACGACTTCGCCCGATTTAATACATTGGAGCAAGGATCCTGAGTTTCTTGAATATCCGGGTGTTTCGCCGGAACATTTATACACAAGTTCGATTATTCAATATCCGCGCAATCCGCATTTTTATATTGGATTCCCGACGAGGTTTCTTTCGCTTACTGCGCAGACCGAACCGCTGTTTATGAGCAGTCGGGACGGGTTGACGTTTAAACGCTGGCCGGAGGCTGTAATTCCCGTCGATGCTCCGGCTGATCGAGATGGAAACCGCAGTAATTATATCTGGTGGGGATTGCTGGAACTTCCCGGAAATGATGCCGAATATTCAATTTATGCGCATGAAGCATATTATGAGGGTGCGGCATCGCGGCTGCGCCGCTTCACCTATCGGAAAGACGGATTTGTTTCATTGCGGGCGGCGCCGGAAGGCGGTGTTGTTGAAACCAAACTGCTTCGTTTCAGCGGAACACAGATGGTGTTGAATTATAAAACCAAAGCAAAGCATTTCAGATATGACGGCGGGAGTGTGCAGGTTGAAATCGTTGATGAAGGCGGATATCCGGTTGAAGGCTTTTCATTATCTGATTGCGAAAAACTTCAGGGCGATTCGATTGAGCAGGCGGTTGTATGGAAGTCGGGGCGTACGCTTGGAATGCTCGATGGCGTTCCTGTGCGCTTCCGGTTTCATATGAAATATGCCGATCTGTTTTCATTCCGGTTTTTATAACGGTAATATAATCCAGAGCTGGTGCGTTGAAATTAGTAAAAAAAAGTTGACAGGGTTATTTAAATTTTTTATGTATCACATATTAAAACCGGTTATTTGTTGTATAAACCAAATAATCGTATCGCAGAAATAAATGCCGGATTTGTGAAAAATAAAACGTTACAGATTCCGGAACAACAAACAACAGGAAGGAGAAGGAACATGAGAAAGAGAGCAATACTGGTTGGGTTAATGATTACATCAATTGGTGCGGCGGTTTCTGCATCCATCATTCTGCCGGGGACATGGCAGGCGGTAACAAATGGAACGGCAAGTGGATATGATGCCGTTTACGATGCAAGTCAGGGGCACTTACCGGACGCAAGCGCAAGCAATCCTAAATGGGGAAATAGATACATGTCTGCAGGCATAGTCGGTACATATTTAAGTATCACTAATACAGCACAAGATGGTACTTATCGTCTGCTGGACGGTAGCGTTGGCGCAGGGACATATGATGGCTCAATGACAATCGATTTCCGGCTGGAAGTTATTCCGGATGCAGGCACACCTAATGATTGGCAGTTTGGGGTTTATATTCGCCGGCCGCTGGACGCAACTACGCCCGCCGCTACTAGCAATATTTATTACATTGTGCGATTCGGTCTTAATGGCGGAAATGTTCAGCTCGCCGACGGGTGGAATGATGTACGCATCCTTGTTGACGCAGTAAACCATGAGGCCGCAGTTTATTTAAACGGCGAGAGTACTGCCACCGCGACAATTAACGGAACGCGTCAAACTGGTCAAGCGACTGCAGGAAACAGCTTGATAATTGGAGATGGTGGTGGTTCAACAACAGGTTCGGGGGCTGTGAACCTTCAGTATTTTGCCTGGGCAAACAATGAAATGGCGTCTGTTATACCGGAACCGGCGACTATCGGTCTGTTTGTATTCAGTTCAGTGCTGCTGATGGTTTTTCGAAAAAAATTACATAAAGTATAATAGCAAAGCGGATATTGGGAATGCTCTGCCGGATTTAATGATCTTCCGGCAGAGCTTTTCCAATTGGACGAAATAAGTTGAATGCGTAGTTATGAGGTTCCCGGCCAGATTCAGGTAACGGATATGAACTTTGAATGAATGCTCCGGCAAAGGGTGATACCGCTATGCTATAAAGCAATTTGATAGCTTGTGCTACGCCCGCCGCCAGAGGATGTGAGAATGCCATATTCAACCAATGTCTGTAAGTCGCGTGTGGCGGTAGGCTTGCTGGTTTTTGTGATTGCGATATATTTTTTAGCCGACATTCCTCCCCGGAATCCATTCGGACCTTCTTTCAGCATCCTATGCAATACCTTTAATTGCCGGTCATTGAGTTTCATGCCATTAATAAGGTCATAAAATTTTGTTTTTCGTACCGTAAATTCAATCCGGGTTTCTGCTTGTTGCTGTGCAGCAATCAGCGTGCTCATAAACCATTCAATCCATTCGGTGACATTAAGAGACCGCAGCGCCTGCTTAAGAGCGGCATAATATCCCGAACGATCTGCTTCAATGGCCGGAGAAAGACTGAGCAGTACCGGATGTCCAAATCCTTGAGACAGTACTTTTTCTGAAAGAGCCCGTCCAATCCGTCCGTTTCCGTCTTCAAATGGATGAATCGATTCAAAATACAGATGTGCAATTGCCGCCCTTATGGGGAAATTCGGCATGTTTTTTTCTGTTTTGTTGAACCATGAAATAAACCGGTTCATTTCTAAAGGAACGGCGGTTGATGGCGGTGCTTCAAAGTGTATCGTTTCATTTCCAATGCTGCCTGAAACAATCAGCATCAGCTCCTTATGCGTTCGCCATGCGCCGGACTGAATTTTCACAGCGCCCTTCATCAGCATGGAATGCCATTTGAAAAGTGCTTGTTTGCTTAATGGTTCTGCAAAACTGTTCCGTACACAAACCAGCAGTTCTGCAATTCCTTCTGCTCTTTGATCGCCTGTTTTTTCCAGCTTCGTGTGCAGGCCTAGATTTTTTTTAATTGAGGACATGACATCCGGGCGGCTGAGCATCTCGCCTTCAATTTTTGCGCTTTTGAGTGCTTCAGAAACCATCAGGTCAACAATCGTTTCTGTTTTTTCCGTTTCCGGTAGCGTTGATAAAATCCCGTTTGTTCGTCCTGCTGTTTCGATGAATTTAAGAATTAAATTTTGTACTCCGCCGATTTCATACTGAAATTCAGGCCACTCAGAAAACTGCCAATTATATTTCATGAGCCGTTTATGCGACACATTCAGCTCGAAAACAACCATAATTATGAGCCGAATATTGTCGTTAATCGGCTCATGAAACGAAGCTCGATTTTTTATGTCCCTATTTTGGACTCATTCAATTTTTCAGAAAATTTATTGTTGTACTAATGATGTATGAACTCTGATTTAAGGGATGGGATTTGACGGAATTTATTCGAACAAATCAGGACAGTAAAATTTCATATAACTACTGTAAACATTGATTTAAACTAATTTTTCAAGAAAATTTTATTGAACATTACAAAATGTAGAAATCCGTTGCTCTGTCCAGCTGAGCTACCGGAGCACATAATTGCAAAATATGGGAGATACCGCCGGAGAATGGAATTTTATTTTTTACAATCGTATGCGGTTTTTTGTCCCGGACATCTCACAGCAAAAAATTAATGTCGATTTACACTGGCGGGTGGTCTTAAATTCTTCGTATGAACTTTGATCTGCTGATTAAAAACGGAGCGGTACTGGATGGAACGGGAACGCCGGCGATGGCGGCGGATATTGGAATTATCGGCGAGCAGATTGCGGCGGTCGGCGATTTGCACAACGCCGGTGCGGCTGAAATTATTGATGCCGAAGGTCAATACGTCTGTCCGGGATTTATTGATGTGCATTCACATTCGGATGCGTATCTGCTGATCGAACCGCGTGCGTCGAGCAAGGTGTTTCAGGGAATTACGACAGAGATTTGCGGCAACTGCGGTGCGTCGGCCGCCCCGCGTCCCGGCGGTGCAGCGCTGCCGACCGACTGGCAGGATAAGCCGTTCCCCGGCACATGGCGCACCGTAACAGAATACCGGCAGCTTTTTGACCGGGTAAAACCGGCGGTGAATGAAGCGCTGCTCGCCGGACACAATACTCTGCATCGCGGTGTGTGCGGCTATGAACCGCGCGGCGCAACGCCGGACGAACTGAATGAAATGCAATATGCGCTTGAACGGGCGCTGGATGAAGGCGCGTGCGGAATGAGCACCGGTTTAATTTATCCGCCGGCATCCGCCGTGCCGCGTGAAGAAATTATTAAACTGGCGAAAGTCTGCGCCGCAAAAGAAAAAATTTATACGTCGCACATGCGCAGCGAGGGCCGCGCGCTGCTGGAAGCGCTTGACGAAACGATTGATATTGGCCGGCGCGCCGGAGTTCGCGTCCAGGTTTCGCACTTGAAGACATCGGGGCAGGCTCACTGGCATAAACTGGAGGCTGCGCTGGAAAAGATGGAGACAGCGCGTGCCGGCGGAATAGAGCTGGCCGCCGACCGTTATCCATACACTGCGTCGCAAACCGATCTTGATATAGTTCTGCCGGACTGGGCGCTGTACGATGGACGCGATGCAGTGCTCGCGCGCCTGCGCGATCCGGAGACACGCGCAAAAATCCGGTGCGAAATTCTGGAGGGCCGCGGTGAATTCGGTTTTCAAGCGGTGATGATCGGGTCGGTTGAGCATCCGGCGCTCAAGCAGTTTAAAGGGATAATGGTGGACGATGTCGCCGCGAAACTAGACCTGGAGCCGGTTGATGCGCTGTTGCATATTATTGAAACCGACCAGCTGCGCACCGGTGCAAATTTTTTCGGCATGAGTGAAGAAAACATGTGGCGGATTCTGGAGCTGCCGTGGGTGATGATCGGTTGTGATGCTTCGCTGCGTGCACCGGATGGAATTCTCGGTGTCGATCATCCGCATCCGCGAGCGTATGGCACTTTTACAAAATTATTGCGTGCGGCACTTGATGGGAAAACGGTGCTGCTGCCGGAAATGATTCGTAAAATGACCGCACTGCCGGCGGAACAATTCCGTCTGAAAAACCGCGGCGTGCTGCAAAAAGGAAATGCCGCCGATGTGGTGGTTTTTACGCCGGAAAAAATAAAAGAAAAAACGACCTACGCCGAGCCGCATCAACTTTCTGAAGGCGTTACAACGTTGATTGTGAATGGAACACTGACGATTACCGGCGGGACACTGACCGGGAACCGGAACGGAAAATTTTTAGAATAGTTTTAACCGCAGATAAAATTAATATAGAATTAAAATATCCGTTCATATCCGTGTTATCCGCGGTTAAATTAATTTTGTGGCAAATAAAATTCAGAGTTTCCCATATTCAGCGCATCGCAATGCAAAAGTGCTGATTCTCGGGTCAATGCCGGGTGAAGAATCGCTGCGGCAGCAGCAGTATTATGCGCATCCGCGTAATTTATTCTGGGATTTTACGGGTGAACTTTTCGGTGCGAGCCGCGAGCTGCCGTATGAAAAGCGTTTGGCGATATTAAGAAAATCCGGTGTAGCGCTGTGGGATGTTGCACATACCTGCCGGCGGCAAGGCAGTCTGGACGCAAACATGACCGGTGTAGAGGCAAATAATTTTACGGCGCTGTTTAAATTTGCACCGGAAATTCACACCGTCTTTTTTAACGGACAGACCGCCGCCAAACTGTTTCACAGGCTTGTCGTTCCGGAATTGAACAGTTCTGCGGCCGGCGGACGCAGCCGCCGGTTAAAATTCATCATACTGCCGTCAACCAGTCCGGCAAATGCCTCAGTTTCACGGGAAAATAAATTTGCGGAATGGAAAAAGATTCTGAAGGCATTGGGAAATTAAATGCATTTGACGCGGCGGCGGAAAGCCCGCACAATCTCCGCCCGATGATACAGGAAAAAACAACCGTTCTTGAACACATCTGCTATCAGGGCGAATACCGGATGCTCACATTCGCGGCACCGGGAATCGGCCCGAAAGCGCGCCCCGGAAAATTTATTCATCTGCGTGTACCGCGACTTGAACAGTGTGTACTGCGCCGGCCGTTCAGTATATTTAAGGCGGATGCCGGTAGCGTTTCGATTCTTTATAAATCTGTCGGCAAAGGTACGCAGGCAATGATGGATATTCAGCCCGGCGAAGAGGTGAATCTGCTCGGTCCGCTTGGCACCGGATTCCCGGCGCCGGTAAAAGATACGACCGCTGTCGCACTTGTCGGCGGCGGTTACGGCAGTGCAGCGCTCTATTTACAGGCAGTTGCGTCGCCGGTAAAAGGAACTGTTTTTATCGGGGGACGAAGCGCCGGCGATATCCTTTGTATTAAAGAATTCAAAGCGCTCGGCTGGGATGTGGTGATCACCACGGATGACGGATCGTGCGGGCGCCAAGGGCTTGTCACCCAAGCACTGGATGAGTGGCTGCATAAGCGTGCCGGGAATTTGAGTGCTGTGGAGGTGTTTGCGTGCGGTCCAAACGGAATGCTCGAGGCCATTGGCACCCGTGCGGTAGCACAGAAATTTACTGCGTGGCTTTCAATGGATCGCAATATGGCGTGCGGTACAGGGGCATGTTTGACGTGCGTTATCAAACGCAAGAAAAAAACCGGCGGCTGGGAGTGGGTGCGCTGCTGTAAAGAAGGTCCTGTCTTTAACGCCGAGGAAATTTACTGGGATTAAAAACCATGGAATACACTCGGATATAAGCTGGGTTTATTCGTTAATTTCGGACATTATTCTCAAATTCAAATTGAACGGATTGCCAACTGACTTTCTGTGTAATCTGTGTATTCCGTGGTTAATAAAATGAATGTTGATCTGAAAATAAAAATTGGTTTGCTGGAGATGAAAAACCCGGTAACAGTGGCGTCGGGAACGTTCGGTTACGGACCGGAGTATGCGAATTATGTTGATTTAAACCGGCTGGGCGCGATCACGGTGAAAGGAGTTTCAGCGGAGCCGCACATCGGCAATCCACCGCCGCGCACATTTGAAGTCGCGAGCGGAATGCTGAATGCGATCGGGCTGCCCGGTCCCGGTGCCGGCGGTTTTATTAAAAATTATCTGCCGTTTCTTAAAAAATTTGATGTACCGGTGATCGTAAATATCTGGGGCAGAACAGTGGAGGATTACGGTCGCGTTGCCGAAATGCTGGATGTGGAAGAGGGCGTGCATGCGCTGGAAGTGAATGTATCGTGCCCGAATGTAAAAGAGGGCGGTGCACTGTACGGGACGTATATTGATCCGTTTAAAGCGGTGGTTGACGAAGTCCGTGCCAAAACCGGCAAGCCGCTGATTGTAAAACTGGCGCCGAATGTAACGGACATTAAAGCGTTTGCACTCGCGGCGCAGGACTGCGGCGCCGATGCGGTTTCAATTATGAATTCATATCCGGCCATGGCGATTAATATTGAAACGCGCAGGCCGGAACTTGCAAACCGCACCGGCGGACTTTCCGGCCCGGCGATTAAACCGATTGCAGTCAAGCTGGTGTGGGAGGCGGCGCAGGCAATTAAAATTCCGATTATCGGCATGGGCGGCGTCAGCTCGCCGGAAGATGCGCTGGAATTTATTATTGCCGGTGCAACCGGCGTTGCCGTCGGAACATCCACGTTTACTGATCCGTCGACTGCAATCCGTGTAATTGAAGGTATTGAGCGCTGGATGATTGCGCACGGTGCAAACTCTATCGCCGAACTGAGGGGAACGGTTCAGTTATGATGCAGCGGCGGATTGTTTTTACGTTCATTCTTCTCACGGCTGCAATGTGTGTTGGCTGGATGATTTATGTTTCACCGGCAGCAAAAAATCCGTACGCGCCGCTGCCGGCGGATGCCAGAATAATTTACAGCAGTAACGCACCTGATTTTTCAGTATTAAAACAGAGGCCGTCCGGCGAGCTGCTCAAACCGGTTTTTCAGATACTGCCGCAGGTCAAATATTCATCGTTAATTCTCGCTGCGGCAGCAGCGCCCGGCCGCAATCACTGTGATGCACTGATTTTCGTCAGTGCGATTGGATCGCGATCAACGCTGCTGCGGTGGCGAATGGAGTTTTTTCTGCCGGACGGGATCCGTTCGGTGCATTCATACGGTGCGTGGCCGGTGTGGGAAATTGAAATTCCGGCGAACGAACCGCCGGGACGCCGGATCCGGTTTAGCATAACGGAAGGATTGCTGATTTGTGCGATCTCTGATAACAGTCACGACATTTATTATCTGCTCGATACATTGGACGGACGCCGTCCATCAAGAATGCAGACGGAGCTTTCAGCCTCGTTAGCGAAAGGAAAATAGAATGAATAAAAAAACATTAAAAAAACGAATTCCCGCTCTATTTGCGCTTTTTATTATTGCCGGTTGTAAAACCTCTGAAGAGCCGCAGCCGCTTTCATGGAGGCAGCAGCAGGAATTCACCGCGCGCACGCGCGATCCGCGTATCTATAACATCGGGATTTATCAGACACCCGGCGGCGGAACTGAGTATCGCGGCGGCAGCCGGCTGCATTTGAAGCAGATTGAAGCACTGCCGATGCAGGCTGAAAAACCGTACCGTACTGTCATTAACATTCGCACCGGCATCGGGCGCGAATATCCGGTGCTGCTTGATTTTACCGAAAATAAAAACTGGTTCACCTTTGAGCTCGCAAAAAAAATCGGTGCACAGGCTATTGGCGAACGGCAGGCGCGTCTTGAAAAACGACCCGACGATGATATTGCAAGCTGCGTATCTGTTGTGAAATCACTGCGTTTGAATCAGCTTTATATTGAAGATCCGGTTCTGCATGTCCGTATGGCGAGCGGACCGCTCGGCGCACAGGCGCGCGGGATTAAAAAGCCGGCACCGGAAGGCGTTATCGGCTGGGCAACGCTCAGCAAATTTGAACAGATCCGCCTTGATTACAGCACGGGTAAAATCATTCTCATGACCACTGAAGAGTACATCTCGAATCCCGATCTGGTAGTTTTTTCGCTGCCGATTGTCAAAAGCATCGGTGCCTGTGCTGTGCGCGGTAATGTCGACGGTAAAGACCGATTTGTGCTAATTGACCCCGCCGGCGATTTTGAGGTTTCATCCGATTCCGCCGCTATGATTCAAACGATCCGGCTCGGAGAATTTGAGATAGCAAAACCGGCAGTGGTGCAGGCCTCTGTTGGCGGAATCCGGCTCGGTGCAAAATTTCTTGCAAAATATTCCGTCGTGATCTGCCCTCGCAAAGACATGATTTATTTTGAAAAAAATATTCCGTAACGCAGATAAGTTTTCAGCCTTATTCCGGCAGATGGACAATGAGACGGGATGTCTCTCTGTACTAAATTCCGGCGCCGCGCACGATGACTTCCTGAACGTAGGGCGCAACGATTTTTTCGATGACATGCAACCGTTCCGGCGTGGTGCGCCGGAGTGTGCGCATTTCAGGATTGGGCAGATTTTCCTGTGGCAGAAACGGTTGAATGGTGTAACGCTTTGCGCCGCGGATGAGTTCGCCGATCTCACCCATCTGTGCGTCGGTGTGAAACGGCTCGATAACGGTTGTGCGGAATTCATACTCAATGCCGCTGTTCATAATCAGCTGCACGGACTGAGTGATTTTTTCAAGCTGTGAAAAACCGGTGAGCTGCGGATAAGCGGACACAGAGGATTTGATGTCCATCGCAATATAATCAATCAGCGGCAGACACATTTCTAACATTTCAGGACGCGAGCCGTTTGAATCGAGTTTCACTTTGAAGTCGAAATCGCGCATAAATTGAATCAGTTTGGGCAGATCGGGCTCGAGTGTCGGCTCGCCGCCGGTAATGCAAACGGCATCCACCCATTCAGTTTTAAATTTGGCGCAGACTTCTCTCAACCGGCCCCAGGTCAGACATTTTTTCTTACGTCCCATCAGCGTCGCGTTATGGCAGAATCCGCAGGTGAAGTTGCAGCCGCTCGTAAAAAACGTTCCGCACAAATAGCCGGGATAATCGATCATTGAAGGTTTTTCAAGAAAAGCGTAAACTGGAGAATCTTCGGGCATTTCAGACTTTACTTTTGATTTCAGATTGCAGATTTGAGAAGGCTTTAGGTTTTTTAACTCCGAACTCTAAACAGTGAATCTTGGACTTTTTAAAAAGATCACCGCCGTTGCGGACGAGGTTACTGCCGGCCGGCAATGTCAACCGCGCGCTTCTGTCAGCACGGCGGTTATCATTTTCGGTGAAATGATTCCTTTACCTGCATCGCTGTAGTCGGTTTGCAGTCCGACATAGTGATAGAGGCGCGATTTGCCGCATACCTTGTCATGCATTTTCGGTTCGCGCACAAGAACGGGGGCGTAACGGCCGTCTTCATCTTTACGCGTTACCAGCAGCGCCGGAATCCGCTGCGGGTTGATGCATTCGGCTGAAGAGAAGGCAACGAGACCTTCGACTGTTTCGACATCGTAATATTCTTTTTCAAACTCTTTCCACTCGTCTTCGGTGAGCAGTTTGTCCAGCCGCTGATTCAGCGTTTTACATTTTGCGCAACCCTGTTTACCGAAGACCTGAATTTTAAATGGTTTGGCCATTGCCGGATTTCCTCTATTTTTCACTGTGCAAGAACACAGAGATCACAAAATTTAATATTTTTGCGCTCTGCATTCTTTGCGGTTAGTCATTAATCTTCAACCGAAACTAATTTCTGTCCGGCGCCGGCATCAGCAGTTTCAACATTATACTGTCCGCGCCGGCGCGCTTTCAGTTCGCCGAACCGTTTGGATTTATTCCAGTTTTGAACTTTGCTGAAATAGCCGACTACGCGGGTTTCACCAACGACATCTTCGGACTCGCACTGCGGACATTTTTCCAGCAGCCCGCGCATCTGGTGATGGCAGCTGTTACAGAAGGTGAATTCCGGCGAAATGGTAACCTGTGCCGACTGCGTACGGAAAAATGTTTCCGTGATCAGTTTATTGATCGCTTTTGCAGAGGGCTTTTCTTCGCCGATGAACGCGTGTGTTATCGCACCGGACTCGATCAGGCTGTGATATTTCCCCTGTTCGCGAATGCGTTCCACCAGACCGACCGGCGCATCAGCGGTGAGATGCACAGAGTTGGTGTAATAGCAGACATCGTCACTGTCTCCTTTCACAATGTCCTTCGCCTCTTCATGGAAGTAGACGAGGTCGCTCTTCGCCAGACGGCGCGCAGCGCTTTCCGCCGGCGATTCTTCGAGTGTGAACTTCAGATTGTATTTCTTCGTCATCTTTTTCGTTTTCACATACATGTGCGCTACAATCTGCTGACCGAATTTTTGCGCTTCCTCGCTCTCGTGCAGCTCCTGTCCGATCAGGAATTTCACTGCGTCATTCACGCCGATCAGACCAACAATGTACGTTGAGGTTTCGAGATTCACATACGGTTTCCCGTCGCATGAATTTTTTCCGATCTGCCACAGCGGGTGTCCGCTGCCGCTCATCATTTCGGTAATCTTGGCTTTCTTCTGCAGATGTGCCTGTGCGACAAGTTCGAGCATTTTGTCGAGCTCTTCGTAAAAGTTTGCGAGAATATCGCCGCCGCGGCGCGATGCGCGGTAGGATGCCTGCGGGATATTAATCGTTACATTCTGGAATCCGCAGAAGCGCATGGTTTCCGGATGACGCAGCATGCGGTTATCATTAATCGTTGTGCGCAGACGGCAGCAGGCGGAGAGTGTGACTTCGTCGCGATCGAAGATGAAATAGGTCGAACCGTTTTTCGCCGCGAGTTCACACGCTGCTTCAAAAATATTGTATTGTTCCGGATCGGTGAAGGTTTCTTCACTGACGTGGAAGTCGCATTTCGGGAATTCAAAAATGCGACCGTTGCTGTCACCGTCGCCCCAGACCTCGAGCAGTGCACGGCAGAACTCCTGCGCTTCTGTGGTGTAATCACCGTACGTCAAAACCTTTTCACCGGCAGCGGTCACCGCTTTTTCGACCTTGCCATCCGCTTCAAGGCCGTCTTTACCGATAATTTCGCGCAGTACGAGACGGCGCGAACCGTCGGCTTCCATTGCATAGAGATCCATTAACTGATATCCGCTGGTGTCGCGTTCTTCGCGCAGCACCTCCTCAAGCATGGTTTTCGTGCCATCTTTGCGGCGCAGCATATATTTCCCGCCGGGACCGATCGCCGGCACAGTTTTCATGTAATTCGGAACGCCGGAATGTATGTTAAAGTCAAGAAACAGCGTCTGCCCGCCGCGGCTGAATGCATTCTGGGAGCCGTTGAAGATCAGCTCCTGCGCAATCTGTTTCAGCTCTTTAGCGGTCATACCTTCGAGCAGCGGCGCATACAGGATATTGATGTACGCGATGCCGAGCGCGCCGGCGTAGTTTGCCTGCATCGACGCAAGGAAGGTGTTGAGGTGTCCTGTCAGCACGGACGCCGTTTTTGCCGGTTTTGATTCTGTATTCAGATTGATCAGACCTTTCAGCCCGTACTTTTTCACATACTCAATCGAATGGCTGGAGCAGTACACGCGGTGCGGATAACCGAGGTCGTGCAGGTGCACTGCGCCGGTGTTGTGTGCGCGTTTAATATCGGCATCAAAAATTGTATCCAGTGCCCACTGCTTCAGCACCAGTTCGGCGATACCGAGATTCACCGCTTCCGGATTATTGTTCACAATGTTGCTGTTTTCCGTCGACTTCGTGAACATCAGTTTTTCCACGTAATCGCGCGGCACGCCGTAGAGCGACAGGTCGCGCAATTGTTCCTGATAGCCGCGTTCGGTGAGTTCGTTATTCACCATTTCACGGATCAACGTGGTGTTAACCGTATTAATTTTGCCGGCAATGATGCGGTTTTCAACCGATTTCGCAATACTGATGGCTGTATCGACAGCGAGGTCGGTTTTGTCAAGAATCTGTTTTGTGATGCGTTTGCGATCCCACGGCAGTGTCACTTCGGCGGAGTGCGATTCGACGAGCAGCAGGCTGGCATCTGTCACGTCCACTTTGCCTCTTTTTGCACTGCCGTCGCGCACACGGATACTGTTACGCGCCAGTTCGCGCTGTTTGCGATAGCGTTTATATGCCGCGACCACCAGCGTTTCGCCGCTTTCGGCCAGCAGAATTTCGACCAGGTCCTGCACGTCTTCAATTTTCGGAATCCGCTTTCCATCGTTTTCCGGGCGGACATAAAATTCGGATTGCGGGTTATTGAGCTGCTCGATCACTTCGGCGGCAATTTTCGGAGCGAGGCCTTCGTTACGCGGCAGATTCTGCTTGCGCGACACCTCATTCACCGCGCCGTGAATGGCCATTTCTATTTTTTTTGCGCTGAAAGGAACCACCAGACCGGAACGTTTCCGGAATCCGTCAAAAGGTGCATCTTTTCTTATAAATACGTCTGTCATAACATCTTCTCCGTGTTGATAACCTGTTAATAACTCCGGTTGCCGGTGTTTTAATTATTGTTTGTTTACGAGAACCGACGCTATCTAAATGAAGTATGCATGTCAACCGCCAACCACAATATATTGTGGTTTTCATAACATGATGAAAATCAGGCTCTTCTGCAGAAAAAGAACAAATTCCGCCAGATTTTTTTTATAAATTCATCTTTAAAAGAACACAAACTTCCGTTAAATATTTTTGTCATGACAGAGCGGGAAGCATTTATTGCATTGAATATGATTGAAGGAATCGGGCCGGTGAAAGTGCAGGCATTGATTGATGCGCTGGGATCGCCGGAGGCTGTGTTTGATCCGGCAGTGAATGATTTCCGTGAAGTTCAGGGAATCGGCGAAAAACTGTCGGAATCGATTTTAGCACAGCGCTGTGAAGTTGATTTTACCGGTGAACTGGAACACGCGAAGTCACTCGGAGTTAAAATTATTACACCGGCAGATGCGGACTATCCGCCGGCGTTGAAGTCCATTTATGATCCGCCGCTGGCATTGTATGTTTCCGGCAGTCTTCTGCCGCGCGATAAACACGCACTTGGTATTGTCGGTTCCCGGAAATGCACATATTACGGACAGAGTACTGCCGACCGGCTGGCGTATCAGCTCGCGCAAACCGGATTTACCGTGGTGAGCGGACTCGCACGCGGCATTGATGAAGCGGCGCACGAGGGAGCGCTGAAAGGACAGGGGCGGACGGTCGCTGTGCTCGGGTCGGCGCTCGATGCATTGTATCCGCCGGAAAATACGGAGCTGGCGGAACGGATTGCAAAATCCGGCGCAGTGGTGAGCGAATATCCCTTCGGCCGGCAGGCCGACCGGCAGACATTTCCGTACCGAAACCGGATTATCAGCGGGCTGTCGATGGGTGTGATTGTGGTGGAGTCCGGCGCAAAAAGCGGATCACTGCACACTGTCGATGCGGCAATGGAACAGGGACGGAGTGTGTTTGCAGTACCGGGCAGAATCGACTCTCCGGCATCGAAGGGAACGAACCGGCTGATAAAAAACGGGGCGAAATTAGTCGACAACGTCGCCGATATATTGGAAGAGTTCGAGCTTTTATTGCCTCCGGACAAGCTGGTAGCTCCGGCGCCGGAAGGTTCGGCTCGCCCGGAAGTGCCGCTTTCGGACGCCGAACAGGTGCTGGTAAAAGCGCTCTGGGCGGAGGCTCTGGATGTGGACAGTCTGGCGCGCGCGGCCGGACTGCCGAGTGCGAAAGTAAGTGCGCTGCTCATCGGACTCGAAATGAAGCGCGTAATTAAAATACTGCCGGGCCGGATTGTGGAACTGGCAGAAGACTTGAAAGGTTGAACCGCGGATAACGCAGATGGAAACGGATATTTTTAAAAGTGAAAAGACAGTAGAACAACCGTCCCGGTGGTATGAAGCAAGCAGGACGTTTACTCTACGTTTTTATTCGCGAAAATTCGCGTTCATTCGCGATTAAAAAAGATTTAAGAAATGAGTAAAACATTAGTGATTGTGGAATCGCCGGCAAAAGCAAGGACGATTAATAAATATCTGGGCAGTGATTACGTTGTGAAAGCATCGATGGGTCATGTGCGCGATCTGCCGCCGAAAAAGCTCGGAGTGGATGTCGATAAGAATTTTGAACCGGAATATGTGAACACCGCATCGCGGACAAAAACAATTTCCGAACTGAGAACCGCCGCAAAAAACAGCACTGCCGTTATTCTGGCTCCCGATCCTGACCGGGAAGGGGAGGCGATTGCGTGGCATCTGTTTGAACTGCTGAAAGATGTTGTACCGCCGGAAAAATTCAGCCGCGTGACCTATAATGAAATTACAAAAAAAGCAATTCAGGAGGCGTTTGCGCATCCGGTGGAAATTGATATGAAGCGTGTGAACTCGCAACAGGCGCGCCGCATTCTCGACCGGCTGGTCGGTTTTAAAGTGAGTCCGCTGCTGTGGAAACAGATTAAAGGCGGCGTGAGCGCCGGTCGCGTACAATCCGTTGCGCTGCGTCTGGTGTGTGAACGCGAAGGCGAAATTCAGAATTTTAAGCCGGAAGAGTTCTGGCTGCTCGGTGCGAATGTGAAAAAGCAGACGCCGCCGGTCGATCCGTTTTTTATTAAGCTGGCACAGGTGAACGGCGAAAAAGCCGAAATAAAAACCGCTGGTCAGGCGGAGCGGATTCGCGCCGAACTGGAAAAAAGCTCGCTGCGTGTGGCGCGTATTATTCAAAAAGAGATTCAGCGCAAAGCGCGTGCGCCGTTTATCACAAGCACGCTGCAGCAGTCGGCGTCGAGCGTATGCGGTTTTTCGCCGGCGCGCACAATGAGTATCGCACAGGCGCTTTACGAAAACGGATTGATTACCTACATGCGGACCGACTCGTTTAACATTGCGCAGAGCGCGCAGGCGGCGTGCCGCGATTTTGTGGCAGCGGAATACGGCGCGGAATATCTGCCGGCGAAACCGAATTTTTATAAGAGCCGCGCCGGCGCACAGGAAGCGCATGAAGCGGTTCGCCCGACGGACGTGCTGCAAACGCCGGCGGCGGTTCAGGGCCTCAAGCCGGAGGAGGCGAAACTGTATAAACTGATTTGGGAACGCTTTGTGGCGAGCCAGATGGTACCGGCAAAAATCGCGCGCCGGACAGCAGAGATTGAAACAGACGGCGCGCATGTTTATCTGTTCCGCGCAACAGCTTCTGAAATTTCTTTTCCGGGTTATATGCGCGCCAGCGGCATTGAAAAACCGGCAGACAAAAAGAATGAAGATGACGAAGAGGAAAACGACGAAGTAAAACTGCCGCCGCTTTCCGAAGGCGAAAAACTCGACTGCGTTGAGTGGACCGGTGAACAGAAATTTACGAAGCCGCCGGCGCGTTACAGCGAACCGGCGCTCATCCGCACGCTGGAAGAAAACGGCGTCGGACGTCCAAGCACCTATGCGCAGACATTGGCGGTGCTCGAAAAACGTGAATATGTAACCAAAGAAAAACGTTCGCTGGTTCCGACGGAGGCCGGGATGCGTGTGAATGACTTCCTCGTCAGCGCGCTCGATGACCTGTTTAATGTAAAATTCACTGCCGAAATGGAAGAGAGACTCGATAAAATTGAAGAGGGATCGGTCGAGTGGACAAACATGATGGCGTCGTTCTATAAACAGTTTTTAAAATGGCTCGACAACGCACGCGATATGGCAGAGCCGGAAGAAACGGTCGAATTACTGAACGTTTTTGAACAGGTGAAAACATGGACTGAACCGGTAAAGCGCGGCCGGCGGACATACGACGATCGCGAAATCATTGCTTCAGTGAAGAAAAAATTTGAAGAAGAAGGTCAGATTACAGCGCGCCAGCAGCAGATGCTGATGCGCCTCGCGAGCAAATATATCGATCAGCTTGACGCTGGTGCGGTGGAAAAACTTAAAATCGAAAAGGAAGAAGGCCCGCGTGCTGAAACTGTCAGCAAGATTGAATTGCTCGCACCGGTGAAATTTGAGGCACCGCGCAAGGTCGGCTCGCGGGTTTATGATGACGGTAAGTTTTTTGACTCATTGCATCAGCAGGTTAAAAACGGCCGGCGGCTGAGTGAGCGGCAGATTACAGCACTTGACGCGCTGCTGCTGAAATATGCCGATCAAATTGAAGGATTCGCCAATGTTGCTGAAACATTTAACATTGCTAAGCCGGAAGCACCGGCGTCTGATACCATCAAACAAATGCTCGGTTTGCTGACGCATGTCAAAGAGTGGAATCCTCCGGTAAAACGCGGTAATTCTGAGTTTAACGATAAAACATTCTACGAATCACTCGCCGGTCAGTTCGAAACCAAAGGGACACTTTCAGATAAACAGGTAGCGGCACTCAAACGCATTATTGCACGCTATCCGGAACAGATTCCTGATTCCGCCGCCGCTTTCGAAAGATACGGCATTACTCTTCCGCGTAATAAAAAAGCAAGGGAAGCTGAATAGTCTTCTAGCTGCGGGTGAACATGAATGGTCGCGAACCCGGTTCAGGATAATCTGTTGTACCGGTTGCCAGAAAAATCACGATGAGCAAAATAATTTTTTGGATGATCTCTGGTTGGCAACAGGATGAAATATCAAATGTTGCCGTCAATTTATTCGCGTTTGTTTATATTCCCTGCCGTTTCGCTGCCGGCGATTCAAGCAGGCTCTTCTTCGAATCGCAGTTGATTTAAAGGGTTTTCTGCTGTTGGCGCGGTTGACACAGTGAAATCGTGAATGTAAAGTTCGCGCCTTATTTATGAATAACGATAACCAGCTTGAAATGCTTCGGCACAGCACGGCGCACGTGATGGCCGCCGCGGTCTGCCGTTTATATGATGATGTGAAGCTCGATATCGGGCCGGCAACTGATGATGGATTTTATTATGATTTTGACCTGTCCCATCGTTTGACGCCGGAGGATTTTCCGGCGATCGAAGACGAAATGATGCGGATTGTAGAAGCAAATCTGCCGTTCGAACGCCTGGAAGTTTCACGCACAGAGGCGGTGAGCATGCTTGCCGGTCAGCCGTATAAATTAGAACGCCTTGCCGATATTCCGGACGGCGAAGCCATCACCTTTTACCGCTGTGGCGATTTTTATGATTTGTGCCGCGGCCCGCACCTGGAAAGCACCGGGCAGGTTCGCACATTCAAACTGCTGTCTGTCGCCGGATCATATTATCGCGGCAAAGAGACCAATCCGATGCTGCAGCGCATTAACGGCACGGCGTTCACGAACGAAAAGCAGTTGTCTCTTTATTTGAAGCAGCTGGAAGAGGCGAAAAAACGTGATCACCGGAAACTCGGGCGTGAGCTTGGTCTGTTCAGCGTGCACGAAGAGGTCGGTCCCGGTTTAATTCACTGGCATCCCAAAGGCGCGCGCATCCGTTCGCTGATTGAAGAGTTCTGGCGCAGGGAGCATTTCCGCAACGGCTACGAAATTATTTATACGCCGCATGTCGGCAAAGCGAATCTGTGGGAAATGTCCGGGCATCTCGATTTTTATAAAGAGGGTATGTACGCGCCGATGGAGATCGATAAATCGGATTACTATGTAAAGCCGATGAACTGCCCGTTCCACATTAACATTTACAAAGCGGATATTCATTCTTACCGCGATCTGCCGCTGCGCTGGGCGGAACTCGGTACAGTGTACCGTTACGAAAAGGCCGGCGTGCTGCACGGCCTGCTGCGCGTGCGCGGTTTTACGCAGGATGATGCGCACATTTTCTGTACGCCGGAACAGATTGAAGATGAAATCAAGGAAGTGCTGCGCTTCTCAACATTCATCTGGAAAACGTTCGGCTTTAAAAATATTACGGCGTATCTCTCTACGCGGCCGGAAAAAGCCGTTGGTGAACCGGAGCGCTGGGCGCAGGCGACGGAGTCGCTGGAGTCGGCACTCAAAGCGCTGAACATTCCCTATGATACGGATGCCGGCGGCGGCGCATTCTATGGACCGAAAATTGATTTAAAAATTAAAGACGCCATCGGGCGCGAATGGCAGATGAGTACGATCCAGTTCGACTTTAATCTGCCGGAGCGTTTTGACCTCAGTTATATTGGCGAAGACGGCGGGAAGCACCGTCCCTATATGGTGCACCGTGCGCTGTTCGGCAGCATCGAACGTTTTTTTGGAATTCTGGTTGAGCATTACAGCGGCGCGTTTCCGGTCTGGCTTGCACCGGAACAGGTGCGCGTTATTCCGCTGACCGAAGAGCAGCTTCCCGCCGCAGAAAAACTGGCAGATGAATTGCGCCGGTTGGATATTCGTGCTACAATTGACCATAAGTCCGGCAAAATCGGCGCGAAAATCCGGACGGCGCAAATGGAAAAAGTTCCGTACATGCTGGTGCTCGGCGCTAAAGAAATTGAAAACGGAACCGTTGCGGTGCGTGACCGCAGCGGTGCACAAACAGTCGTGACACCGGCGGAGTTTATAGAAAAACTCGGCGCCGAAGTTATCAATAAAGCCTGATTAACAGGGAGGACGTTATCAGCAGCCCCGCATATAATAGAGGACCCCGCCCGCCGCGCCGAGAGTTCGGCCCGCGCATGAATAATATGATTCGCGTTCCGGAAGTTCGCTGTATCGACGAAAACGGTGAACAGCTCGGAGTGATTCCGACCCGCAAAGCGCTGACGCTCGCACACGAAGCCGGTCTCGATCTCGTTGAAATCGCCGCATCGTCCAAGCCGCCGGTCTGCCGTATTATGGACCACGGCAAGTTCAAATATGAACAGGACAAAAAGAAAAAAGAGCAGAAGAAAAAACAGACCGTGGTCAAACTGAAAGAGGTGAAATTTCACGTCAACGTCGGCGATCACGACTACCAGACAAAACTGCGCCATACGCACGGATTTCTGGCTGACGGCGACCGCGTTAAAGTTTCACTCATGTTCCGCGGACGCGAAAACGCACACCGTGATTTAGGGTTTGAGCTTATGCAGCGCATTGTTCAGGACTGTGTTGAAGTTGCAGCCGTTGAACAGGCGCCCAGGCTGATGGGACGGAATCTTTCCATGATGCTTGTGCCGAAAAAGGCCAAATAACATACTTTTTACAGTTCGTTATTGATAGCTGCGTTCCTTTTTCCTGGTTCAAATGTTTTTGCATTTACAATCTACCCAGGCCAAAAAGTTGATGAACTTTCGTAAATTCCGCTTGAAAACAAAATCAAGCCCGCTATCCTTTCAACTCTCTTTTGTGGGGGTGTAGCTCAATTGGTTAGAGCACCAGCCTGTCACGCTGGGGGTTGCGGGTTCGAGTCCCGTCATCCTCGCCACATTTCAGGGGTTAAGACATCAATCTTAACCCCGTTTTTATTGCCTAAAATGCAAGTTCATATTCCGGAAATCAAAATTGATAGCATGTGATGTTTCGTGATGAAGATTGATCAAAAGTGGAAACAAAGTGGAAACATTTTTTGTTTCTGCTCTCTGACGGAAGCTGTTCAGAACAATTCAAGGAGTATTTTTCTTCAGGAAAAAGTGTGTGCAGGTATCCAGCTAAAAAAATATCTGTTCGTTTCGTTGGGTTTATTGCCGCTATTTCACTCTAGAATTGACTTTCTCCCTGTGGGCAAGGGGTAGGCATAGGTTAGCGGGGGATCGATCAAATTTGAAAGCTAAACCCTGGTCTAAAGTGGGGGTTTAATTTTAGACTGAAGGCTCATTGATGTTCTCCATCCCATTTTTAGCGCAGTTTGAGTGAAAAAGCTTTTCGGAGTCCATGTTTCCTTGTGAATTTCCCAAGAGCCGGATGGCTCATATCTAAGAAGGCTCCCTGAATATTGCAGAATCACAATCTGGATGAATATCTATGTGTGGACATCTATGCTGGCGAATGCGAGCGCGCAAGCGTGAAGCTGTCGCAAGCATTGATGTATTAAATCTCTCTTTCACTCGATGTTGCTTTACGCAGAAACGAGGCGTGATGAGAATTTATTTGCTGGAGGGCGCCGCCACGCCCGTAAGCGGATAAACTCATGACGCCGTAGAAAAAAGCATCCTTTTTCCCATAGGACTCGACCCATAATCAACCCCATGATACCAACTTTACGATAGGTACTCTTTATATATCTCTGTCTCTGCACATTTGTGTGAACTGAAAAAAGAATGTTAACCCGGTTAACAGTGATCTGGAATAAAAATTCCAGTTATTGCAGAGTATTTAATTGTCAATTTCAGAGTAACGGCTGACCCTCGATAACATACATGGAAATGCTCTAATATTCCCATTTTCCATCCCACGGCATAGGCTACAGACATGTTATATATATTATTATTAAAATATAATTCTTAACGCGCGCGATAAACGCGCGTGCGCGAGAGGCAGCTCAAAAATCGCCGAAGGACAAATTTCTAAAGATACGGATTTTCGCAGAATAAATATTCCAAAAGCTGGATAACCTAGTTATTAAATTTTTGACCGTTGACAGCAACCATCCATGCGCTGCCTTTATTGACACTCATCAAGCTTTTCAAAAAATAGTTCGGTGTAGCGAGAAGTAAGAAGTTTTGCCTGTTTAAGCTCTTCCTGATTCATCTCAAGGATGATTTTATCAAATTCCGGTTTTTCTTCATTGTAATCTGAAAGCATTGCCAGAGACAGCCACGCATATGCCTCGACGAGATTACGCTCAACACCCTCGCCAACTGCATAGCATTTCCCTAGTATTGAGTGAGCAAGCCACAGCTTTCGTTCTGCTGCTAAACGGATAAGTTCAACTGCTTCGGCAGTGTATTTTTCTTCATCTAAAAACCATTGCGCGAAAAAATAGCATGCCCAGTCGTGCCCCTGATCTATGGCGCTTTGGTACCATTTTTTTGCATTAGCTTCGCCGGTTTTAATATCCTCATAGTATAAGGCAAGTGATGTTTGCGCATCAGCATCTCCGGCTTTTGCAGCACGGAGACACCATGTTTTAAACTTTTTAATGTTTTTTCGGCATCCGCGTCCAAGCAAATAACATCGCGCCAACTCTTCTTGAGCTTTTGTATGCCCTAACTCAGCTGCCTGTTGAAAACAACTAAATGCTGCCTTATTAAATGATTGTGATATTTTTGCCCCATAATCAGTGCGTCGCTTAATATACTCTAATTGCAACTCATCTGGAGGAACAACTTCTCCAGCGAGATAGCGTTTCCCAAGCTGATATTGCTCTTCAGCAGTTTTGTATGGGCTTGTTTTCACCTTTAAATCCAAAATTTCACGGCGACTCGGAAAAATATTTTTTGCGATAGTCACGCGCCACTTCTTGTGCCGCCGAAATTTGCGCTGGAGTCAATTCCTGCATGAAATCCGAGCGAAGTTCTTCCAGTGGCTCTCTTGCTGATTCATTTTCAAGTTTGACTGAAAGAGCTATATTTGAAAACACATATGCCAGCGCCATATCTTTAGAGACACCATTTCCTGACCCATAACACATTGCCAATAAAGCACAAGCATCTACATCCCCCGACTTCATTGCCTTCCAAAAACAGACAGCCGCAAACTTATAATCTTGTAAAAATCCATTTTCTCCAAAGTAATGCTTAAGTCCTAAAATCCTTTGTGCTACTGCAGTAGCCCTCGGGTCTGAATTTGGGTGTTGCCCAGCCGCTGCCATCCAGAGGTATTTCTGCCCTTTTTCATTATCTTTCGGAACCCCGGCCCCTTGGAAATACATACTAGACAATTTAAGCTGCGCAGCCGTACTCCCTTTCTCGGCAGATAATGTATACCATTTTGCGGCCTCCTTTAGGCTCTGAGGGACTCCAATGCCTTCCTCATAGCATACTCCAAGACGATCGTAAAACATCCTTACGGCAGGGTGGTTTTTCCCAGATTCAGCTGCTTGCCGGTACCACAAAAAAGCCTCTTTATAATTTTTTTCTACTCCCAGCCCGTTTTCATATGCATAACCAGTCCACCACTGTGAATAAGAATTTCCCTTTTTCGCCTCTTCCAGGTGTTCTTCGAAAGTCATATTAATGGCCGAAAACACTGTCAGTTTTAAAAAAATAATGATCCATATTAAATATTTTTCCTTCATTACCGTGTCCTTTATTTTTAACGTACTCTAGCTGTACTTTATCCCGCGGGATAAAGTAATCCTTATTCATACGACTAAGATTACTAAATTCAGCAGGCTCTAGCATTTAATTGTATGGTTTACCAAAATTAGGGAAAGAATCCCCCATGATTTGCCTCGGGAAGTACCACTCCCCGTGATTTTAACACCGCATCGATGCGAATCAGTGCATCACACATTGCATCTTTATCTTTTTCAGATGCAACCCAAATAGTATCGATGGATATTTTGTCTATTTTGTTCCTCATCGTAACTAATTTTGAAGTGCTCATCGCATCCCACCGATAGAATCCGAGAAAAAAACTTGCAAGTCCCATAATTATCCTCCGAATATTAATCCCAATAAAATAATACCAATAACTATCGGGATAGCCCATATAATGCACTGAACCATGCATCCGGCAGTTGCTAGTCCGCCAGCAGCGGCAACATTGGCGGCTTCTTTCATCCGATCTTTCGGTTTACTTTCCTGCGAGCTCAGCAAGGAAATTATGCCGGCGATCAGCGCTCCAATTAAAATAACAGCTAATACTGTTCCCACTTTTACCTCCTATTTGTTTATCCGTGATAAGAATTCAGCTCCAAAAAGATTCCCAATAAATCGGTATACCCTTAGGTATTATCTGAATAAATATGGAGGCTTGCAGGCTTAAAAATGTCGAAGCAATTGAAATGGCAATTGAGACGTGTAATAACCCCTGATTTCTTTTTTTCTGCATGTTCCTCTCCTGTGTTGTTGTTTCACAAACCGGAAGAGGCACTTCTTAGAGAAGAGGCGACACCCCCGGCTATGCTCCACCGAGGCCCGCCAGAGCCCACACATGAACATAACACTGGAGGTGCGCCCGATTTGGCGCATCCTCTGTATTATTCGTTCATGTGTCGTGAAACTGGCGGTTTCGGTGAAACGACTAAAACTTATGATGCTAAATTATTTTATTAACTAAATTATAAAAACTCCTCTTGATCTTCCTAAAATACATCTAACAAAAATAAAACTCAATTAAGATTTAATAACACAAAAAATCATTTTTCTACGATAGCTCGGTATTTTAAAAACCCAGCAGCGATCAATTTCCCCAACAGCGTATCTGCTGTTTCTTTTACGAATTCGTCTTCATGATGATGTCCCAGTTTTAGAATTTCCGGTAAGGCGTTTTTACTTTCAAGTGCCCATTGCTGAGGTCGACGAAGTTGTTGGTTGATGTAGTTGGCGACGGTCTCCATGACCTCTCTAGGAAAATTGTTAAAATATTCAATGAGATGGTTTAGGACTTCGTCATTCTGATAAGAAAACGTCGTATGCTTACTCGCAGAAACAAGCTTTTCCAATTTCCATTTCTTATCAAAATACTCTGAAATAAACCATGTGCTCTCAGCATCCCAGCCTTTTGGTGAAACAGGGGCAATTTCTTTTTCCCACCATTCATGAAAAAGTTTAAATCGCTCTACACTCTCCGCTTGCAAATCTTTATTTTTATCAAGTATTCGTCCCATATACTCCAACACAATAACCTGATAAGAGGGATCGGCTTCGTGCATAAATTGACAGAGTATATCCGTTTCACTTACGTCTATTTTTCCCCATGTATAAAATAAAACAAGATGGTGACAAAAGCGTACCACCCAACCGCGACGAGCATTACCATTATCTTTTTCGGGTTCTTTAATTTCTGGGAACGAAAGTGCTCGTTGATAAATTAATTTTAAATCATCGTATAGATCAAAAAATGGATCGCCATAGCGAAAATAAGTTTCCCAGACGGCATCAAAGAAAACGGATGCAATCTCTTCTTCAGGGAAAATTTTCGTCAAATTTTCTTTAACCCATTTTTTATCCATCCACCAGATATTCGGAAGAAAGAACCCATAGCAACTTCGTATTGCCGGAGACGGTTCAATGTCTTGATTCAATCTCTCATCTAGCAATTGCTGAAGCTCTGGTAGGCAGGAAAATCCAAGAAGAGAATCAGGATCACTTTCACGCTTAACCCAAAGGCCGTAACTAATCGCTAATTCCATCGCACATCCTCGGACAGAATTAATTGCAATATTATGAGGATTATCCCATGTTGACTCTACAGATGGATCAACATCCGTTAATGCCAGCTGGATAATACTAAAAATATCTTTTCGAAAAATAAAAGGAATCGGATTTTTTGCATCAGAATGAATTCTACTTCTTAAATATCTCAAGAGATCTCGTTTAACCTCTCCATACTGTTTTTTATATTGTTCCCCATCATATTCTCTTTCCCACGAGGACAGCTGCATGCACCAAATAATCCATCCTAAAATATTATTTTCAGACAGAAATTCTGTCATAGATCCAATTATTGCCTCAGATATTCCGCTAATAAACGCCGGATTTACATCTCTCTTTTTTAAGACATCGATTTTATTTGCATATTTTTCTGGATTTTCAGATATCGCGACCGTAATTGCTTTTTTTAAGCCTCGTTCGGTTGTCCAGTGTAAATGTTTTGCCGAGGGGGTATATTCAGAAAGATATGTCATTAATTTTTCCACCGGCATCCGTTGTATTTCATCACTTGATATAGGTGATTTCTCTGCTACAAATCCGCTTCCAGTCCAATTATCAAAACTTAAACGATCTAAAGCCTCATCCTCATCCTCTTCTCTATTCAATTGACTAATTTTTTCTCGCCAGACATCATTTAAGTAATCTTTTAAAAACCGTAGCCGACGATATTGCTGCCAGTTTTGATAATCTTTTCGGAATTGTTCAGGAACTTCGGAATCTTCAGGAATTTCGTCAATCCAGCTGAGAATTTTCTCTTTACTTCTTTGATCAAAAAAAGAAAAACCTTTCCGCAAAAGTAGCAAATATTCATGGATAACATTTGCATCTTCAAAGAAGGCTCGATTACTTGCACATAACAAGATGTCATCATTTGATCCAAATAAACGCACAAGATGAATTGACAGGCGAACATATACTAAGCTGTTTCTTTCTTTCAGCCAATCTAACCATGATTGTAAAGAAGTACCTTGTTTAATTGAACTTTCTAAAACATCCCTCAAGGCAATGACAACAGAACCTTCAATATAATAATCATCATTTTGATCGTGGTCTTCAATAGCAGGCAACCAATGTGTAGATAAATCATCTTCTTTTGTTGCACGAGGCCATTTTTCTGAAATGAATCGATCTAATTCAGCAGCTAAAAGCTCCGCTAACCTAATTTTATCATGTTCAGAAATTTTTGATAAAATGGATTTTAAAAAATCACGATATTCATAATACCCGGTTCGTGAGTAATCATTATCATCATCCAAAGAGCTTAGATTTTTTAAAACCACAGATAAAAAGTCAAAAATAAGTTCTGACTCTGACTGAAAGTCAATCAGACGAAGCAATAATTTTTTTGTTTTTGAAACGAGAGAGATATCACGAAGAAACGGTTGTGATTGGATTTTTTTTGAAAGATAATTTGCCCATTCTTCACACTGTTCTTTAGGCATATTTATTCCAGCTTCTGTAAAATAACAAAGTAAATGCGAGTCGTCTGTTTCTGTCGCTAACATAAAATCCAAAATTTCGGTTGGGAGTTTGTCCGCAATTCGAATTAAATATTGTGTCTGTGACCACTTGACGCCATCGGAAGCTTCATCTATCTCCAAAAAACCGGATTTTCTCAATCCGGTAAACCATTCCGGCTTATCAAGACGATCAAATAAATATCGTATCAAAGCTTCATTTCTCGGAACTACGGATTTTAGATCTTTTGGACAATGCTGTGCCTTCAGCAATTGATCTACTTTTTTATGCCAGAATTGAAAAGATTTTTCACAAAGAAGAAGAAGATCTCGATATATCGAAACAAAGGTTTCAAAGGTCTCTATTAGTTCATCATTTATTTTTTTAGCTGGCGATAATCCATCTCGATGGGCGATGCCTTGAAACGAAATTTTTTTTAGCCGTTTTGACAACTGCTTATCTTCACACTTCAATAAATCCAATATCGCATCTATCATCTGTGCTTTACTGCGTGCTTGTTGATCACCGCCGGAATTTTCGTCAGCATCAGAGCTAGAATTTTCTTTTGCAATTGGTTTGATGATGCCGAAGATGGAACTATCAAGTTCTCTAAGCAAATGTCCAATGAGGTATATCTTGTGTTCAGGGAAAACTTCGTCATCCAAATTTATAAGATAGCACGCGTCACGGAACAGTTGTGCGGTACCAGTGCCAATAAGTTTTTTTAAAAGCTCATAAAACTCTATATCCTCATCACGCCTGAATCTGAAACTTGAATTTTCTGATTCTTTTGCCGAGGAAATTTTCTCATTCATGTGAAATCCCATTTGTTCATTTGACTGAATGTTTAGATATTAAAACTAAATTCATGATTTAACATCAGGTGTTTTTATCCATGGGACATCATCAAGCTGTCCTTCCCATCCCGTTTTTAACCTGTTACTGTATTTCCCATTGTATTCACACACAGCCAGTATTCCCATTTCAAGATACCACAGACCTAAATTCCACGCATCGTGCAAAGCGTTTTTTATCACATCAAAATCGTCGTGTTCTGGATGGATTAAAGAATTTCTCATCTCGGTTAAAGCATGAGGTGCATCAATCCATTTCATATTGTCAGCAGTACATCGTAAGTTTGATGTTTCTGCAGGTATATCTAATGAAATTCCTAAAGAAGAGAACAACATACGGAATTTATCAGAAGCATATAATTTTTTAAACCCTCTCGCGGAAATCAAACGCTTCTCTTTAACCGCAAGCTGGTATGCAAGCAATTCCATGGCAGCCTGGGTGAGAATAATTCCGGCATCAATTCCTTGATAAGAAGCATTTGCTTTTAAATACCAGTAAATCACTTCACGCAATGTTTCACCCCATCCATCATTATGCCATTTTCTCATGAAAAGAGGGAACAATGCCTCTAATTGCTCAGGATGAAATCTATCAAACCAATGCGGGAAATAATATCGTTGCTCTGTCGGGCATGACCATTGTTCCCATACTTTATCTCCTTGCATTCCATATCCAACGGTACAAACAGGGTCGCGCCATCCTCCTGCCGCTAAAGAAAGAAAAAGTCGAAGAGTGAATAAAAACTCATCCAACTCTTCTCCAGAAAATGACGTATTGTTTGATTTTTGAATTCGTCCAATGTGAGTTAACCGATATCCGCCTTCATCCTTTATTAAATTTATACTCTCACTGGTTGAAATAAGTGATTGTATTTCACTTTCCCAGTCATTGTATATCAGAGTTAAATGATTAATAAGGAGTCGAGTCGTATCATTTTCTTCGTATGAAAATTTTGAACTGTAAAAATTCGGGAAATTGAACAGATGGAATACCGCGTTATTAATAGCTGTTACATTATTTCCAACGCCGACAATAGGAATAGATCGTGGACACCACTTGATCGAAAGAATTTTCTTGGGAACGTCTCCTCCTCCTCCAACATGTAGCCCATCAATATTCTGCCCATCAAAGGAAAAAATAATTTTTTCTTCGAGGTCAAAATAAATCTTAAAATTCTCTGCAGAATCAACGTTTTCAAACGATCCATAGAGATAGATATTGGGACGAGGAAGCATTGTTAATTTAGCAGCTCCCGATCCTGAATATGTGTTGTTTGCAACCTGAAGCGAAACGGGCGCTTCTTTAAGCAATATCTCATTCGGATTAGAGAAAAAATCATATGCTGGTACTATGGAGCCATTCATACACGCACCTTATTCTTTTCATGTGCATAATGTAGAAAAAATTTGAGTCTGTTATTCTATATAGTAATATTTATTTAGATCATTTGGATTATCAAGATCGAATCTAAATTCATAAAAAAATGTATTAAACTTAATTCGAAAATCAGCCGAGCCATCGATAAACACCTGCCTTTCCTTTGATCATCTTTCCACTTGAATCTTGTTTAGTTTGCGTTCCCTTTTTTACACGCTCAAGTAATCCATACATCATAAACCGATCAATCATGCGTGAAATCTGAGTGCCATCGAGTGCCAACCGCTGTCCAAAATGTGTCATAGGGATATTGAAAACCATTTCTTGATTTGTATTTCCATAAGCAAGGCTGCGACAAATACGAAAAAACTCTTTTTCCTGCCGCGGAATCGCTTTGTAAAAGGCGACTTCGTGCGGATTTAGCTTAGACTGATAATCTGTTTCCAATCGTTCCCAGTGACTTTTGGCTTCGGACATATGCTGCTCAAGTGGATCACAAAAAGCCAAAGCATTGGTTTTGTAAAAAAGAGAGCAAAATTCAAAGGCTACCTCTTTCGAAACAGCATCATATAAAAACGTCACTATTCCAATCAGTTGTTCATTACGTTTTCCTGGTTCCGCCTTGAACCGAGATGCTACCAATTGATTATAAAGTTTAAATCGGGCGGGGTGCTGTTTCCTATACTGCTCCTGAGCCTGTGTCATGCTCGCAATAACTTTGGTTTGATCCATAAAGGATGAAGAAAAATCATTTTTCTTTATTTCTTCATCTCTATATTCCTTTGTCTCTTTATTCTTTATGACATCTTGACTGAAGATCCAATCGGTTAATGTTTTTAATGGAATTCGCGTATTTATGTACTCGATTTTTTGTACTGTTCCGCCAGACCTTACACCCCCCGGCAAGCGGAAAAGGCGGGCGCAATCTGTCAATACTTTCCCGTCAGCTCGCGAGAATATTAATTTAAGATCGGATGCAATGCGGCGCCATTCTTCCTTTGAAGGAGATTCTTCCGTTCGAATGACGGTGTGAATACTTTTATTGCCACTGCAAACCCGTAAAGAGTGAGGGAGATCAGATGTATTCCAGAATTGGCGCTGCTCCTCCAATGGCATTCCATCATGCTCAATCACCCATGTATGGTGTTGCAGAATATTGTCTTTTCGGCGGGAGCTACCCTGCAGGAAACTGTTTCCACAACAATATTGTTCCGTAGGTTGAACCGTTATTTCACTAGCGGGCCTTATCGGACGAGTTTGTTTTACATCATTAGCGATCAAAACAGGCTCGTCGTCATCCCATAATAATTTCCGTACATCAATCCATGAAATTTTGTTCATTGGAAACCTCTGCTTCTGCGCTAAGCGCATTGGCTTTTTCAGAGTTGGAACTGCGAGCTATCTGATAAGGACGCTGAGCATATAACGGGCATCCCGTTGCCGTACATTCACGAATGGCAGCAGTTGACCCCCAGACACACTCAAGACATTTTGCAATTATTGCCGACCGTAAAGAGCCCTCATAAGCCTTGCGAAAATGATTTAATTTGCTCGGGAAGTCTTCTGATACCTGTTGAAGCATTTTCTGCTGTTTAGCGTCAAAAACGTGCGCGTTACCTGTGCTTTTTTCAGAACGATTATTCATGAGCTTCTCCTCGAACTGATTCTTTGATGAGGCTTTTAACTTCGGAATCGCGGATGAACACACGCCCCCTGATGAAAACCCGATGTAATTGACCGTCTTTAAACATCCGGTCAATAGTTGGGAGCGAAACGCGCAAGGTAGATGCTGCTTCTTTGCGAGTAAGCAGTTTGTCAGACGGGTTTTCTGGAGCAAACGTAAGGGAGTGTTCCAGTTTCTCCGGTGTAAGCCCCGGGGTGTACGGGGAAAGCATCGCAATTACAGCGGTGCTGATGGGTGATGGTATCTCTACATTCTTCATGATCGTCCTCCAATTTCTGCGGGATTTCCCGCGTTATCGGAGAACATCAATAAGCATTTTTTTTATAAAAACATGTAGATTTTTATAAAAACAGGTTCAGTATTCTCAGAGTTCTGAATTCTCGTATTCCTTATATTTTTTCCTTAAAACGTCATAAATATTCCCAAATTTTAATCCCGAAGGACGAAACGATGTGTCTTTTTTTAACAATGATCCATCTTTCAGGGTTTTTACAGTAGTTTTTCTTTTAATTTTGAAGTCTTCTTCCAGTTCTTTCGCTAAAGAAAAAGCAGATTTTTTTCTATGAGGGTCTTTTTTAAACGCAGCGGTGAGGATTTTTTTTTCTGTTGGATTTTCTGGCCGACGTTGTATGCCCCAAAATGCAGCGGTCTTGTTAGCGGTTAGAATAGATAAAAATTGAAGAAAAGCGTCTTCAATATTGCGTATAGTGTAAGAATCATTTTTTTTAGTTAGTAAAGTCGTTCCTTGGCAAAAATAATCCCAAAATTTAAGATAATCTAATAATAAAATATACTGATCCATAGCCCAGCTAATTTTATCTTTTCCTTTTTTCCCTTTATATAAATCCCAAGACCATGCTTGTGGAAAATTAAGCGCTAATCGGATGAGAATAAAGTCCTTCGACGAAATACACAATGAAGTATCAAACGGTTGCAATTTATGAGTGATAAAATGGTATTTTATAGGGAATTTTTCTAAATACTCTTTATATTTTTGGTCAAAAAATGAATCGACAGCATCCAACTTTTGATATTGTTCAAATTCCTGTACTTCTGGAAATGTGTAGCATAAATATTCGCTTTTTGGATTTAACAATTCATCAAAAATCGGAGCACATTCAGAACTACTTTTTATGTGTTTTCTAAAGTTTATAATTATATTAACAACTCTTTTTTCTATCGCTTCTTCTAGTCTTGGGAAATCGCTCATTTTTTTGCCTCCAAAATTGCAATGACTTTCCCTTTTACGGTTTTCCAGTTGTTGCCATTCAGTGTTTTCATGAGTTCTAACGCCTCTTCCGTCGGCGATTTTGTATCAGAGCTGCTATTAAGGATATCCGGCAGGGTCTTTTGCATGGCTTCTCGCAATTGCTGACGCTCTGGCCGGAAATAGTGCTTAGTAACGAGTTCGACGGTGCGATGGCCTGTAATTTTGCGCACAACGTCTAAGGGCAGTCCGCGCATAAGCGCAATCGTGACGAATGTTGTTCTAAGGCTGTGAAAATCCCTAATCGATGCTCTCAATATGCCAGTCTCGCGCTCTTCGTACATGCGTCCTCGAGTGGGTTTGGCGATCTCTTTAGTTTTTACCACCCTGATCTTCCCACGAATGAACGCCTTTTCTAAATGGGTTTCTAGCTTATTGAGATATAAAGACGCGGTACTAATGCTGATTCCGGCGGCTTTTGCGCTGGTTCTTATACAATTCCCAGCGAGATAGGCATCCAGCAGCGCGAGAGCATAATTAAGTTTTTCCCCGTGGAATACTTCAGTTGCAGCTTTTCTGATTTCTTCGGGAGTGCAATCGTCAGTTTTATATTCATTTGTTGGCAAATCTTCACCGTCGTCGAATCCAGCTTTTTTCAACACGGCTTTAAAGCGATGAGTTAATGCCGTTGGGTTTGTTTCATACAATGCTTTGGCATCGGGGAAGACATATTCAGATTTTCGCCGCTTTTGGTTTCGGATTTCTGCCTCGAGCATATTTGCCATTGGGATATCTACAACTTCGCCTGTTTTGCTGGTTTTTACAGTAATAAATCCGGCATTCAGATCAATGGATTCCCATTTTAGAAAACAGCAATCTTTCCGACGCATGGCGGTACATGCGGCAGTTATTGCCAGAGAGTAAATCAGCGGATCTGATTGTGCTGCCTCTAAAACAGCATTTAATTCTTCTACGGTAAATGGTTGCCGATAAACAGTTTCAACTTCTTTTGACAATATTTCACGGGCGGCGGGGACTCCGGCACGACGTAATGCGGTTTTTATGGGGACAAGATATTTATTCCACGTCTCGGCAGTTACGCCTTTTTGCTCTAATGTATCAAGAAATGCGGAAACATGTTCTGTTCGAAGCTGATCGACACGGAGAACTTTTGGATAATGCTCTTTGATATAGGCTACAAAACTATTCAGCTTTGCGAGAGTTTGTTTCTGGTGTTCTGATGATAAAGACCGGCGGCGGGGCTTATTGAGCCAGAGGGCAGGGAATTCATCAATGGTGTGCCGGTTGAGCTTCTTTCCAGCGCGGGCTTCATAAACCGCCTCTACCAGCTGGGTTTCGCTTTTACCGGAATGGACTTCTGCCATAAGGCGATCAAACGCCTGTTGCGCCTCTCCACGTGAATTTTCGAAATACACACTGCCTTTTTCTGATAAATCCTTTGGGCGCGCGCCTCTGATTTCAACATGCAGGTTTTTTACGAATTCTTTCCCATCAATTTTATAACGGGCGTACCACCATTTAGACGTTTTCCGCATTACTAAGCTCATACCAGCCCTCGTTTTTGATCCCTGTGATTCCGAGTGAGGCTATAGGATATTAAAAACGTCAAGACAAGCTATTTTTGGAAACAAAGCGGAAACTTTTTTAAAATTTAACTTAAAATATCAATAATATATTAGTTCGCAATCAGCCTATCACGCTGGGGGTGCGTGTTCGAGTCCCGTCATCCTCGCCACATTCTCGGGGTTAAGACAGCCATCTTAACCCTGTTTTTATTGGTACGTATCTCATCAGAGCTTGGACCTAAACAGTAAACAGATGATTCAAGTGATCATTACGCCATGAAGCATCGTCTGCCGGGCTTATAAAAGTGTTCGTATCCTGTGCTTTCAATGAAATTTAAATTCTACTATGATTTCTTTATCTTGTTATACGAGGCAATATGGCATTGGAAACTTTTTTTGAACATCCGGCTTTAAACTCGCCGTATGAATATCCTGCCCGCCACTGGGAACTGGATAAAGACGGACAGCCCACGCAGAAAATTCTTAACAAGCGGCGCAATGTTGATTTTGTTACTCCGATTCCTAAGGCCCGCAAACGTAAAGAAGCCGCAGCTCAGAAGCTTATGGTTTTCGATGAAGGCACAGGGCTGTCATCTGAAGACCAGCAATACCAGGTGGCGGATACCATCAACCGGCTTCGTCATCATGTAAATCAATGGCGTCAGATTCCTGATTCAACACAGTGGAAAGTCACTCCGGAAACTGCGAGGCTTCTTTACCATTGGCGCACTTATCCGTTTGCGGGAATCAAACCGTTTTTTTGTCAGATTGAAGCGGTTGAAACCCTGATTTGGCTAACGGAAGTTGCCCCTCAGATGGGGAAAACCGGTCAGGATTTTCTGGAACATTTAACCGCGGTCAACCGCGATTCAGGGTCTGATCTGATGCGATTGGCACTCAAACTGGCCACGGGCGCGGGAAAAACCACTGTGATGGCCATGATTATTGCCTGGCAGACAATCAATGCGGTCCGGCGCCCGGGAAGTAAGCGATTCAGTCGCGGTTTTTTAATTGTCGCGCCGGGAATTACAATTCGTGACCGATTGCGGGTTCTGCTGCCGCATGATCCTGACAGTTATTATAAAAACCGGGAACTGGTTCCGCAGGAAATGCTTCCTGATCTGGAACGCGCAAAAGTGGTCATTACAAACTATCACGCCTTTAAATTAAAGGAACGAATTGAACTCTCGGCCGGCGGACGCGCGCTTTTAGAAGGACGCCTTGGCGTGCAGCTCAATACACTCGAGTCCGAAGGGCAAATGCTTCAGCGGGTTATGCCGGAATTAATGGGGATGAAAAATCTTCTCGTGCTGAATGATGAAGCTCACCACTGTTACCGCGAAAAACCGGCCGGGAACGATGAAGGAGATTTAGCCGGAGAAGATAAGCGGGAAGCGGAATCTAACAAGGAAGCGGCCCGGCTTTGGATTTCCGGCCTTGAAGCGGCGCAACGTCAAGTGGGTGTTTCTCAGGTAATTGATTTGTCCGCTACGCCGTTTTTCCTGCGCGGATCCGGTTATGCCGAGGGGACTTTATTTCCCTGGACCATGAGTGATTTTTCTTTAATGGATGCCATTGAATGCGGAATTGTAAAATTACCGCGCGTTCCAGTGGCAGATAATATTCCAGGCGAAGATGAACCGGTTTATCGTAATCTATGGGAACATATCGGAAAAGATCTGCCAAAGACTGCCCGGGGCGCATCCAATTTTGATCCCCTTTCAATTCCATCCAAACTTCAAACAGCGCTGGAAGCGCTCTACGGACATTATAAGCAAACCTTTGAACTGTGGCAGAACGCCGGCATTCGGGTTCCCCCCTGTTTCATCGTGGTTTGCCAGAACACCGCGATTTCAAAACTTGTGTATGATTTTATCTCCGGGTTTGAACGTGAAAATGAAGATGGCTCAAAAAGTTTAGAAAATGGACGGCTGGAATTATTCCGCAATTATGACGAACACGGAAACCCGCTGGCTCGTCCGCGCACATTGTTAATCGACAGCGCACAGCTGGAATCCGGCGAAGCGCTCGATAAAAATTTCTCGGCCGCCGCCAAAGATGAGATTGAGCGGTTCAAGCGTGAAATCATTGAACGCACCGGAAACCGGCAGACCGCGGAAAATATTTCCGAGCAGGAACTTCTGCGCGAAGTAATGAATACCGTTGGGAAAGAAGGTACTCTCGGAGAACCGGTTCGATGCGTTGTCTCTGTATCCATGTTAACTGAGGGGTGGGATTGTAATACAGTCACGCATGTGCTGGGCGTGCGCGCCTTCGGAACACAACTGCTCTGTGAGCAGGTCATCGGCCGCGCCTTGCGCCGGCAGTCGTATGAACTCAACGATGAAGGCCTGTTTAATGTCGAATACGCCGATGTTTTCGGCATACCGTTTGATTTCACCGCGAAACCTGTTCCTGCACCTCCGCAACCGCCGCGCGAAACCATTCAGGTGAAAGCAATCCGTCCGGAGCGCGATGCACTCGAAATACGTTTCCCGCGTGTTGTCGGGTATCGCGTAGAACTGCCGGAAGAACGGTTAACCGCCAGATTTTCACCGGACTCAATTCTGGAACTGACACCTGCCTTAATCGGCCCGGCGATTAGCCGGAATGAAGGTATTATCGGTGAAGGTGTTGATATGACGCTGGAGCATACAAAAGACATGCGGAAATCAACCCTGCTGTTCAATCTCACGCAACGCCTGCTCTACACAAAATGGCGCGATCCCGGTGAAGAACCGAAACTGCACCTGTTCGGACAGTTGAAGCGCATTACCAAAGAGTGGCTGGAAACCTGTTTGCACTGCAAAGGAGGAACATATCCTGCCCAGCTCATGTATCAGGAACTGGCGGATATGACGTGCGAACGCATTACTGCGGCGATTACCAGCGACATGATGGACAAGCATCCTGTCAAAGCGGTACTGGACCCGTATAATCCAGCGGGTTCTACAGCGCATGTTAATTTCAGCACATCGAAAAAACACCGCTGGGAAACAGATTCCCGGAAATGCCACATAAACTGGGTTGTTCTGGACAGCGATTGGGAGGGAGAATTTTGTCGCGTTGCCGAAACACATCCGCGGGTCATTGCATACGTTAAAAATCACGGACTTGGACTGGAAGTCCCGTATAAATACGGATCTGAAACCCGTCGGTATCGTCCGGATTTTATTGTCCATATCGACGACGGGCGCGGAGCGGAAGATCCCCTTAATCTGATTGTTGAAATCAAAGGGTATCGCGGGGAAGACGCCAAAGACAAAGCCATTACTATGGAAACCTACTGGATTCCGGGAGTTAACCATCTTGAACAGTATGGACGCTGGGCGTTCGCGGAATTTACCGATGTATACGAAATCCAGTCCGATTTTGCCGCTCAGGTGGAACAACAATTTGAGCTGATGGTCGACAATGTCATAAAGAGTGCAGAAAAATCATGAGAGCGGTGGAAAAAAACGGTCAGATTCAGCGCTTGACTGCCGCGGTAAAGCGGGGATATATTTCGCGCACATCCCCCTCGTGGGCTTCGGCCCCGGGGCGCGAGGCCGCGCCGTTTGGTGCGGCCTTTGCATTTTCTGGCATGCTTGTCCTGGCAGGAAGGCATTTTAAATGAAAAGAACAGCGTTCTATATTGATGGATTTAATTTTTATTACAGCGCAGTGAAAGGGACTCCGCTTCGCTGGTTAAATTTTCAGGCATTGTTTCAGCGTTTATTCCCTAAAAATCAAATTGCGGTCATAAAATACTTTGCTGCTGAAGTTTCGGATCTTCCCGATAATCCTAAGCAGTCATTAAGGCAGCAGGTTTATTGGCGTGCACTGGAAACACTCCCTAATTTTAACATTTATACAGAACATTTTTTAACCACCACGATTAAGGCCAATGTCGTAAAGCCTCCGCCGAAAACGATAAAAGTATATAAAACAGAAGAAAAAGGATCTGATGTAAATATCGAGTCACATCTTTTGATGGACGGTTTTTGCGATGTTTATGATTGTGCCATTGTAGTTTCCGGGGATTCTGACCTTGTAACCCCGATTAAAATGGTTCGGGAGGAATTAAAAAAACCGATCGGCGTATTGAATCCGCAGCGGCTTTCCGGCTCGGATTGCCGGAAAGAACGGAAAAGCGCTGGATTACGGCATGCCGCCTCATTTTACAAAAAAGGAATTACCTGGGGACAGTTGGAAAAATCGAAATTCTCAGATCAAATAAAAACTCCAAAAGGAATTATTCATTGTCCGGATCGGTGGAAATGATAATCGCGGGGAATTTTTCGGGTTGAAATAAAGTTTTGGGAGAACGCAATGGCGGGAAGAAAAAAAGCACCGGCAAAGAAAAAAGTGGAAACATTGAGTTATCCGGATGACAAACGGAAAAATATTCCCACCGCCGAATATCAGGCCATGGTTGAAAAAGAGCAGGCCGATCCGTTGCGGGTGGCCTATGAACGCCGCAATCGCGACCTCGACCCGCAGCTTGTCTGGCGGGATAAAGACATCCGGGACTGGTCCGACTTTATCGTCCCGGCACCGCCGCTTTACATTCAGGAAAAAATACACCCGAAAGTGCTGATCGACGATCTGCGCAAAATGACCGGCGACAGTGACCGGCTGGCGAACGATACAGAACAGCTGGATATGTTTTCCGATTTTAACGGCATTCCGGAGGGAGCGGAAAAAACCGAATTTTATCAGCACGACCAAAACTGGAGCAACCGCATGATTCTGGGCGACTCCCTTCAGGTCATGGCCAGTCTCGCCGAACGCGAAAGCCTGCGCGGCAAAGTGCAGTGCATCTACTTCGATCCACCTTACGGCATTAAATTCAACTCCAACTTTCAGTGGTCTACCACCAGCCGCGACGTCAAGGACGGCAAGGTCGACCACATCACCCGCGAACCGGAACAGGTCAAAGCCTTCCGTGACACTTGGCGCGACGGCATTCACAGTTATTTGAGCTACCTCCGCGACCGCCTCACCGTCGCCCGCGATCTATTGACCGACTCCGGCTCCATCTTCGTTCAGATCGGCGATGAAAATGTACACCGAGTTAGAGCGGTAATGGATGAGGTGTTTGGGGAAGATGATTTTGTTAGTATAATTAGCTATTCGACAACAAGCAGTTTTGAAGCATCTACGCTTAGCCGAGCTGGAGATTATATTATTTGGTATGCAAAGAAAAAAGAGTTCATAAAATACCGAATGCTTCTTCGGTTAAAAGAATTTGGCGGTGAAGGAAGTTCTGCATATTCTCGAATTGAAAATGAATTTGGCGAAAGATGTTCGATTTCAGATTTTGAAAAAAAATATGAAATAACATTTGATTATTCTCGCCGATGTAACATTTCACAACATTGTCGAGTGCATGCACTCGACAATGTAACATCTCAAGGGATCGCAAAAGAAAAACAAATTTTTGAATTTGAAGGAAAACCGTATGAACCTGGGGGCACAAACCACTGGAAAGCAAATTATCCGCTTGGACTGACACGCTCGGACAGAACCAATTTGGAGGAGATAAAATATATGTAGTCCAAACGGGATTAACTATTATCCAACGCTGTCTTCTCATGACCACCGACCCCGGCGACCTTGTGCTCGACCCGACCTGCGGCTCCGGCACCACTGCGTACGTTGCTGAACAATGGGGACGCCGCTGGATTACCATCGACACCTCTCGCGTCGCCCTTGCACTGGCCCGCGCGCGCATCATGGGTGCGCGTTATCCGTTTTATCTGCTCGCAGACAGTCCGGAAGGACAGCAAAAAGAAGGCGAGGTGACTCGAACTGTTCCGTCCACTCAACCCACTTACGGGAATATCCGCCATGGATTTGTTTATGAGCGTGTACCGCATATTACGCTGAAATCCATTGCGAATAACGCGGAGATTGATGTGATTTATGATGAGTATCAGCAGCGTCTCGAACCCCTCCGCGAACAGCTTAACACCGCACTCAAGACCGAGTGGCAGGAGTGGGAAATTCCCCGCGCAGCGGATGATAAATGGCCGGCGTCCGTCAAAAAACTCCATACCGACTGGTGGGCGTTTCGCATCGACCGGCAAAAGGAGATTGATAAGTCCATCGCGGCCAAGGCCGACTATGAATATTTATACGATAAGCCTTATGCGGATAATAAAAAGGTGCGTGTGGCGGGCCCTTTTACGGTGGAAAGTCTCTCGCCGCACCGTGTGCTGGGTGTGGACGAAGATGATAATCCGCTCGATGTTGTTGCCGAAAGTGCGTCGGCATACGGGCAGGATTTTGCATCGATGATTCTCGATAATCTGCGGACTGCCGGTGTTCAGCAGGCGCGCAAAGCGGATAAAATTAATTTTATCTCTCTCGAAGGGTGGCCGGGGCATTATATCTGTGCCGTCGGGACGTATACGGAAGGGAATAAGGAAAACGGCAGGTCGCGGCGGGCCGGGATTTTAATCGGACCGGAATTTGGAACGGTGTCCCGGCCTGATCTGGTGGCGGCGGCCCGCGAGGCCGCCGAATCCGGGTTCGATGTGTTAATTGCCTGTGCATTCAACTTTGAGGCGCGCACCACCGATTTTGATAAACTCGGCGCAATCCCTGTTTTAAAGGCCCGGATGAATGCCGATCTGCACATGTCGGCCGACCTGAAAAACACCGGGAAAGGAAATCTGTTCGTTATCTTTGGCGAGCCGGATATTGAAATCCGCCATGCAGAAAACGGACAGATTGAAATCGAGGTGAAGGGCGTGGATGTGTTCCATCCCAATACCGGCGAAATCCGCAGTGATGGGCCGGAAGGCATCGCCTGCTGGTTTATCGACACCGATTATAATGAAGAGAGCTTTTTTGTCCGGCACGCATATTTCCTTGGACAGAACGATCCGTATAAAGCCTTAAAAACAACGCTGAAAGCGGAGATCAATACGGATGCGTGGGATACGCTCAACTGCGCCGTTTCCCGGCCGTTCGATAAACCTGCCGGCGGCCGCATCGCCGTTAAAGTGATCAACCACCTCGGCGATGAGGTGATGAAGGTGTTTAGGGTATAATGTTCACAGAGAGTACATGAACTTTCTTCTCGCAGATACATTTACTGACAGCCTCGCAAGGCTGACCGGCGATGAACAGAAGGCCGTGAAAACAACGGCGTTTGACCTGCAGATCAATCCGGCGCAGCCGGGATTGCGGTGGCATAAACTGGACGGCGCGAAAGATAAAAATTTCTGGTCGGTGAGTGTCAATATGGACCTTCGGCTGATCGTTCACAAAACGGGCAGCAGCTTGATGCTTTGTTATGTGGATCATCATGATCAAGCATACGAATGGGCGGTGCGGCGTAAGCTGGAAGTTCATCCCAAAACCGGCGCGGCACAGATTGTTGAGATCCGTGAGACGGTAAAAGAGATAGAAATCCCGCACTATGTTGAAGCCGAACAGCCGGTCGCCGCTCAAACACCGGTGCTGTCTGCCGATATTTCACGCGATGCACTGCTTGCTTATGGCGTGCCGGAGGAGTGGCTCGACGAGGTCATGCGCGCTACAGAGGACGAGGTGCTGTTTCTGGCGGAAAAACTCCCCGGCGAAGCGGCCGAGGCGCTGCTGGAGCTGGCCACCGGAGGAACTCCGCAGATTGCGCCGGTAGCGGCTGATGGTGTCGATCCGTTCGAACATCCGGATGCCCGGCGCCGGTTCCGCGTCATGTCGAACGTGGAAGAGCTTGAACGTGCGCTGGAGTTCCCCTGGGAAAAGTGGACCATTTTTTTACATCCTTCACAACGGCAGCTTGTGGAGCGCGAATTCAGCGGACCTGCCCGGGTCGCGGGTTCCGCCGGAACCGGGAAAACTATTGTTGCGCTGCATCGCGCAGTTTGGCTGGCCCGGAAATATCCTGATGCGCGGGTTCTTTTAACCACCTTTTCCGATCCGCTGGCGGCAGCCTTGCGCCGGCGCCTGCACCGGTTGATTTTTCATCAGCCGATGCTCGCCGAGCGGCTGGAGGTGCTCTCGCTGGACAGCATTGCGCTGCGTATCGGACGGGCGCGGTTCGGAAAAATTAAACTGGCGCCGGATGAGCAGATTAAGGCGCTGCTGGCGGAGGCTGTTCGCAATATTCCCGAAACAGGGTTTTCTTTGAATTTTCTGTGGGATGAGTGGATTCATGTCGTGGATGCATGGCAGCTTAAAAACTGGGAAGAGTATCGCGATGTGCAGCGCCTCGGCCGGAGAACACGCCTGCCTGAAGCCCGGCGCAAGCAGTTGTGGGATCTGTTTGAACAGGTTCGCGCGGAATTAGAACGCCGCTCTCTTCTGACTCGCGCCGATGTGTTCACGAAGGTCGCCGCCGGCATAACCGCCGGAAATTATCCGCCGTTCGAATTCGCGGTGGTTGATGAGGCCCAGGATATCGGTGTTCCGGAGTTGCGGTTTCTTGCAGCGCTGGGCGGTAACCGGCCGGACAGCCTTTTCTTCGCCGGCGATCTCGGGCAGCGCATCTTTCGGCAGCCGTTTTCTTGGAAATCACTGGGGATTGATGTGCGGGGACGTTCGGCTGTGTTGAGAGTTAACTATCGCACATCACATCAGATTCGCCGGCAGGCCGACCGGCTGCTGCCGCAGGAGTTGAGTGACGTCGACGGAAATGTTGAGTCACGTAAAGGAACTGTTTCCGTCTTCAACGGGCCGAATCCGCAAATCCATACATACAATTCAGAACAGGAGGAATCTGCTGCTGTGGCCGGCTGGATCAGAACGCTCATTGAAGAGGGCTTCCGGCCTGCCGAAATTGGAATTATTGTGCGTTCCGAAGCACAGCTCGAGAGAGCGGAGCACGCAATCCAATCTGTTGGAGTACAATCAATTCAATTGAGCACAAGCATTGAGGATGCTGAAGAATGTATTGTCGTGTGCACAATGCCGCTGGCAAAAGGGCTGGAATTCCGCGCAGTTGCAATTATGGCTTGTGATGATGAAGTCGTCCCGCTGCAGGCACGAATTGAGACGGCCGCCGACACCAGTGATTTAGAAGAAGTGTATAATACTGAACGGCACCTGCTGTATGTTGCCTGTACTCGCGCCAGAGACCGGCTGCTTATCACCGGCGTTGATCCGGTTTCAGAGTTTTTAGACGATCTGCAGATTTAATCGGTGTTCCTGTCTGCAAATTCGGTGTCCGGGGTGAAAAATTCTTACGCCTGCGGCACGCGGAGTACGCCGCCACTGGCGGCGTTGGTGGCCATTGCCGCATAGCGTGCGAGCCAGCCGGTGGCGTAACGCGGGGCCGGTTTTTTCCAGTTTTTCCGGCGCGCGGCGAGCTCCTCATCGGACAGCGCAACGGCGAGTTTGCGGTTCGGAATATCAATTTCGATCATATCTCCTTCTTGAAGCAATCCGATGGGACCGCCTTCGGCGGCTTCCGGCGAAATATGACCGATGCACGCGCCGCGCGTGCCGCCGGAAAAACGTCCGTCGGTGATGAGTGCAACTTTATCGCCGAGCCCCTGACCCATAATATAGCTGGTCGGTGCGAGCATCTCCTGCATGCCCGGACCGCCTTTGGGTCCTTCATAACGAACGACGACGACATCGCCGGCTTTGACTTTTCCGGCAAGGACTCCTTCGCATGCTTCTTCCTGTGATTCAAAAATGACCGCCGGTCCTCTGTGCACAAGCATTTTCGGGTCAACACCGGCACTTTTTACAACGGCGCCGCCTTCAGCGAGGTTGCCGCGCAGAATGGCAAGTCCGCCCTCCCGGCTGTAGGCATTTTCGACCGTGTGAATGCACTGTTCATCCAGACTGCGCGCGCCGCAAATATTTTCGCCGAGCGTTTTGCCGGTGACGGTCGGGCGGTTCAGATTAAGCAGACCACCAATTTTATTGATCTCGGCCAGAATGGCACTGATGCCGCCGGCAGCGTGTACGTCTTCGATGTGATAGTTCGACGACGGCGATACTTTACAAATATTCGGCGTCTTTTTTGAAATCCGGTCGATACGGTCCAGGTCATAATCCACTCCGGCCTCGTTCGCGATGGCAAGTGTGTGCAGGACGGTATTTGAGCTGCCGCCCATGGCCATATCGAGTACAAACGCATTGTCGATGGATTCCACCGTGATGATATCGCGCGGCTTCGGTCCGCCGGTCAGCGCCATTTCGACGGCGCGTTTCGCCGCCGTTTCCCAAAGCGTTTTGCGCTCCGGCGCTGTGGCGAGAATGGTGCCGTTGCCCGGCAGAGCCATTCCGATGGCTTCACACAGGCAGTTCATTGAATTGGCAGTGAACATGCCGGAACAGGAACCGGCGGACGGACACGCATTGCATTCCATTTCGCGCAGTTCGTTTTCGGTAATTTTACCGGCGGTAAATTGTGCGACGCCCTCAAAGATGCTGATTAAATCAATCGGTCTGCCGTCTTTCAAGTGTCCGGCGGCCATCGGCCCGCCGCTCGCAAAAATAGTTGGAACATTACACCGCGCTGCGCCCATAAGCATGCCCGGCACGATTTTATCGCAGTTCGGAATGCAGATCATTGCATCGAAGGCGTGTGTTGTGATCATTGTTTCAACGCTGTCGGCAATAATTTCGCGGCTCGGCAGAGAATATTTCATGCCTTCGTGTCCCATCGCAATACCGTCGCAAACGCCGATCACGTTAAATTCGCGCGGCACACCGCCGGCAGCGCGGATTGCGTTGCAAATCAGACGGCCGACAACATTCAGATGTACGTGACCTGGAATAATCTCATTAAAGGAGTTGCACACAGCAATCAGCGGCTTTTTGAAATCCTCATCCGTCATGCCGGTCGCGCGCATCAGTCCGCGGTGCGGTGCGCGTTCGGCGCCGGCTTTAACTTTGTCACTATTCATTGCAGCTCCTTTTCTACTCAAAAACGGTGGACTTCTCGGGTCATTTCCGCCAGCGTTTTCAGCACCTTGATTAATAGAAATGAATATACGCACCGGGGCGAAAATATGAAACCATTTTTTATATCCGCGCTGATCCTGTTTTCCGCCGCCGGAGTTTTAGCGGAGGACAATATAGAAACAACGATCCCGGTAATTACCGTGACGGCGTCGGCACAAAACGCACATAACGCCGGTGTGGCGGATGCGCTGCGCGCTGTACCGGGCGTGACGGTGAATTCGTCCGGCGGTTCGATTCATGATATTTCCATTCGCGGCAGCTCATTCAGCGCTGCCGGACTTTCGCTCGGCGGCTTAACGCTGCGCAGTCCGCAAACAGAACATTTTGCGGCGGAACTGCCGGTGCCGGCGGCCATGCTGTCGCGCCCGAAAGTGAATACCGGCATAGATAATCAGGGCGGGCATTTAACCGGCACGATGAATTTTGATCCGCTGCCGATCACCGGCAAGCGGCAGATTGAAGCAGGATTCGGAGCGGACGATCGCGACTGGCAGAGCCTGCTCGTGCAGCACATGCTCACCGCAGAATTCGGCGCCGGAGTTTTTGCCGGACGCGATTCCGCCAATGGTGTGGATTATTCGGACAACGATTACGACCGCGAATATGCCGGCGGACAGCTGCAGTTCCGTACCGATGACGCACAGGTTGATTTTATCGCAATACACCAGCAAAAAGAGTTCGGCGCGCGCGGCTATTACGGGGTAAACGATGCAATTCCGGCGAAAGAAACGCTCAAAGAAACCATGGCGTTTTTATCCGCAACCAAAGGCGATGTGCAGAACGATTATCTGCGCGCCGGAATGCTGTGGCGCGAAATTTATGACGATTACCGCATGCCGGGCTATCGCAATAAACACCGCACGCGCATCAGTTCCGCATTCGTCGACGGGCGCACGATGGAAGTGAACGGCTGGGCGCTCGGCGGGCGCGTGGATGTAGATGAAGAACGCGTTGCCAGCCGCAGTCTTGGCCATCATCACCGTACGCGCGGCGGAATTTCGCTGCTGCCGCAGTGGCGCGGCGACCGGTGGAAATTCATTGCCGGACTGCGCAGCGAATTTTTTACCGGTGAGTCGCCTGAATATCTGCCGCAGGCCGGAGTTGATTTTTTGATTTCCGATCACCTCACTGCATTTGCATCATATAACGAAACTGTTCGCCTGCCGTCGTATACGGAATTGAGTTATAATATTCCCGGCGCAAATGTCGGCAATGCCGCATTAAAACCGCAAACGGAACAGCAGTCGGAAATCGGGTTAAAAGGAATTCCATCTGAGTTCATGGACTGGAAGGCTTCGGCATTTTACCGGCGCTCAAAGCATACCATCGACTGGGTTCAATACGCCGGAGATTCAACATGGCGCGCGACCGATATCGGCGCGCTCGACACCTACGGACTTGAAGCACAGCTCAACTGGTATCCGGCGGAAAACCTCGAAACACAACTCACCTATACCTTGGTTTATAAAGATAAAAAAGCCACCGATCTCGCCGGCGGTTATGCGTCGCGCTATGCGCTCGACTATCCGGAACATCTGATTCAAGGCTCGCTGCTGTGGCGTCCGCTGAATGCGATTGAAATCGGCACCGTGCAGGCATTGCGTCTGCAGACGGCAAACCACGCACGCAGCGGCAGCGACTTTGGTGTCGACAGCTCTCTGGTTATCCGCTGCACGCCGGCGAAATTTAAACCCGCCACCGTTTCACTGCTGTTCAGCAATATCTGGGATAACGATTTTGAATTCCTGCCCGGGCAGCGTCGCGCCGAACATTACGCCGGAGTTTCGTTAACACTGAATTGGTGACGGCTGCAATACTTTTGACCGGATAACAGGATTATTAAAAATCTTTTTCAATCCTGTTATCCGGTCAAAATTTATCTGCCGAATTTGCGATTGAGTTCGACGTAGCTGGTGAAAATTAATGTCGGACGCCCGTGCGGACAGGTGTACGGCATTTCAGTTTTTGCTAAATCTTCCACCAGCCGTTCAATTGCCGCCGGTGTTAATGTATCTGAAATCCGTACCGCACTCCGGCAGGCGGCCTGTGCGACTGTTTCACGCAGCGCAGTACGTTTTGCACGCGTCGCCGCACCGCCTCTTTCCAGCGCGCCGGCAACTTCGTTTAGCACAACTGCCGGTGAAACACTCTGCAAATGTACCGGCAGGGCATCGACAATAAATGTATCACTGCCAAATTCCGAAACACCGAAGCCCATTTCATTAAGCACCTCCAGATGTTTTCGAATGACGTTAGCATCCGCCGGCATCAGTTCTACCGTTTCCGGCGTTAACAATCCCTGCCGGTGCGGTGTGCCGGTAAGAATGTCGTTCATAAATTTTTCAAACAGCACGCGTTCGTGCGCCGTCTGCGGATCCATCAACACGATACCGTCTTCCGTCTCCAGAATAACGTATAATCCACCGGCCTGTCCCAGCACGCGGCACCAGCGCCACGGCGAACACTGCGCGCTCGCCGGTTCAGGGTTTTTCAGTTCAGTGCTTGGAGTTTCGGGTCCCGGTGCACCGGTTTTTAAACTCTGAACGTCGAACTCTGAACTCTGCACTTTTACCTGCGGATCGGGATGTAGACGCGACGCCCCCGTCGCGTTCTCTGCATTCATGGATGCGACGGGGACGTCGCGTCTACTTTGTTTTGCAAACTCTGAACTGAAAAACTCTGATCGTTGAACTGTCGCCGGTTTTACCGGCGCATCAAACTGAAACGCCGGATCGGGTGCAGTAATTCCCGGTGCGTCGAGTGCCAGCGCTTTTGACACCGCCGTCATGACGGCATCGCGCACCGCCGCCGGATGTCTGAAACGGACTTCGCGTTTGGCCGGGTGTACATTCACGTCAACATCCGCCGGCGGTGTTTCAATAAAAATGAAGGCCGACGGATAACGTCCGCGCGTGAGTACGGCGTGATACGCTTCGTTAAGGGCGTGATAAATTACCGGCGCCGAAGCCGGACGTCCGTTGATAAAAATATATTGATCGGAACGGTCTTTTCTGCCGGTTTGCGGCAGTCCGGCAAATCCGGAAATTTTTACACCGCCGGCAGAGATGTTTAATGCGCGCAGATTTTTCAGAAACGCCGGACTATAGAGAGCTGCAATGCGGTCGGTGAGCGTTGCACCGGCGGGAAAGTTATACAGCTCGCGCCCGTCAGATGTAAATGAAAGACCGGTTTCGGGATGCGCGAGCGCATACACTGCAAAAAGCTGCCGCAGCTGTGCAAGTTCAGTGGCTTCGGTGCGCAGAAATTTCCGGCGCGCCGGCACATTAAAGAAAAGATTGCGAACTTCGATGCGTGTTCCCGGCGGCGCGCCGGCATCAGAAATATCCTGCAGCTTCCCGCCGCTGATTTGAATTCGGGTTCCGCTTAAATCCGCTGACGGGCGCGTGGTGAGAGTTAAGCGCGAAACCGCGGAAATGGCGGCGAGCGCTTCGCCGCGGAATCCGAGTGTAGCGACGGCTTCCACTTCTTCGGCGGTGCGAATTTTGCTTGTTGCGTGCCGTTCAATCGCCAGCAGAGCATTGTCGCGGTTCATGCCGGAGCCGTTATCAGAAATAGCAATTAACTGCATACCGCCGCGCACGACTTCAACATCAATTTGCGTCGCGCCGGCATCGAGCGCATTTTCCACCAGCTCTTTCATGACAGACGCCGGCCGCTCAATCACTTCTCCCGCCGCAATTTTATTAATCACATGATCCGGGAGCATCTGAATGGAATTTTTCACAAATTGAATAATTATAACGAAATATTAAAAAAAGGAAAAATGGAATCGGAGTGAATCAACCGTTGACGAACGGTAAAAAAAATTAAATCCTTTCAGGCGGTTATGAGATGTTCGATATCCAGTACTGTTTTACTGATAGCGGTGATTGCCGGTGCGGTGTTTTCCGAAACAAACGACCTTGACGCCGCCTTTGCTGCCCAAAAAAAGAAAAAGACTGTGCGCGTTTATTCTGAAAGAGCGGTGCTGCACGATCTTTCGGCAGAGCTGCCGGCGGAAGCATCAACGCTGGAAGATGAGCTTGATCGTAAACTCCGGGCAAAAGAGGCAAAAGAGGATAGCCGGATTGCGAACGAGCCGTATAAGCGTCCGTTTTTTCCACAGCCGGAATTTTCTCAGGAACAGCTGCAGCAGTTGCAGGAGCAGCGCCGGAATTGGCTGACGTTTAGTGACACGAACAGGGTACAGTCGACTTCCCAGAATCATCACAGTGACCGGATCGCGGAAGAATTGCAGCGGCAGAATCTGATGCGTGAACAGCAGCGACGTATGGCGGAATCGGTTGCCGCTGCGACCAACGTCTCCCCGTACGCCGTCCCGGCGCCGGGGAGTAATCCGCCGAGTGAATACGAATCGCCGTTGCAGCGCTATCAGGTTGGAACACCGGCGCAACGCCAGACTCAGAATTATGCTTTACCGGGCACGCGGTCCTACCCTAATGCGGCGCCGGCAGCGCAGTATAATAACAATGCAATTCCGGGCGTTCGTTCTACAGTGACGCTGCCGGGACAGCGGCGTACAACCGCCGGCGTTCCGCAAACACCGGCTGTCCGCCGGCCGGCGGCACCCGGTGTCCGCACTCCATTATCTCCCATTCAGACCGATAGTGATGATCTTGTGCCGGCGCCGGCCACAACGCTTGACCAGCTTCGCAAATCTGCCGCTGACCGCAATGCCGATCCTTTCGCGAATCCGTACCGGTAACTACAGTTTAAACTGCTGCACGGTTTCAATCAGCGCGATCACATTTTCAACCGGCGTATCCGCCTGGGCATAATGGCAGGAGCAGGGGATATACCCATGCGGACCAAGTTCGTTTAAACATGCCAGTGTCTCAGCTGCAACGTCCTCCGGCGTGCCGAACGGCAGGGTTTTCTGGTTTTCGATTCCGCCGTGAAAAATCAGTTTGTCACCATATTTTATTTTCAGTTCCTTACAGTCCATGCCGGGGCAGACGTGCTGAATCGGGTTGAGTACATCAATGCCGGCTTCGATCAGGCGCGGGATGAGCGGTTCCGCCGCGCCGTCGGTATGAAAGAAAACTTTTACACCGAATGAATGAATCATTTCACACCACGCTTTGAGGCGCGGGAAAATAAATTCATCAAACGCCGGTGGTGACATCAGCAGACTTTGCTGCGTGCCCATATCATCGCTCACAAAAACCATATCCACTGCGCCATCCGCCGCCGTTAAAAACCGGCGCACCATTTCGCCTTGCGACCACATAATCCTATCCAGCGCCGCATGCAGAAATTCCGGCTCAGCCACGGTGTCCATCAGCGCTTCTTCCAGCGAACGCATCTGACAGTAAACTTCGAACAGCGAAATCCACGGGCCGAGCGTGACAAATTCCAGCGCCAGTTTTTTCGCTTCGGCAGCGGCGGCTTCATAATTGAAATCGTCCGGATGCGGCCACGGATACTCTTCAAGCTGTGCCGGATCATCCATGCCAAGCAGCGGGTTAAATGAAACTTCGCCATATTCTGTGTTTGCATTCGCCGCAATTTTTTCGCGTTTCACTCCCCAATGATTCACTTCAACCAGTTCATTCGGATCTTTCAGAATCATTCCTCTATACGGAATGCCAAGCCACGCAATTTTATCAATATCCAGCCCACGATAAATATCCAGCTCGTCATCAACACCGAGTCGCGCCTTAAATTTTTTCACTAATTCCGGCACCAGCCAGATGTCCACCGGAACGCGGTCCGGCGTTTGACGGTGCAACACAGCCAGAACTCTTTCGCGTGCATTCATGATCAGTCTCCTTGTTTTGCAAAAATATACATGTTAAATCGCAATGTCTTTGTATATTTTTACAAAATGACTCGTAAAAATTTACAGTTCACCAAAGCTCCTCTGCACAATTCATCCGCTGCACAGCAGTTAAAACACACCGGACTCGCTTTTGATTATTTTCCGGCGTTTAAACAGAATCATCACGAATTCCATACACACGAATATATTGAGATGCTGTTTGTCATCAGCGGAACGTTCCGGCATATCGCCGGTGAGCGAACGTATGACGAAACCGCCGGCGGCCTGACCATTCTCAACTTCAATCAGTTTCACACACTAAACGCTGCTGCACCGGTCGAACTCGTTAATGTTTACTGGAATCCAGCCCGTTACATCCCGCCGGAACTTCCGCAGCCGCTGAACGATCAAATACAAAAACTCATTCCGCTTCATCCGCAATTCAGTCACCGCCTCAATCGCATTATCCATTTACAAATGACTGATCCTGAAAAAACAAAAAACCTGCTGCTGATGCTTTGCGCCGAACAGAAACATAAAACTGCCGGAACCGGCGCCGCCATCGACGCCCTCTTCCGCCTTTTTCTAATCGAACTCTGCCGCGCCGCGCCGGCACTAAAAAATCCGCCGGAACAAGTTAACCGCCGTATGGAAAAAATCCGGCAGCACCTTGATGCAAACTACACCGCGCCAATCCGGCTTGAACGGCTTTGTACACTCGCCAGACTTCAACCGGCGAATCTCTGCCGGCAGTTTAAAAAATATACCGGCGTCAGTATCGGTGACTATTTAAAACAGTACCGTCTCGCTGCCGCCATGCATCAGTTGCGGAATTCCGGCGATAAAATTCTTACTGTCTGCAGCGACTGCGGATTTTCTGACATCGCCAACTTCAACCGGACATTCCGGCGCGCAATCGGCAAAACACCAACCGAATATCGATCCAGTTGCTTGTAGACGCGACGTCCTCGTCGCGTCTTGTAGGCGAGCAGTGGTCTGGCAAAAAAACGCGCCCGCCGGACGCATCTACATTTTCAATCATCTTCCATCAGTTCATAAACTTCATCCCACGCTTCCGGTTCATCACGCCGGAGCGCCTGCAGTGTGCGGAACTGATAGATCAGCAGACTTAATTCCGGTTCGGTGAGATTATCTCTTGCCCTGGCGATGTCGTGGACGAATTTTAACAGCACCGGTTTTGTAATATTCAAAAAGTCCGGAACGTCGAGCAGCAGAATCGGCTGATAATGCATGCCGGTGAGCCGGCGGGCGGTTTCGGCAATCTTTTCCGGCAGGGCATCGGCAGGCAGGGATTCAATCTCGGAACAGATTTTTTCAATATATTTTTTACTGGCAGATTTCATGCACTCCACCTTTCGTTTCCGGTGCTGAGTATAATCGTTAAAATAAAAAAAGCGGCAGAAATCTGCCGCTTTTTGTGATCTGCTTTAACCGTCTTATTCTTCGACTTCAAACAGATCCTGGGTTGCGCCGCATTCGGGGCAGACCCAGTCTGCCGGTAAATCTTCGAATGCAGTACCGGGCGCGACGCTGTTATCCGGATCGCCGGCGGCCGGGTCGTAGATGTAACCACAAGGAACGCATCTGTATTTTTTCATCGTTCTCTCCTTTCAAAACCAGAGACGGCGATCCTCCGCCATCCGTTATTTTTTAGGCGCTCAGTTCCTGAACGCCAGCCCATTACATAATTTTGCCAAGATTTTCCATAAAGATCATCCGGCGCTGCGCGTCTTCTTCCGCCGCAGCGAAGAGTTTTTCCGCTTCCTGCGGCGCGCTCTTGAGGAGCGTTGCATAACGGCGTTCGCTGCGGATGAAATCCTGGAAACTGTCTGTCGGCGGTTTGCTTTCCCAGATGAAGCGCTTGCCTTCTTCGCCCGCCGGATTGTAGCGGTAGAGCGGCCAGTAGCCGCTTTCAACGGCGCGCTTCTGCTCGGTCTGCGTTTTCATCATGTTAATTCCGTGCGCGATACAAGGCGCATAAGCGATGATGATCGACGGTCCGTCGTACGCCGCGGCTTCCATGAATGCTCTCTGCGTCTGTATACGATTGGCGCCCATCGCAATGGACGCAACGTAAACATAACCGTAGCTCATGCACATGAAGCCGAGGTTTTTCTTGCCGACGCGTTTTCCGGCGGCCGCAAACTGGGCAACCGCTCCCAGCGGCGTGGCTTTGGACATCTGTCCGCCGGTGTTGGAATAGACTTCGGTATCCAGCACAAGAATGTTGACGTTTTTACCGGAAGCGACCACATGATCGAGTCCGCCGTAACCGATGTCATACGCCCAGCCATCGCCGCCGAAAATCCAGACGCTCTTATCGACGAAGTAGTCGGAGAGCTCGTTGATTTTCACAAGAACGTCTTTAAGTTCACCGGAGGCGGCGTTAAGTGCATTCGGCAGCAGCAGCTTGACTGCATTCTGTGCTGCAACCGCCTGGTCGCCGATATTCTTACCGGTTTCAAGCGCACGCTCCATGGCCGCCGTCAGATCGTTATCAGCGCCGAGCTCCGCCGCTTTCGCGGCAAGTTCGGTGAGCGTCTTGCGGTTCTGGTCGATCGCCAAACGCATCCCAAGGCCATATTCGGCGTTGTCTTCAAAGAGCGAGTTCGCCCATGCCGGACCGCGGCCCTCTTTGCTTGTGCAATATGGAATCGCCGGGAATGTTCCGCCGTAAATCGAGGAGCATCCGGTGGCGTTCGCAACAACCATATGCTCGCCGTACAGCTGCGTAACGAGTTTCACATACGGTGTTTCACCGCAACCGGCGCAGGCGCCGGAAAACTCAAACAGCGGCTTCTTGAACTGCAGACCTTTCAGTGTGTTTTCCGGTGCCCCGTCCAGTACATTGTCGGGCAGAGCGTCGAAGAATTCAGCATTCCGGCGCTCGCCGGCGTTACGTTCTTCTTCCAGTAATTTGAATTCGAGCGCTTTGGTTTTTGCCGGACAGGTTTCTACGCAAACGCCGCACCCGGTACAGTCTTCGATATAGACCTGGATGCGGTACTGCAGATCGCGCTCGTTCTTTGTCGTTGATTTCAGCGTATCAAAACCAGCGGGCGCATCTTTCAGGTCTTCCGGATCAATCTGTTTCGCGCGGATAACAGCGTGCGGACAGGACATTACGCACTGGTTGCACTGAATACAGTTTTCTTTCACCCAGCCCGGAACACGCGGTGCGATACCGCGCTTTTCGAGTGCGCTGGTGCCGGTCGGCAGCGTACCGTCGAACGACATTTTGGAAACCGGCACATCATCGCCTTTCAGCAGAATGACCGGCTCCATCACCTCTTTCGCGAAACAGCCGGCACTTTCCGGAATCAGTTCAACCGGAACAAACGATTTGGTAATCGTCGCCGGAATTTTAACCTCTTCTACTGCGGCCAGTGCTTTGTCCACCGCGGTGCAGTTCATTGTAATGATGTCCTCGCCCTTGTTCGCATAGGTTTTTTTAATCGCGGCTTTGATCAGCTCAACCGCTTGATCCACCTCCAGCACACCGGACAGTTTAAAAAATGCGGTCTGCATGACTGTGTTAATACGGTTGCCGAGTCCGGCTTCCGTCGCGAGTTTCAGTGCGTCGATATTGTAGAATTTAATCTTTTTCTGAATGATTGCTTCCTGCATGTCGCGCGTGAGGTGATCAAACACTTCATCGGTCGGAATTTCGGAGTTCAGCAGGAATGTACCGCCGGCTTTGATACAGCCGAGCATGTCGTAACGGCCGATGTAGGCCGGATTATGACACGCCACAAAATCGGCATTTTGAATCAGATAGGGATAGTTTACCGAACTCCTGCCGAAACGCAGATGTGAAACAGTAATGCCGTATGATTTCTTTGAGTCATAAACAAAATAGCCCTGCGCGTTCAGATCGGTGTTGTCGCCGATAATTTTAATGGAATTTTTGTTCGCACCCACCGTTCCATCGGAACCCAAACCCCAGAACATGCAGTTCACCACGTCGTCTGCTTCAATATCAAACCCTTTGCCGACGGTCAGCGATTTATGCGTCACGTCGTCGGTAATACCCACCGTAAAGTCGTGAAACGCCTCGCCGTCCAGGTGGTCATACACCGCTTTTACCATCGCCGGCGTGAACTCTTTGGAGGAGAGACCGTAGCGGCCGCCGATCACCTGAACGCCCTGATTGTCGAGCGCCGCCATCACGTCGAGGAACAGCGGCTCACCCGGCGCGCCCGGTTCTTTCGTGCGGTCGAGCACCGCAATTTTCTTCACCGTCTTCGGCAGACAGCCCACAAATGCTTTTGCTGAAAACGGACGATAGAGACGAACTTTTACCAGACCGAGTTTTTCACCGGCAGCATTCAGTTTATTTACCGTTGCTTCAATCGTATCACAGGCCGAACCCATCGCGATGATCACTTTTGTCGCATCCTTCGCGCCGGCATAATCGAAGAGGTGATACTGCCGGCCGATTTTCGCCGCGAGCTTATCCATATAATCCTGAACTATTTCCGGCAGGGCGTCGTAATATTTATTCACCGTTTCACGGCCCTGGAAATAGACGTCGCCGTTCTGCGCCGCAACTTTCAGCACCGGCGCTTCCGGGCGCAAGCCGCGTTTGCGGAAACGCTCAACATATTCCGGCTCCAGCAGCTCCTTCATGACCTCATACGCAACTTCTTCAACCTTCTGAATTTCGTGCGATGTACGGAACCCGTCAAAAAAGTTAAGGAACGGAACCTGACCTTTCAGCGTTGCCAGATGACTCACGATCGCGAGATCCATTGTTTCCTGAATTCCGGCGGCCGACATCAGTGCAAAGCCGGTATTGCGCACACTCATCACGTCCGAGTGATCGCCGAAAATTGAGAGCGACTGCGCAGCAAGCGAACGCGCTGAAACGTGGAAAACTGTCGGCAGCATCTCGCCGGCGATCTTATACATATTCGGAATCATCAGCAGAAGGCCCTGCGATGCCGTAAAGGTGGTCGTCAGCGAACCCGCGCTCAGCGCACCATGCACTGCACCGGCGGCACCGGCTTCAGACTGCATCTCCGTCACGCTCACTGCGGAACCGAACATATTTTTGCGGCCTTGTGCCGCCCAGATATCAGTGTATTCACCCATATTGGATGAAGGGGTAATCGGATAAATTGCCGCGATTTCGCTGAACGCATACGCTACGTGAGCTGCCGCGGTATTTCCGTCAATCGTCACCATTTTCTTACTCATCTCTGCGATTTCCTCCTCAAGGATTAGCATTTCCAGTTAAAATTCGTAAAAACTGCCGGTGCCGGCAGGCTTAGAATTGCGTTTTTACCTCAATTTTAGCAAAACCACTCATCCAAAAATGATCTGAATTTACATTTCAGGGCGCAAAACACAAAGAATTCCAAAAAATCCGCAAAAAATGAAGCAGATTAGCCCCCAAAACCGCTATTAATACGTAGTCTATTTAAGGAAGGGTTTCGAATAGTGAATGTCGAAATAAAAATTGTTCCCAAATTCGAGATTCTCCGTCTCTTTTTGTACAGTCTCTCTTATTTCCTGCTAGGCAGGTGATCCGTTTTTTCTGTGTCATTTACAGTCAATTTTTTCTTCAGCCTCCAAACCATCATCATATCCAGCAGCGCCGCCGGAAAAAACCGGCGCGCCGCCGCGCCGAAACAGGCCACCGCTGTAATGCGCACGCGGCGCGGCGGATTCCGGCGTTCAAGACAGCGCCGGATTTCTCTTGCCACCGCCTCCGGCGGTTTCATAAACGTGCCGGCGGTGCGATGTGCCTTGCCGGCTTTACGCGTCTCAAGCGCCTCCTTATAAAAAGAAGCAAACACCGAATTTTCATTGCGCGTGTACCGGTCCATCCGGTGCGCCAGATTCACTGAAAACTGCGAATCAATCGGGCCCGGCTGAATAATTGAAACGCCGATGCCGCTGCCGGCCAGTTCGCGCCGCAGTGCGTCCGACAGCGCTTCCACTGCAAACTTCGCTGCTGAATATCCGCCGGCAAACGGCAGAGAAATTTCTCCCAGCACCGAACTTAAATTCACAATCCGGCCGTAACCCTGCCGCCGGAACACCGGGATAAACCGGTTGGTTAACTCCTGCATTCCGCAGACATGCACTTCAAATAAATCACGCAGCATGTCGCGCGACATATCTTCCACGGCTGACGCCAAACCAAATCCGGCGTTATTCACAATTGCGCCCAGCTGACCGTTAAACCGGCGCAGCACCTCATCCGCCGCCGCATTCACCGACTCACTGCTCGCCACATCCAGTTGCACCGGCTCAAAACCCTTTGCGCGCAGCATTGCCAGATCCGTCTCACTCCGCACCGTTGGAATCACATTCCAGCCGCTCTTTTTTAATAATCGCGCCGCCGCCAGACCGATACCCGACGAACAGCCCGTCACCAAAACCGTTTTTTCTTTTACCTGCGCCGCGTTCATAATGCCGGGGAATCTACCGCGGATTACACCGATATAAACGGATAAAACAAAAATTTATCATCCGTATAACTTCGCATAATCTGCGGATTCATTTTTTTGTGCCTTTTTATAATCTTTGCGGCTAACCTCTTCGTGTGAAACTTTTCGATGCCCATTGCCATTTGCAGGACGACCGGCTTTTTGCGGACTTAGAAAACATCGTTGCCCGCGCCGGAAAATCCGGTGTCGAGAAAATGATCTGCGCCGGAACATCGCCGGCCGACTGGAACCGCGTGCTCGAATGCGCTCAGCGCTTCCCGCATAACATCATTCCGGCGCTCGGGATACACCCGTGGTTCGTTGAAGGTGGAACGCGACCTCCGGGCGCGTTGCAAACATTAGAAAATTTGTTAATTCAGAATCCCGCCGCTGCAATCGGCGAAACCGGACTCGACTTTCAAAAACGCTTCACCAATCGTGAAGCGCAGGAAAAATCATTCATCGCACATCTTCAACTTGCCGGGAAATTAAACCGGCCGGTGGTGGTCCATTGCGTTCATGCCTGGGGCAGGCTGTTTGAGATCATAAAAGAAAATCCGGCGCCGAACATTTTACTGCATGCCTATTCCGGCGCGACGGAACTCATCCCTGAACTCGCTGCTTTAAATTGCTGTTTTTCATTTAACGCCGGAATTATAAATCTGCACGCCAAACGTGTGCGCGCCGCCATTGCTGCTGTACCGGAACACCGACTGCTGCTTGAAACCGATGCACCGGATTTTACCCCTCCGGGGAAAACACCGCCCAACGAACCGGCGAATCTGAACTTAATTCTGCGCGTTGCCGCCGAACTCAGAAATCAATCCGAATCATCTCTCGCTGAAATCACATTCCGTAATACTGCAGAGTTTTTTAAATTTTAATCCCGGTAAAATCTTATTGATTTGTATATGTCAAAAATATACGTTTTATTGATATGAGAGATCTGCTTGGTCAGATAGAGGGTTTTGATTGGGACGCCGGTAATAGCGACAAAAACTGGTTGAAGCACAGCGTTTCAATTAAAGAGTGCGAGGAAATATTTTTTAATGAGCCGTTGATTGTTTTGGAAGATTTAAAACATTCAATGCTTGAGCAGCGTTTTGCAGCGTACGGTATTACAAAGGATGGTCGAACATTGCATGTGATTTTTACATCGCGTAATAAAAAAATCCGTGTGATTTCAGCACGTGATATGCATCGAAAAGAGAGAATATTTTATGAAAACAAAAACTAAAAACATTCCGGCGTTTAAAAATGAAGATGAAGAGCGTGATTTCTGGGCAACACATTCATCACTGGATTATTTTGATCTTTCAACGGCGCGGCGCGTTGTTTTCCCGAATCTTAAACCGTCGACCAAAACTATTTCTATCCGTTTGCCTGAATCGTTAATTGATGCGCTGAAAGCGCAGGCTAATCGCCTGGATGTGCCATATCAGAGTCTCGCGAAAATTTATCTTGCGCGTGAAGTGGAACGGGAACGCCGGATTTTTTCAGATGAAACGGTTCTTGCCGAACAACCGGCAGGATATAACGCCCGACCAAAGAAAAACAAAAAATCCGGGTATATACGTTAATTTTTCGACGAGGTGAACAGGAACGACAGAGTTAGTGATATTACCGGTTTTTGATTATCGCGCGCAAATTTTTAAAATCGGCGGGACGCCGGAAACGTAAGTTTTTTGACTCTTATTGTACAATAAAAAATCTGTGCAAATCCTGTTCATCCCGTCAAAAAATTTCCACGATCAGTTTTTCTTCAACTTCGGGCCGGCGGGGGTATCCTGAACAATCCAGCCCGCGGCGGCGATAGCGTTGCGCAGGCGGTCGGCTTCGACAAAGTTTTTTTCCTGTTTGGCGGCGGCGCGCGCTTCGGCCAATGCCACAATGTCCGGCGGCGCTACAATGTCCGGCGGCTCGAGAAATCCGAGCACGGTATCGAGCTTTTTCCACAGCGATAAAACCGCGCCGGCGGTTTTTGCATCCATTGACCCAATATGTTTATTGCCTTCGTGTACGCCGTCGAACAGCGCGCCAAGGGCGCCGGCAATATTGAGATCGCTGTCGAGTGCGGCTTCGAATTTCGTTTGCATTTCAACCGCCCACGCCGGAAGTTCTGCGGTGGATGCGGCATCCCCGCCGCGCCCGCGTTCTTTCAGTTTTGCATAAAATTCGTCGAGACGGGCGAGGGCGGCGCGATTGGCGTGCAACGAATCAAAGGTAAAGTTCAGCGACTGCCGGTAGTGCGTGGCGATAAGTTCATAACGGATTTCCCGGCCGGTGTATCCTTTGTCGAGAATTTCGCGCAACGTATAAAAGTTGCCGAGCGACTTCGACATTTTTTTGCCCTCCACCTGCAGGTGCGCGCAGTGCATCCAGTATTTGGAATAGAGTTTTCCGCTTGCGCCTTCGCTCTGCGCGATTTCGTCTTCGTGGTGCGGAAAAATATTATCGATGCCGCCGGTATGCAGATCGAATGTCTCGCCGAGATATTTCATGCTCATCGCAGAGCATTCGATATGCCAGCCCGGGCGACCCCTGCCCCACGGCGAATCCCAGAACACGTCGCCGTCTTTTTCATCGTAGGCTTTCCAGAGCGCAAAGTCCGCAGCGTTTTCTTTATCGTACTCATCCTGCGCCACACGCGCACCGGCGCGCATACCTTCACGGTCGAGGCGCGCGAGCTTCCCGTACGCCGGAAATTTATCAATCGGAAAATAGACCGAGCCGTCATCCGACTTGTACGCCAGACCTTTTTCAAACAGCGTTTTGATCAATGCAATCATTTCCGGAATGCAGTCTGTCGCCGCCGGATAAAACTCCGCCGGTTCAATATTCAGCGTTTTAAGATCGTCAAAAAATGCATCTTTATATTTCTGCGTAAATTCACTCAGCGGCAGATTGTTTTCAATCGCCCCGCGAATCGTTTTGTCATCAACGTCCGTCAGATTCTGTACCTGCGTCACCTTGAACCCTTTATATTTCAGCCACCGGCGCAGCAGATCTTCAAACATGTATGCGCGGTAATTTCCGATATGAGCATAGTGGTAAACCGTCGGACCGCAGGTGTATATGCGTACGTGATCCGGCTCCAGCGGAACCAGCTCCTCTTCCGTGCGTGACATCGTATTGTAAATTTTGAAACTCATAATAAATTTTCTGTTGAGACAGGATGAACCGGCTGAGCGGAATAAATCCTGTCAATCCTGTTTATCCCGTCAAAAATCGATTCTCAATTTACTTTATTTTAACAATGAGGCAAGTCTGCGCGCGAACTTCGGTAATTCCGGATCGCGCGCGCCCATGGAGAGCACCGGCAGATTCATTGCACGTAACCGGTGTTCAAGCGCCGGGAAATCCGGTGCATATTCTGCCGGAATTCCGGCAGCGTTTAGCTGTTCGACAAAACCTTCTGAATCAATTTTCCGGCTCGCCGTTCCGCCGGCATAAAAGACGGGCATAATAAAGAGATGGCTCATTGCGCCGGCACGCCACGCATTGTGGAATGTTTCAATAAATCCGGCCAGTCCGTTGAACAGCGGTGCAAAGCCGTGCGGGCGCCAGCACACAGAAAACTCCGGCCAGATTTCTGATACCGCTTCAATCGCCGCTTCAATCTTAATTGGACTGTGTGCAAAATCGTCGATCACTTTATCACTCACGCGCTCCAGCCGCCGTTCAATACCTTGAAACGACCGCACGGCGGCCATACATTTCTGCAGATCGAACCCGAGCGCTTTGCACAGCGTCAGCGCATTGTTCACGTTTTCGATATTGTGCCGGCCGGGCATCGGCGAGGAGACAGCAAAGTGTTCCGGTGTTTTAATTACGACACCGGAAACCTGCGCTTCAAATTCAGCAAACAGCTTTTCCAGTTCCGGCAGCGGAAAATGATCCGGCGCGATATTGGTAATAATGGCATGGTGCGGATAAAATTTTAAAAACGATTTATCGCTCTCATCCGCTTCAATAATCCACGGTCCGTTTCCAAAGCGCACGTTGCCTAAAGTAGATGCGGCGCCCCCGCCGCATTTCTTTTTTTTATTACGCGGCGGGGGCGCCGCGTCTACTTTCCAGTTCAGTACCGGCGCGCCGCAATATACCGCCGGATCTTTCCCCAGACATTCAAAAATCCAGCCGAGCAGTCCGGTAACGGTTGATTTTCCGGCGGTGCCGGCCACCGCGATCAGTTCTTTGCCGCCGCACAGCTGCGCGAGCATGTCCGCGCGATGGTACACCGGCACACCTAGTGTGTGCGCGCGAATCAGATCAGGATTGTCCGCTTCAATCGCGGTGCTGTAAATGACGGCGGCGGTTTCCGGCGTGATACCGGAGCCGTCCTGCGGCACAATGCGAATGCCGGCGGCCTCCAGCACCGGGAATATTTCCGGATTTGCGGTGCGGTCGGAGCCTGAAACGGAATAACCGGCGCACGCCGCCAGTTGCGCTACGCCGTTCATGCCTGTTCCGCCGATGCCTGTAAAATGAAAATTCATGTGAACGTAAAAACTCAGCCGCTGAGGGACCGCACAGCGGTTGAACAGTCGGCTGGAGTGCTTTGTTCGACGAATCTTTCCATGAGTTCGAATGTAATACCATGTTCGAGAAAAACGGGGTGTTCTGGTGCCTGACCCGGAGCGGTTTGAAACCCAAGCGTTCTGAAGAACTCACCAGACGTATTGCGAGCGATGGTATGAATACGCCGGCAGTTCTTGATTTTAGCGATACGGTAAAGTTCCATGACAAGACTGCGACCGATGCCGTGCCCTTGGGCATGAGGAGCGACGGCCAGATGCCGAAGCTCAATTCCGCTACCGCCGGTCCATACAGCAACCAATCCTCCGACCCCTTGCCCATTTTCTTGAGCAAGTAGCTCAAATTCCTCACCCTCCAAGCTGAATGTGCGGCGTATATCGCGCGGCAGACTCAATGGCCGCCACAGAACTACCCAAAGAAGTTCATCCAGCCTTGCAGCAGCATCGGCTGTCGTCACGATCTCTACTGTCACCATGCTTTCCTCGTCAAACAATATTTATATCAAATTGAATCCAGGCTCAAATCGCCGTGGATACGGATCGTGCCGTTAGGTTCTTCGGCAACATGCAGTATTTTCCCGGGAAATGCGTCCGGCAGGCGCCGTTTCAGTTTTTTGACCACTTTATGCTTAATTTTTTCACGGACCTTTGCCGGCACTTTTTCGAGCGTTGCAATACGAATATCCACCACATAGCCGGGACCGTATTTTGAACCGAATCCGGCGGAAAATGCCGCGCCGACGTTAAACAGTCCATCGTCTTCCGGATTCGCTGTTTTGCCGCGCGGCGGCCGGGCCGGATGCAGTTCATACCGGCCGCCATACTCGTTTTCGAGTTCGGCATCGATCTGATCAAAAACCGTTTTCAGCCGCCGCTCCCAGGCGGAAACTTTCAGCCCGCGCATTATTTCGTTTTTACAGTAACGGCGGCGTACCAGGTGGTGTCGAGATGATCGCGCCCCGGCGACACGGCGTTGTTGTACTCGTTCCGCAGTCCGACGCGGAAGTTCCACTGCTCTGTGCCGGCCAACGGCATCGTGAGGGTGGAGTCCTGCGTCATCAAATAATCCTTCGCGTCTTCGACCGACGGCGTATAAGTCAGCTCGTTCTTAATTTCCCAGTGATTTTTGAAGCGGTAATAATGCGACACTCCGAAGTCGAGACCGACGCGGCCCTCATCATCCTGACCGCTTGTATAATAGCTTTCGTGGCGGTACGACAAACCGGTGCGTCCGGAGAGTTTATAATGATCTTCGTTCGCCCAGCGATATGCCAGACCGCCGGCGACGGTGACGCGCAGGCGGATATCTTCAAATTCATCGTTCTCGACTTCGGTACGCGCATACCAGCCGAGCGGATCAAAAAGATAAGAGGTGTATTGTGCGCCGCCGAGACGTTCGTCAGTATTTTTTCGGCGGTCGGTTTCTTTGCGGGAATACCGGCCGTAAAATTTCAATTCATCCTGCAGACCTTCCAGTACTGCTTCGCCGGACACCGAAAGGTTTTTCTCTTTCGTATTGCCTTCTTTACCGCCGGCGGATGCGGTTGCTTCGGCTTTCCATTTGCGCTGCAATGCATCAATCTCTTTCTGTTTCGCAACAATGCGCGGATCCTGGCCGCTCTGCGGCCAGAGTTCCTGCACCTGTTTCAGCTCCACCGTTGTATTCACATGTTCGCCGCTGATGCTGACCGCATCCGGCGCCGGCGCATCCACACCGCCGACAATCACCGAATCGTCCGTCAGCCGCACCGACGCCAGTTCATCCGTTTTAATTTTTTCAATCGTAGCGCGCGGCACCTTCAGCTCGCCAAACTGTTCGGTTTGGATAACGAGCTCATCGCTGTTAATCGCCGAAATTTTTCCCTGCAGCACAAAGCCGTCTGTCGTACGGACTTCATCAGCGATTCCGGCGGATAGAACCGCCGTACAGGCAACAAAAACAAACATATTTCTCATTCTGCTTCCCGTCCTTTCATCAAGCTTGTTTAACCAATATCGGAAATGCGCGAAAAAGAAACCCTAAAAATTACGGTAGAGTGTAAAAAGACCTCACAACCGGCTCACTGATGAACAGAATTTACACAGAACAGGGCAGGGCGCCGTGAATAAAAATTCTGCCGGTCCCGTTAATCCTGTTTAAAAAAGAACAAAATAAAAATGAGGCCGGATGCCTTGGTATTAATGCGGCGCTTACCGGGCGGAAGGAATTTTGTAAATGATAAAGTCAGCGGGATCGACGAGCGCACAACCTTTGCAGCCGGCACATTTTCCGGCGGCAATGCGTTCGACACGGCCTTTCCGCTCAAGCGTCTGCAGCATACCTTCGGCGGCAGAGATATCGATTTGAAAATGGAGTGCGATATCTTTGACGGTGGCAGAACCGCGCTCAGTAATAAACTGTAAAATTTTTGTTAACATGAGACAGACCGGAATCTATGCGATTTATTTTCTATTGCCTGATGCCTCGTGCCTTTTTCATCTCACTTTAATGCAGCGTGCGATGTCTTTGTCGATGATGTAACGCCCCTCACCGGCGTCGACGATCATGCTGGAGTCGGTTGCGCGGTTTTCAACAATGCGAACGCCGGCGCCGTTGCAGATCCCCATTTCAAACGTCTTTTTATCTTTGTTGGATATAACGGTGACAGCAGTGCCGGCAATGCAGCTGCACAACGGACGAAGTCCGCACTGTTCGCAGTGTTTCGGTTTGCATTTACGAAATCTAAATCTAAAACGACGATGCCGCATGGTTTCCTTTTAAAGTCGAGAGTCTTCAGGTCCGAATGTCAAAAGAAAGATAATTTCATTGTCCCGGCCTTTAAATTTTTAATTCTTTCTTTTTGCTTTTTTTCCATCCCGCCAGTTTCAGTACAGCGTAAAACAGTCCGGTGAAAACAGCAAGTCCGGCAATCCACATTGCAGAGGATGAAGGATGCTGTGCAAAGGTGGCGAACTGATAATAAAGCGTTGCAACGATCCATGCGAGGCCGGTGAGATAACCAAACGCAAAGAGCATCCACCGGAAACTTGTTTCGCGGTAGATGGCGGCGATGGCGGCGACACACGGCGCATAGATGAGAATGAAGAGCAGATATGCCACAGCTGCGGCTTTGCTGCCGAAGTAGCGCTGCAGCGCCGTCATCGTTTGTACGGATGTTGCAAGCTCTTCGGCGGCGGCTTCCGTATCTTCAAGATCAACGGCGGCAGAAATACCGAGCGGATCAGCAAAGACACCGGAAAAGTCTTGAAAGGCCGCCGGAACTGAGGCAAACGCTTCAACCAGTCCGCCCCAGAAATCGAACCGCTCTTCTTCTCCGCTCTTTTCTCCGGCATCTTCCGCCGCTTCAAGCTGTGAATAGAGTGCGTCGAGTGTTCCGACAACGGCTTCTTTGGCAAAAATTCCGGTGAAGAGCCCGACGGTGGCCGGCCAGTTATCGTCAGTGATTCCCATGGGATGAAATACCGGCGTGATGGTTTTGCCGATAGCACTGAGAATGGAATCTTCACTGTCATCGTTACCGAACGAGCCGTCAGTCCCCATGGTATTGAGAAAACTGAGGACGACAACCAACGGCAGAATAACTTTCCCGGCGCGGAAAATAAAACCCTTCAAGCGGTTCCAGGTGTGCAGTATGATGCCATTAAATGTCGGCAGATGATATGGCGGCAGCTCCATCACAAAGGTTGAAACCTCGCCTTTGAGAATCGTGGTGCGCAGCATCAGTCCGGTGAGTACGCTGAGCAGAATGCCGGTGAGATAGATGCTGAAGATTACGGTGCCGCCGGAATGCGGAAAGAACGCAGCGGCGAACAGAATGTACACCGGCAGCCGCGCACCGCAGGACATGAACGGATTCATAAGCACGGTCATGGTGCGGTCGCGTTCGTTTTCAAGTGTGCGCGCCGCCATAATTCCGGGTACGTTACAGCCAAAGCCGACAAGCATCGGCAGGAACGCCTTGCCCGGCAGCCCGATGGCGCGCAGCATGCGGTCCATCACAAATGCCGCACGCGCCATATAGCCGGAATCCTCCAGCACGGACAGGCAAAGAAAGATGAAAAAAATCGGCGGGACAAAGGTTGAAATCGTTTGAATTCCGCCGCCGATTCCTCCGGCAAGCAGCGTAATCAGCCAGTCCGGCGCATTCACTGCGCCGAGCAGCGTACCGAACCCTTCAACAAATACGGTTCCAAACAGGATGTCGAAAAAATCGATGAATGCACCGCCGACATTGGTGGTGATGATAAATACAAGATACATCACCGCCAGAAACAGCGGAATGCCGAGCACACGGTTCAGTACAATTTTATCAATTGCGTCGGACACGGTGCGGCGCAGCTGTAAAGTGCGCTTGACGACATCTTTGGCGAGACCGTTGATAAAGCCGTAACGGCCGTCGGCAATTGCCACGTCGACATCGTCACCCATGTGCACATTGATTTTTCCGGATGCGGTTTTTACATCGTGGGCAAATTTGCCGGCCGTAATCTCTTCAGCGAGCACATCACCTTCAAGCAGCTTGATGGCGAGCCAGCGCGAATCGACTTTCGCAGCGGCAGCATCGCCGGCGGCCTTCTTTTCGAGTTCGTCAATGAGCAGTTCCACCTGTTCGTCATAGTTGACTTTAGTCGGAGAAACGGCGTGGCTCTCTGCAATGTCCCGGATGGCGGCTTTCAGCTCATTCAGTCCGTTTTTGCGCGCCGCCACGGTGGGAATGACCGGACAGCCGAGGTGCTCTGCAAGGTGATCGACTTCGATGCCGATTTTCCGCTGTTTCGCAATATCCATCATATTGAGCGCAACGACGACCGGCACGCGCATTTCGAGAAGCTGCGTGGTGAGGTAGAGGTTGCGCTCAAGATTGGTGGCATCAAGAATGTTAACAACGACATCGGGCTTTTCTTTGAGAATGTATTCGCGCGACACTTTTTCGTCGGTCGAATAGGCGGAGAACGAATAAATTCCCGGCAGGTCAACGACGTTGATTTTTGTCTCGCCGTCTTTATAGCTTCCCTCGAGCCGCTCGACTGTAACACCCGGCCAGTTGCCGACGCGCTGATGCGAACCGGTCAGCGCATTAAACAGCGTTGTTTTGCCGCAGTTCGGGTTTCCAGCCAGAGCAATCGTGATTTCACTCATCATAACGCTTTCGTTTTAAATTTTTTCCACTTCCAGCGCATCGGCTTCTGCTTTACGCAGTGTAACACTGCAGCCGTGAATTGAGATCTCTGCCGGATCACCGAGCGGTGCGATGCGAATCAGCTTAAATTCGACGCCTTTCACAAGACCCATCTGGATGAGTTTCTGCCGGTAGAGTTTATCGGATGTGCTGTAGCCGGAAATTTTTCCGGTTTCGCCGGCTTTCATCTCTTTCAGTTTCATGAAACTCCTTTTTTACCTGAGAAAAAATTTTTATACCGCTACCGGAATAAAGATCCGGTTTCAATCAAATTGCTTAAAACTCGAGGGCGAGCTGACCGGTCACCACGTCTGCATCGCGTTCGCCGGCACCGAAATCTTCGCGCATGTATTCCACCGATGCCGTCAGCGTACAAATGTCATTCTCCGCCAGAATATAACTGCCGACAAAGCCGCAGCGGTTTTTCGCAAAAATATCGGCGATCCGGCGGCTCCTTTCATATTTCACAGCCGCGCCGATTCTATCCGTCACTTCAAGGCCGAGCTCAAGATTGAATGATTCCGGTTTGATTTTAGCTGCATCTGCTCCATCGTCAAACATCACAGCGTCCAGCGCTTTTACATATTCCGCAATCAATGTTGCACGGCCGTACGTTAACGTTGCCCATGCATTAAACCCGCCGGTGTCGTCGTCAAGATACACATTACCGCCGGCAGCGCGAAAGTCATCCACTTCATCATTCAGCGTATCAGCAGTAAACATATTGCGAATCAGTGCACTGCCGACCGCAAAGGCAAAATTATCACTCTCCATTGAATACGATGCCGCCAGCACCGCGTTTTCAATGTGGTCGCCGCCGTCCTCTGTATCCACATCGCTGTTGAATACGCTCACGCTCGCCATAAATCCGCCCTTTTTAAATCCCAGCAGCGCCGCCGTTTCGCGCGACTCCGCGAGCTCGAGCACAACCGGATCGGTAATGAAAAAAGTGTCAAAATTTCCGAACGGGACGTACATTTTTCCGGCCTGGAAATAGAGCGGAAATTTATCAGTGCTGCCGATCGTGATCATCGCCTGATCGACCTCCATCGGTTCTGTATCGTCCTCTTCATAAAGAAAGCCCAGATCACCGCGCAGCCAGTCGAGCAGCTGCCAGCCGGCCGACAGTTCCACTGTCGCCATTGTAATATCACTCTCTTTGTCGCCGCCTTTGCGTTCACGGCGATAACTGCCTTCTACTTCAAACAGCGCGCCGAACTCGAAATTTTCCGGCAGCGCCTCCACCGCCAATGCCAGAGCGTCATGCATTGAAGAAGATTTTTCCGCCGCCGCTTCGTCCCGGTGCTTATTATGCAGCAATGCTTTCAGCTCCTGCACTTCCGCCTGAAGTTGATCAAATTCCGCCTTGTTCACCGGCACATCCTGTGCCGCCGCCCCAAGTGTTATTGCAACGCCGATTCCCGCAACAGCCAATTGCATTCTATTCATAATACTCCTGTTTACTGCGGCATCAGCCGCAAGATTATAAGCAAACGGCATCTTACCGTTTGTAAAATTCGCAAAATAATTCAGGAGCCGTTGATATTCGTCAAGCGATATTAATATAAAATCTTAATAGAGATATGGGGAGCATCAGATACCGGCACGAGGCATCAGGGATGCAAAAAACCGCGGATGACACGGATATTTCTAACAGGAGAAAACAAAAATCACAAAAAATTGACCATTGAGAGTTGAGAATTGAATATTGAACATTGTTTTTCTTCGCTTTCTCTGCGCTTTTGCGTGAATAAATCCGTTTATATCTGTGTCATCCGCGGTTTCTTTTTCTCGTGCTTTTGTGCCGCTTCGCTGCCCGGCATTCGCCGCACCCTGCTTCGAATGTGTTTTTTGGGGTCATTAAAAATTCATGCTGATCAGTGTAAAAATCGAAGGCGGGATTTAATTAGACGGAATTTCCATGTAAAATTTAATTTCCCGGCGGGCATAATCCGATATTCCTTGTTCAAAGGTCGAAATTCCGTACTCTTTTACGCTTTCGGAGAGTTGCTATGAACGAGAAATATCCTTTTGCTGAAATTGAGCCGAAATGGCGGATGTACTGGGACGATCACGGACTGTTTAAAACCGACCTGTCTGACACCGCGAACAAATACTACTGCCTGATGATGTTTCCCTATCCCTCCGGCAGACTGCACGTCGGCCACGGTCGCAATTACATCATCGGCGATGCGGTTGTCCGTTACAAAAAAATGCGCGGTTTCAATGTGCTTTCCCCGATGGGCTGGGACGCATTCGGCCTGCCCGCCGAAAACGCCGCCATTAAAACCGGCACGCCGCCACGCGAAAGCACGATGGCGAACATTGCCGTGATGAAAGAACAGCTTGCCGCGTGGGGCTGCTGCTACGACTGGGAAAAAGAGATCGCATCATGCGAACCGGAGTATTACAGATGGACGCAATGGCTTTTTATCCAGATGTTCAAGCGCGGGCTGGCGTATAAAAAGAAAAGCTGCGTCAACTGGTGTCCGGACTGCGCAACCGTGCTGGCAAACGAGCAGGTAGTGGACGGCACGTGTGAGCGCTGTGATTCTGCGGTTGAACAGAAAGCGCTCGAACAGTGGTTTTTCAAAATCACCAACTACGCCCAGCGCCTGCTCGACGATCTGGATAAACTCGACGGCTGGCCGGAGCGCGTAAAAACGATGCAGCGCAACTGGATCGGCCGCTCCGAAGGCGCCGAAATTCAATTTGCGCTCGTGCCGCGCGACGACGGAAAAACCGACAGCATTCAATCCGTCGACTGCTTTACCACGCGCGTTGACACGATTTACGGCTGCACCTATATGGTCGTCGCGCCGGAATATCCGGCGCTCAAAGAGCTCATCGCCGGCCTGCCGCAGGAACACGATGTGCTGCAATTCATTTCTGATGCCGCGAAGCTGACCAACCTCGACCGCGAATCCGATATCCTCGAAAAGAAAGGACTTTTCACCGGACGTTATGTGATCAATCCGTTCACCGGCGAAAAGGTTCCGCTGTGGGTCGGCGACTATGTGCTGATGTACGGCACCGGCGCGGTGATGGCGGTGCCGGCGCATGACACGCGCGACTGGGCGTTCGCAAAAAAATATAATCTGCCGGTTAAGCTTTCCATTCAGAATGCCGCCGGTTCACTGAAGCTCGCCGAAATGGAAACCGCCTTTACCGAGGACGGCATCTGCTGCGATTCCGATGAATTCACCGGCATGAAAAACCGCGATGCCATCGGCGCGATGATTCAATTTGCCGAGCAGAAAAAATTCGGTAAAGGCAGCATTAACTTCCGCCTGCGCGACTGGCTGATTTCGCGTCAGCGCTACTGGGGCGCACCGATTCCCATTATCTATTGCGACCAGTGCGGCATGGTACCGGTGAACGAAAACGATCTGCCGGTGCTGCTGCCGACCGATGTCGAATTTAAACCGGCCGGCGAATCGCCGCTCAAAAGTTCTGAAAGTTTTATAAACGTCGCGTGTCCGCAGTGCGGCGGCGCGGCGCGGCGCGAATCCGACACCATGGACACATTCGTCGATTCAAGCTGGTATTTCCTGCGCTATCTCAACGCACATGATAACACAAAAGCCATCGACACCGACGCCTGCAATAACTGGCTGCCGGTCGATCAATATATCGGCGGAATTGAGCACGCCATTCTGCATCTGCTCTACGCGCGCTTCTTCACCAAAGTGGTACACGATCTCGGCCTGATTAATTTCGACGAGCCGTTCGCCAAACTGTTTACACAAGGCATGATCTGCAAAAAAAGCTCCGTCGACGGCAAGCTCTATAAAATGAGCAAATCTAAAGGCAACGTTGTCAGCCCGAACGAGCTCATTGAAAATTACGGCGCCGACACCGTCCGTCTCTACACCCTCTTCATCGGCCCGCCGGAAAAAGAAGCCGAATGGAACGACAGCGCCGTGGAGGGCGCCTACCGTTTTCTCTGCCGCATCTGGCGCCGCGTCTGGCAGAATCATGATCTGCTAACCGCATCGAAAAATCTCACGCCGGATATGTCAAAAATGGACGCGCCGGAGCGCGGCCTGTTCCGCAAAGTTCACGAGTCCATCAAAAAAATCACCGGCGATCTCGACGGCGCATTCCACTTCCACACCGCCATTTCATCGATCATGGAACTCATGAACGCCATCGATGAGTTGAACATCGACGCCGGCAGCTCTGAACAGGCCAAAGCGGTGTTCCGTGATGCCATCGAAAAAGTGGTCATCCTCATTTCACCGTTTGCACCGCACATCGCCGAAGAGCTGTGGAAGGAACTCGGCTATACCGGCGGCGTACTCAGCGCTGAATGGCCGGAATTCATTGAAGCCGCGCTGCACCGCGACTCCATACAAATGGCGCTGCAGGTCAACGGCAAAGTCCGCGGACAGCTCACCGTCCCGTCCGCCGCCACCAAAGAAGAAATCGAACAGCTCGCTGTCACCGACCCCGCCGTCCTCAAATGGACCGAAGGCAAAACCATCCGCAAAGTCATCGTCGTCTTCGGTCGACTGGTGAATGTCGCAGCAAATTAATAAGAGTACGATATGAAATGGATCAACGCTTTTTTCTTTGTATGTCTAATAAGCATATCCTCTGCCTGTATGAATGTTCCCATTGAAGGCGATTGTCCAAAAACTCCCGATTCGAAATATGGTAAAGAAGTTATTCATGGGTCTTTTTATGGCTTTATTTGGAACGATAACAGTCGTCAGGTCTGTAAGGCTGAAAATAGACTCGGGTTGGCAAAAGTAGAATATCGTACAAATTTTTTCTACTCACTGCTTAGCGTTGCTAGTCTAGGGCTTTATGCCCCATTCAACATTGATTATTGGGTTGAAGCACCCGATATGACTGAATACTAGGGGCATCTAATATGGCAACGCGAAATCTTGTACTCCTTTTCGACGGCACATGGAATAAAGCAACAGAGAACGGAGATGACAATCAAACCAATGTAGAAAAATTATATCATTTTCTGCCAAAAAATTACAAATACAACGTTCATTATGAAGAAGGCGTTGGAACTAAAAGTAATGAAAAAATTTTAGGCGGAACATTTGGTGCCGGTATAGATGAGCGTATTTCAGGTGCATACCGGTTTCTTCAACGACGCTATGCTGAAGATACTGACAATAAACTGTTTATTTTCGGGTTCAGCCGCGGTGCTTACACTGCCCGCACATTTGCTCAATTGCTTTATTATTGCGGGATGCCCCGAAAAGAACAAAATATGAAAAATGCATGGAAAAGTTATTATAAACAAGACAGTGAAGCAGCAAATAAGCTTAAAAAATCCGATAACTTTTTTGATGTTGAAATCGAAATGCTTGGAGTCTGGGATACAGTAAAATCAACTAAAGACCCAGACAGAAAAGATACCGTCCTCTATCCAAATGTAAAAGCTGCTTATCATGCGATAGCAATTGATGAAAAGCGTAAAAACTTCCCTATATTGCATTTTGATACGGATTCACGTGTCACGCAAACTTGGTTTTCTGGTGTTCATTCAGATATCGGCGGAGGGTATCCAGATGAAGAATCTCAACTTTCTAATATTACATTGAGTTGGATGATTGATGCTGCAAAAAAACATGGGCTAGAATTTATTGAAAATATAAATGACCGGCTAGCCCTTGATACAGATGGAACCAGTAAAATGCATGATTCATACTGTGGAAATTGGAGAGTGTTGGGCAAACACATCCGACAAATTAATCCAAACGATCATGTCCATTCGTCAGTAAGAACTCGTATTTTGAATAATGCCAGTTATCGCCCGCTAAATTTACCAGACAATCCATTATACATATAAAGGGCTTTATATGGACGAAAACGAAACTATTGAAAAATTGTGTGATTTTTTAATCAAGCAAGGCTGGAAAATAAAAAGTAAAGTTCTTGCTGGTGAACGCGGCATCGATGTTGAAGCCATTGACCCAAACAATAAACTTTTTCTTATCGAAGCAAAAGGAAGCACATCTTCTAAAAAAGGAAGTTCTCGTTTCGGAAAACCTTATAAAAAAACACAAGTATTTGATGTTGCATCAAAAGGGCTAATGCTATGTTTTCATCACTTAATGAAAAAATCTAGTTGCGACATCGGTTTTGTCTATCCTGCAAATAAACATTTTAGCTTTTATATCGATCCTCTTGTTCCAATGTTAACATCAATAGGTTTAACTCTCTTCTGCGTACACGCAAATGGACATGTTGAAATTTATACAAAAAATTGTAACTAAAAATTTGTTCAATTTCGTTAATTTTTTATGGTTACAATGCTTATTGCTTGGGATACTGTTCCGGTAGTGAAAAATTCATCGTCCAGTTTAGCGCCATTTGAAAAGCAGATTTTAAATTTACGTAAAAAAGGAGTTTCGTTTCGTAAAATTGCGGAAATTTTAAATGAAAAACATGGTTTGAATATTACGCATAATGCTGTGGTGGTGTTTTTAAAATCGCGCGAAAAACAAAATCAGCAATCTGGTTTGTTTTTCAAAAATTTTCCGGCGGATATTCGCGAAGCCTTGTTAAAACAGTTTACGGCGCTGTGGACGTATGACTCCACTGCAATTGAGGGCAATACGCTGACGCTCGGCGAAACAATTAAAGTGCTGGAACTCGGACTGACAATCAGCGGCAAACCGCTCAAAGATCACGAAGAGGTTTACGGCCACGCCAAAGCGGTTGAACTGATTTATGACCTGATTCAAAAAGACAAAATCACCGCTGAGGATTTATTTAATTTGCACCGGTGCGTAATGCAGAAAAGCGCGATTGATTCTCTGCGGCCTGTTGGCGACTGGAAACGTGATTATAACGGAACGACCGGTGTGAAAAAAGATAAGCCGGTTTATATGGAATATGCGAGTCCGTCTGATACGCAGAAACTGATGGCACGCTGGATCAAAGAATTCAACCGCAAGCTGAATTCAGCAACATCGTCGGTAAAAGCCATTAATGTTTATGCCTGGACGCATTTGAGTTTTGTGCGCATTTATCCGTTTTTTGACGGCAATGGACGCATCGCGCGTTTAATTGCAAACCTGCCGCTGTTGAAATGCGGATTCCCGCCACTGATGATTTCTCTAAAACGCCGCGTTGAATATATTGATCTGTTATGGAATTACGAAAGCGCCGTCGGTATCATAAAACGCAATGACCCGCTTCTTCCGCAACATCCAGCCATCACAGCATTCAAAACATTGCTGCGCGAAGAATGGCGTGAATCGCTGCGTTTAGTTGAAAAAGCAAAAAAACAAGCTGCATCACGATAATGTAGGCCGACTGGCCTCAGTCGGCGCGCCGCGTGAGGGCACGCGGCCTACAGTTTTTCATCCGTTTATATCCGCGGTTAAAAATCTTAGCGGTCTTTGCGGCCTTCCTGTTAGAGATTCTTAAACAAGAAGATCGCAAAGCGCGCGAAGAAGAGAACCACGAAGGGCACGGATTCATTACCCACGAATGACGCGAATTTTCACGAATGCGCAGAAACAGGATTCGTGTTTATTCGTGATATTAGAGCATATCACGATTGAGAAGCCGTAATATGACACGATGAAAACCATCCGGCAGCATCCTGCGGTGTGACCTGTGCGAATGCCCGGCTGATTGCGGCGGATAATTCATCCTGTGTCCGGGCGCCCAGACGTCGCAGTAGGGTTTTGATTCTGCTCCACATCTTTTCAATCGGAGTGAAGTCCGGGCTGCAGGGCGGCAGGAACTTTATCGTTGCCCCGCACGCTTCAATCAAACGAAGAGCTTCCGGATCATAATGGGTTCTGAGGTGATCCATCACAATGATATCGCCGGGCTGCACAGTGTGGGTGCCAATACCGCACGGATATACTCACGGAACACGGCGCCGTCTGATGGACCCTCCACCTCCATCGCTGCCGTCTGTCCGTTCAACCGGATCGACGAGATCATCGTGGTGGTACACCCGTGTCCATGCGGCGCGTGTGCCAACAGCCGCAGACCATGACGGGCACGTCCGTGTAACCGGGTCATATTAGTTTTAGCGCCGGACTCGTCGATGAACACCAGACGGCCGGGATCAAGGTGCGGGAGTTCTGCGAGCCATTGTTCACGTAACCGCTCCACGTCTTCCCGTTTTTGTTCGGCAGCATGCAGCGTTTTTTTATACCGGTATCCGGGCCGGCTTAATGCGCGCTGAACCGCCATGATGGAGCAGTCCAGATCTTTAATCTCTGTCAACGTCGCATCGGGGTGACGCTGAACCAGCCGGTCGAGTGCATCCAATGAGCTGCCGTGGAATACCGCCCGGCGGTGGCCTCGAGGCAGAGGCGCTGTACGGCCGGTTT